>Ga0265292_1002710_pt1 | contig 11851 bp, 10 predicted proteins | sample Munlanlewell296A_FD_189080 | JGI IMG/M metagenome (GOLD analysis project Ga0265292, IMG submission 189080) | Leachate microbial communities from a municipal landfill in Southern Ontario, Canada - Leachate well 296A | ecosystem: Engineered > Solid waste > Landfill > Unclassified | place: Canada...
GCATCTCACGCCAGAAGTTGCGAACTTTCAACGGGCGCCGCGTCAATATGGTAACGCGCCGCGCCTTCATCGATCTGCGGTCTGGTGATAGAAAACACGCAACATTTTGAGCGGTCGGTCGAAAAAGGGGTGCATGCCTACAATATCAAAGAGGCGGTCGATTCGGGGCGGGGCTGGGATTGCGAAGACGATGCTTGTTCTCCTCGCGTTCGCAGCAGTCTGTCTTGCGCGGACCCACGTCGCGATCTGCGAGGATACCCTCGTGAATGTGGGCGCGATCAATCATACTCAGCTGCGGCCTATAGGCACGATTTCAGGTGGCTCCGCCGTAGATTCCGACGGCGACGGTTTGCTCGATAGCGAGGAGGGCGATCGCGACGGAGACGGGAAACTGGAAGGGTCGGACGAATGCGACCCAAAGCTGGCTGACACGGACGGCGATGGCGTGCCCGACGGAGACGAACGCAGGTTCGGGACCAGGTGCAACGTCTGCGACACGGACAACGACGCCCTCTCCGACGGTGTGGAACTGGGCTATATCCAGCCGGAGGACAAGAACGGTTGCCACGGGCTCACCGCTGCCGGGACAAATTATCGCAAGCCCCACGTAATGGATCCGCTGAACCCGGATTCCGACGGCGACGGGCTGAACGACGGTCTTGAGGACAAGAACGGCAACGGATGGGTCGATCCGGATGAGACCGATCCATCCATTGAGGACACGGACAAAGATGGCCTCTCCGACTATGTTGAGACGACCGGCGATTTCAACGGCGATGGCATGCCAGATTTTGACTTCCGCCTCATTAACAATGGATCGAGCTGCAATCCACCCGCGGGAATCGAGGATTTGGACTGCGATGGCATTCCAAATGCGCGGGACGACGACTCGGACAACGACGGATGCCCTGACTCGCAGGAGGGCGGCTGGGTCGACACCAATGTCAATGGTGTCCCGGACATTTACGACAGCGGGGCAAAGTCATGCCCTGAGCCTTCGGAGAGCAGTCCGCCTGCACAAGGCGGCAACGGTGCGGCCGCAGGTGATGGAGATGACAAGGCTGCAGCGGAATTCAGTTTCCCACGCGACGGCTATGACGGCGGCGGGGCCTGTGCGCTCGTCCAGCGCGGCGATGACGGCGGTTTCATGACCTTCCCCCGGGTAGTCGGACTTGTTTCCCTGATGTTGATTGGGGCAGGAGCGGCTTTCTCCCTTGCCCGTCGGCGCGCATAATATTGCGAATTATGCGACAAAGTAGTTGATTTTCCTGCCCTTCTTTCTGTAAAATCTTTCAAAATCCGTGGGGGATCTCATGAAGGGTTTAATCGACCGTTTTGCGTCGTATCTTAAACACGAAAGGGCTGTCTCGCCTCATACTCACAAGAATTATCTCGTAGATATCCAGCAGTTCCTTGGCTTCCTTGAATCAAAGTTCCCAGGTATTTCATACGGCGGTGAAGGTCGAATAAATATTATCGACTCATCTGTCGTGCGCGAATACATGGAGAGGAGATGGTCCACGCTCTCGGCTTCGTCGATGGCGCGCAAACTCGCTTCTCTCCGAACCTTTTTCAATTATTGCATGCGCGAGAAGCTTGTCACAGCCAATCCTGCAAAGGAAGTGGCAACGCCCAAGATCCCAAAGCGCGTGCCCAAGTTTCTCACTGTGGACGAGGTCTTTGCGCTGATCGACGCGGCTGCCGATGATGGCGCCCTTGGTGCGCGCGATCGCGCCATTCTAGAACTCCTTTATGCCTCGGGCCTGCGCGTCAGCGAATTGGTGGGATTGAATGTCGAGGACATTGACCTGAAATCAGGCACCGTCCGGGTCCTCGGCAAGGGCAGAAAGGAAAGGATAGTGCCGATGGGCGGGAAGGCGGTGGGTGCGATCTCCATATATATTGATAAGAGGGCCTCGTTGGTCGCAGACCTTTCGCGATCATGGCTCTTTGCAAATCGCCACGGCGGTCGGCTCACCGCGCGCTCCATCGAGCGCCTGCTCACAAAATACCTGCGCCGTTGCGGCCTGCAGAAGGCGGTGACGCCGCACGTTCTGAGACATACCTTTGCAACGCACCTGCTGGGCGCCGGCGCCGACATGCGCGGCATTCAGGAACTCCTCGGTCACTCGAGTCTCTCCACCACTCAAAAGTACACGCACGTCGGGATCGAAAACCTGATGAAGGCATACGACGAAGCACACCCAAAGGCCTAGCTCAAAGCTCAAAGCTCAAAGCTCAAAGCTCAAAGCTACATCCTGTGGGAATACAGGTTTTCCTTTGAGCTTTGACCTTTGAGCTTTCGTCGGAATCTCTTGATTCACCGCACAATGATGATGTATGGAAGACCCTCCCAATTTGAGGAGAATTCTATGTTCAATGCCACCACAATCCTTTGCGTGCGCCGCGACGGCAAGGTCGCCATCGGCGGCGACGGCCAGGTGAGCTTTGGAAATACGGTTATCAAGCGGACCGCCAACAAGATACGCACAATGCGCAACGGCGAGGTGTTGACGGGGTTTGCCGGCTCCAGCGCGGACGCGTTCACGCTATTCGAGCGGTTCGAGGGAAAGCTGGAGGAGGCGCGCGGCAACCTTACTCGGGCCGCAGTCGAGCTCGCCAAGGAGTGGCGCACGGACCGGGTGCTGCGCAGGCTCGAGGCCATGATGATCGTGGCCGACCGCGAAAAGACCTTCACGATCTCCGGCACCGGCGATGTGCTCGAGCCGGACGACGGCATAGCCGCTATAGGCTCGGGCGGACCGTACGCGATGTCGGCTGCGCGGGCGCTGCTGTCGCACTCGGGGCTCGACGCGCGGCAGATCGTGGAACAGGCCATGTCGATCGCCGCAGATATCTGCATCTACACGAACAACAACATCACAATCGAGCACCTGGCATGACAGAGACAAACTTCACGCCGCGGGAGATCGTTTCCGAGCTCGACCGCTTCATCATCGGGCAGGCGAAGGCCAAGCGCTCGGTAGCTATCGCCTTGCGCAACAGATGGCGTCGTCGCAAGGTGGATGCGTCGCTTCGCGATGAGATCGTGCCGAAGAACATAATAATGATCGGGCCCACGGGCGTGGGCAAGACGGAGATCGCGCGCAGGCTTGCCCGCCTTGCGCAGGCGCCGTTCATCAAGGTCGAGGCATCCAAGTTCACCGAGGTGGGTTACGTGGGCAAGGACGTCGAGTCGATGATCCGCGAGCTTGCCGAAATCGCGGTGAAGATGGTGCGCGAAGAAGAAGCGGGAAGTGTGAAAGTGCGCGCACAGGAGCACGCCGAGGAGCGGCTGTTAGATCTATTGCTGCCTGGGTCGGAGGGTGAGGAAACCAAGAAGGCCGAAGTCGAAGCTGAGGTCAAGGCGGAGGCTCTGGAACACTCCCGAAGGCGCACCGCCACGCGCGAGCGGCTGCGCGAACTTCTGCGCAAGGGCGCGCTGGACGATCGCATTGTCGAGCTTCAGCAGCAGCCTCGAGCTGCCATGCCGGCGGTCGAGGTCGTGACCGCGAGCAGCCTCGAGGAGATGAGCTCAAATATCCGCGACATGTTCTCCAATATGTTCTCAGGGGGCCAGAAGCGCAGGCGCATGAAGGTGCCGGAAGCGCTGGAATATCTTGCCGAGGAGGAGGCTGCACGGCTCATCGACATGGATGCTGTTACGCGAATGGCCGTAGAACGCGTTGAGCAGAACGGTATCGTCTTCCTCGACGAAATCGATAAAATCGCGAGCCCGAGGGGCGGGGAGAGGGGCTATGGCCCTGATGTGTCGCGCGAGGGCGTGCAGCGCGATATCCTGCCGATCGTGGAAGGCTCTACCGTCTCTACCAAATACGGCGTGGTGCGCACGGATCATATCCTGTTCATCGCATCCGGCGCGTTTTACGTCTCAAAGCCGTCCGACCTTATCCCTGAGCTGCAGGGCCGGTTCCCGATCCGTGTCGAGCTCGACTCGCTCACGAAGGATGACTTCTATCGGATCCTCACCGAGACCGAGAATTCGCTGGTTAAACAATACAGGGCGATGATTTCGACCGAGGGGGTCGAGATCGATTTCAGCGACGATTCCCTCAAGGAGATCTGCGACTTCGCGGCTGAGGTGAACGCGCAGATGGAAGACATAGGAGCGAGACGCCTGCACACCGTGATGGAGAAGCTCCTGGAGAAGATATCGTTCGAAGCGCCCGAGCTCGGTAAAACGAAGATCAAAATCGATCGCGATTACGTCCGGCTGCAGCTTGCCGAGATAGTCAAGGATCGGGATCTCACAAGATACATATTATAGGGAGGAAGAAATGGTAAGGCATCTGCTGTCCATGTTCGATCTCACTGCAGCCGAGCTCGATGCCTTGATGAAGCGTTCCGCGGAACTCAAGGCCATGCAGAAGGCCCGCAAGCGCCACCATCCGCTCGAGGGCATGACCCTCGGCATGGTCTTTGAAAAGTCCTCGACGCGCACGCGCGTATCGTTTGAAGTCGGCATGTTCCAGCTGGGCGGACATGCGCTCAACCTCACGACCCAAGCATCGCAGCTGGGCAGGGGGGAGACCTACGAAGACACGGCGCGCGTTCTATCTCGTTACGTGGACGGCATCATGATGCGCACGTTCGAGCAGGTCCGTATCGAGAAGATGGCTGCGGGCTCCACGGTGCCGGTGGTCAACGGTCTCTCGGATCTGCTTCATCCGTGTCAGGTTCTCACCGATATCTTCACGGTCATCGAGAACCGCGGGTCGATCCGAGACCAGAAGATCTGTTATGTCGGCGACGGCAACAACATGGCGAATACCTGGATCCAGGCGGCTATCATTCTCGGCTTCGAGCTTCGGATCGCCTGCCCCGAGGGATACGATCCAGCCGCGATGATACTGGACAAGGTGAAAGGCGGCGGGCACAAGAACGTGATCCTCACCCGCGACCCGAAAGAGGCGGTCGAGGGCTGTGATGTTATCAATACGGATACATGGATCAGCATGGGCCAGGAGGGCAGCGGCGAGGATGCAAAGCGAAGACTCTTCATGCCGTATCAGGTGAATGCGAAGCTGCTCTCCTATGCGAAGAAGGACGCGATCGTGCTGCATTGCTTGCCGGCGCATCGCGGCGATGAGATCACGGACGAAGTGATGGACGGCGCGCACTCAAGGGTGTTCGATGAGGCGGAGAACCGGCTGCACGTTCAGAAGGCTATACTGGAGATGTTCATGAAATAAAGTACAAAGCCAGCAAGGCGCAAGGCGGGACTGGTGCATGATCTACCCCTCCCAACCTCCCCTTACAAAGGGGATGAGACGTTATTCCCCTCCTTTATAAGGAGGGGAAAGGGGAGGTAGATCATGACATCTACCACCTTTCTTGCTTTGCTGGCCTGACTGGCTTTTCTCGCCGCTTGGACTGACTGGCTTTCAACGGAGTCTTTATGGCAAACGTGGTTGTGGTCGGCACGCAATGGGGAGACGAGGGCAAGGGAAAGGTCATCGACCTTCTCACGCCTTTCATCGACGTGGTGGTGCGCTATCAGGGAGGCGCTAACGCCGGTCACACCGTGGTCATCGGCGAGCAGAAGACGATTTTGCATCTCGTCCCTTCCGGCATCCTGCACGAGCGTTGCCTGTGCATCATAGGAAACGGCGTGGTGCTGGACCCGAAAGTCCTGATCGACGAGATCGATGGCCTGCACCAGCAGGGATATCTCAAGGATCCTTCTCGACTGGCCGTGAGCCAGAATGCGCATCTTGTGTTGCCCTATCACAGGCTCATCGATCAGCTTCGCGAGGAGTCCATGGGTGCAGGCAGGATTGGAACTACCGGACGAGGTATCGGTCCTGCCTACGAGGATAAGGTCGGCCGGATCGGCATACGCGCGGGCGATCTCGTGGATCGCAGCGTATTCAGGGCCAGGATTGAGCAGGTGCTGCCATTCAAGAACCGACAGATAGAGATGCTCGGCGGAAAACCGATCGATCCATCGGAGCTCTACGTATTGGCCGACGAGTGGTCGCGCAGGCTTGCGAGGCATGTCGTCGATGCGGAACGGCTGCTGCATGGAAAGATCAAGGAAGGTGCGCGGATTCTCTTCGAGGGAGCGCAGGGCACGGCGCTCGATGTCGATCACGGTACGTATCCATATGTGACCTCATCGAATACGGTCGCCGGAGCTGCATGCTCCGGCGCGGGGATCGGCCCCACGATGATCGACGATGTGCTGGGCATCACCAAGGCCTATACCACGCGCGTCGGCAACGGCCCGTTTCCGACCGAACTCAACGACAGCACCGGCCTGCACCTTCAGAGCCACGGCAAGGAATTCGGATCCACTACCGGCCGCAAGCGCCGCTGCGGCTGGTTCGACGCTGTAGTGGTGCGGCACGCTGTTCGCGTGAACGGGCTCACGATGCTGGCGCTCACGAAGCTGGATGTCCTGTCCGGGCTGCCGGTCCTCAAAATCTGCACGGGCTACAAAATCGGCGATGACACGATCGACGAATTTCCCGCTTCGATCTCGCTCTTTGAGGAAATAACGCCCGTCTATGAAGAGCTGCCTGGATGGACCGACGATATATCCCGGGCTCGCGTCGAGTCCGATCTTCCAGCAGCTGCCAGGAATTATATAGCGCGCATAAGCGAGCTGACGGGCGTGCCCAACGCGATCATATCGGTGGGCTCCGAGCGAAGCGCGCACATCATGGTCAAAAATCCTTTCTCAAACCGCTGATCGCGAATAGCGATGTGCGAATACCTACTATGGATGCAATCGATCATGCAGCTGCAGTGCTCAGGATGTTCGAGATTGAGCCTCAGCCGCTGGACCGCCTGATCGAGCGCTATTTCAAACGGCATCGCGAGATAGGGAGTCGTGACAGGCGCATAATCTCGCAGGCGGCGTTTGGCGTCATGCGCTGGAGGCGGCGCATAGACGCTATGCTCCTGATGTCCGGCATATCAAAGCCCACTAACAGGGTGCGGGCGCTGGCGTTTACGGCAGCGGGAGAGCTGGATGCGCAGATGCCAAGGGATTTTCCGGGCGGCGCCGCTGCGTTCTATTCATTCCCGGATTTTCTTTATGAAAAGTTTGTGTCGTTATACGGAGCCTCAGGCGCTGCCCGCATGGTTGAGGCACTGAGTTCTCCCTCGAGGCCGTGCCTGCGCGTCAATTCTGCGCTCGCCACGCGCGCAGAGGCCATCGAGATGCTGGCGGCGGAGGGAGTAAAAGCAACGCCGACCGAGCGATCGCCATTCGGCATTCGTCTGGAGCGCCGAATCGATCTGCGAAATATCGCGGCGTATACGAAGGGCATAGTCGAAGTGCAGGATGAATCGAGCCAGCTCGCCGTGCTGGCCGCGGATCCTTCACCCGGAGAGATGGTGCTCGACGCATGTGCCGGCGGCGGCGGAAAATCCCTGATGATCGCGATGCTCATGGAAGGACGCGGAAGGGTGATCGCCTCGGATATCGACGCCGCCAGGCTGCGCGAGCTCAAGCGCAGGGCTGCGCGAGCTCGGTTGTCGAACATCGACGCGATTCCAGAAAAGGAACTCGATGTGCGCGCCGCGAAGCATCGCGACAAATGCGATCTCGTATTCATAGATGCGCCGTGCAGCGGGACGGGGACTCTCCGAAGAAATCCGGACCTGAAGTGGCGTTTGACCGATGCGGATATTGAGCAGCGCGTCTCTGTGCAGATCGACCTGCTCAAACGTTACGGATCATGGGTAAGGCCTGGCGGGAGGTTTGTGTACGCTACATGCAGCATGCTTCGCGAAGAGAACGAGGATGTGGTCGCGCGCTTTTTGCAGGGACGGGGCTTTAGATTGATCGATGTGAATGACGCATTTGCTCGAAGGGGCATTGATAGCAGAAACCTCACGACGTCACAGGGCTTCTTTAATGCCGATCCGCGTGAGGGCGAGTGGGATGGATTTTTTGCTGCAGCTATGGTGCGCGCATAGAAAAGCCGAGACTGGTTTGCTTGGCGCCATTTCCTCCCTTCAAACCCCAAACTTGGGCAGTTAAGCGGTGGCTACCAGAACACCCCATCTCGGCATGACAATTATAGCAAATACCGATCCGTATAAGCAAGGACCAAAATGCGACATGCCTTGTAAAGTCCGCTTATTTCCGCTAAATATCAACATCTCACAACATAGCGATTCACATGCATATTTTTATGTTGTCGAATGCCGGATGTTTTGTTACTAGGGCGATCGCCAATATCAATTATGAAACAAATATAAATCAAAATTACGGCTCGCAAAATCGGACCATGGGAGGAAAAAATGAAGACAAAGGATGTTCTGACAACGTTTGAAGCAGCGCGTATCTGCAGGGTAAGCTACAACACCATCAAAAACTGGATCAAGCGCGGTCTGTTGTCCGCCTACAGAACAGCAGGAGGACATCTGCGAATACAGAGCGACGACTTGCGGGTATTTTGCCGCGAACACGGGATACCGATGGACGAGCAGGCGGAGCCGACGCGCAGGAAGGTGCTCGTGGTGGATGACGAGGATGCGATACGCGCCGCACTTCACGATGCACTCGCCAAGTATCCTGACAAGCTGGACATATATGAGGCGTCCGATGGATTCGAAGCGGGTTCGCTGATGGAATCCGTACGCCCCGACATAGTCATCCTGGATCTTGTCATGCCCGGCATGGACGGCTTCAAGGTCTGCCAGAGCATCAAGCGTTCGCCGGCCCTCTCCCACGTCAAGATCATGGTCCTCACGGGTTTTCCATCTGAGCGCAACATCGAGCGAGTATCCGAACTTGGCGCCGACATTTGTCTTTCAAAACCCATCGATCAGAAGGCGCTCTTTGATTCCGTTTCGTCTCTTCTGAAGCCCAGGCCGGGCGTTCGTGCGGTGAAGAGAAAGAAGGGTAAGAAATAGGTTCTACTTCCTTGTGCGAGGGCTATCCGTGTGCCCCTTCAAGAAACGCATCGGCCTCAACGCCACGCAGCTGTATGACGCGCTCGTAGAAGCTCTCGAAGAGCTTGTTTTCGTGGTGAATCGTGACGGCCGCTATGTCATGTTCAACGAGCGCAGCCTGCGAAGCTTCGGCTTCAACCAGGATGAAGTGCTTGGCAAGACTCCGGTAGAGGCATTCGGCAAAGAAATTGGCGACACCTTCGAGAGAAATAACTTGCAGGTCTTGAAAAGCGGCAAGCCGCTCAGCCTCCAGGAGTGGGTGCCTCTCTCCGACGGACTGCGCTGTATCTCGACCCTCCTCACGCCGGTATCGGACAGCAGGGGCAGGGTGGCAGCTGTAATGGGCATTGGCCGCGATGTTACCGATATGAAGCGCATGATGGAGGAGCAGCAGATCTCCGTAAAGAAAATGGAGTCCAGGTTCGCTCAGCGCGTACAGCACGAGCAGCTGGTGAAGGATATCATCAGGGAGGCGATACCGAACAGTTCTCTCGAAGACTTCCTGCAATCCGTCGTAGTCATCCTGGGACAGGGCCTCGGCGTAAGCCGCGCATACTTCTTTGAATACGACCAGATCCATCATAAGGCCAGCAACACGCATGAGTGGGTGGCTCCTGGGATCGTGCCGCTGAAGGACGAGATGCAGCACGTGCCCATTGATTCTCAGCCCTGGCTCAGCAGGGAGATGTTTGCGGGCCGTTTGGCATGCGTGTCGCCTGATTGCCCCTGTCCATCGCCTGAACTCGTGGAACTCCTCGACAGCCAGGGCGTCAACTCGATGCTGGCCATTCCGATTTTCACGTTTGGAAATCCGTTCGGCTTCATAGGATTTGACGAGTGTACGAAGAAGATTATCTGCGCGGAGATAGACGTCGAGCTGCTCCAGGGCGTGGTTCGAATCATCGCGCAGAAGATCGAGCGAAACCGTCTCGAGCGGGATGTGCTCTCCGCCGAGCGGCTCGCGGCGATAGGCAGGCTGACCGCCAGCTTCACGCACGAGATAAACAACCCCCTGCAGAGCATCCTGCTGCATCTTGAGGGGCTGAGGGATCACGTGGACGCGGAGGGACAGCGCAATCTGGATTTTGTATCAGATGGTTTCAACCGCATCACGACCATCGTGTCGCGGCTCATGAACGTGAACCGCGCAATAAGGGATAAGACGCAAGTCGATATCAACGCAGTGCTGCGCAGCGCTTATAAGCTCCTCTCACACCAGATCGACCTCAAGGGAATCAACGTGAGGTGGCGTCTGGATGAAAATATGCCTATGTATTACGGGGACGAGGACAAGCTGCATCAGGTTTTTATTAATGTCATGCTCAACGCATGCGACAGCATTGAAAAGGGCGGGGAGCTCAACATCTGTACCCTGGCCAGCGATTGCCACATCGCCGTTGAGATCCAGGATACGGGAAGCGGGATCGACGAAGATGCGCTACCCTACATATTTGAGCCTTTTTTTACGACAAAGGGCAAGGCGGGCACTGGACTCGGACTCTTCGTCTCGCATTCGATCGTGACCGAGCACGGGGGGCGGATAGGGGTGGAGAGCAAACCCGGGTCTGGTACCACCGTTCAGATCCTGCTTCCGCTCAACAAGTCATGCGAGCACTTGAGAAGGGTTGACTCCGTGAAATCTATCGCTTGCCTGGATTGACAACACACATCCCATTTGTTAGCTTGCCGCACTTTTTGATTGGAACTGGGCCTTGGGCCGCTAGCTCAGTCGGTAGAGCAACGCCCTTTTAAGGCGTGGGTCCCCGGTTCGAATCCGGGGCGGCTCACAATGAAGACAGTGAGAAGTGAGAAGTGGAAAGTAACTTCTCACTTTCCACTTTCCGCATTACACTGCAGTTCAGACCCCATCGTCTAGCGGTTAGGACACCGCCCTTTCACGGCGGCAGCACGGGTTCGAGTCCCGTTGGGGTCGCAAGGAAGTCCCGAAGCGCGAAGGGTGATCCCGTTGGGGTCGCAAATTTTTTTGTTTGACTTATAAAGGGCGATACTCAAGATAAGGGCCCTAAACCGCATTGTAACCAAAGGAGGGGATGTATGGCGAATGAAACGCTGGTGGTCGTCTCGAAGATAAAGGATTATGTAAAGGGTAAGGGCCTGCAGACTTCCGAGACGGCGATCGACGCCCTGTCCAATGCCGTGCGCGAAGTGCTGGATAAGGCCGTCCTGCGCGCCAAGGATAACGGCCGTCAGACGGTAAAGGATCGCGACATTTAAATTCCACTCTAGTCAATGCGAAAAGGCCTGGCAATAAACTCTGCCAGGCCTTTTTCTTTTCGCGTTCATCAGAGTCTGCCCTCGATCGCGACAGCGCGCTACCTTGGCAGCCTTGCTCCTCGGTGCCGGTCATAAAAACGGGGCCTGGGCAGGATCGACGCGAGATAGGCCGCCTCATGCGCTGTCAGGTCCCTGGCGCTCTTGCCGAAATAATGCCTGGCTGCGGCCTCCGCGCCGTAGATCCCGTTGCCCCATTCGACGATGTTGAGATAAATCTCCAAGATGCGGTCCTTTGAAAGCTCGCGTTCGAGCTTGAGCGCGATGATGAGTTCCCGGAGTTTTCTCAGGATCGTCTTGTCAGGCGACAGATAGAGGTTGCGCGCCACCTGCATGGTAATCGTGGATGCCCCGCGTGCAAAACGTTTCTTCCTGAGATTATACTCATAGGCGCGCTTCATCGCATTGATGTCATAGCCCGGGTGTTCGTAAAAAAGGTCGTCCTCCGCCCCCACCACAGCGCGCTGGAGATACGGCGAGATCTTCGAGAGGGGCCGCCATTCATGCATGATCTGAGGGTTTGTATCGGCGCGCATGTATGCCGTGATTCCCGGGTTGATCCACGCTAGATATGCGACAGGCGGAGTACCCACGCTCATGGAGACGCCCCAGAACCAAAAGAGGCCCA
>Ga0265292_1002712_pt1 | contig 11848 bp, 13 predicted proteins | sample Munlanlewell296A_FD_189080 | JGI IMG/M metagenome (GOLD analysis project Ga0265292, IMG submission 189080) | Leachate microbial communities from a municipal landfill in Southern Ontario, Canada - Leachate well 296A | ecosystem: Engineered > Solid waste > Landfill > Unclassified | place: Canada...
GTATGTCGCAAAAATCAATAATCCCTAGCCATTTCACGCCTACCAATTTAACGGTGAATGATGACAGGTCAGAAAATAGTATCACGAAAATACGGCCGTATTTTCGTGATTGTTATTAAGATTTAAAGAAATGCTTTTTGAGTCTGGCTTCGCTGTCTATTTTTATCGCCGTGATCACTCGCACATACGGTTCAGCGGCGTATACGGAAACGAGGTCTAGGATTGGTTTTTCAAAAGGATGTGGGGAGACAAAAACGCTCTGCTGTAGTTTGAAAAATTCAAGCCGGTAAAGATGTTCGCGCAGGATATCGCGAAATTGCCGATCCTGCTCCGGGATATCGAATATCACGATCCGCCACTTCCCGTCCCAACTTTTCGGCTTTTTAAATTTTATCGAACTACCGAGTATATTCAAAATCGCTGCTTGTCGCTTGCCTTTCGGTGTGAGAACCAGACTGAAGGCACCATTTGCAAGGGTTCTCTCTTCAACCAATTTTTCCTTGGCCAGACAGCGGATGGATCGATTAAAATTCTGTTGATTGACCGTCTGCCATTCTTTCCGCATCAGGCGAATCTTTTTGAAGTACTGGCGGGACGAACGAGTCAAACTTAATACGGCTCCACCCATGAGCATGATCAAAATCTTCTGTTGCGTATTTCCTAATTTATACATAGTTAAAATTATATCATAATTCCACGGCCGTTGGAAGATGATTAGGGAAAGGTTTTGTTAAACATTTAATGATGTATCACGAAACTACGGCCGTAGGAATATGATTGGTGAGTTAGAGAATAATTAGAGAGTGGTTTTGGCGGGACTAGGGGGAGAACGCTTGATGGAGGATTGATTGTTCTAAATTTTTCAAATCAGCTTGGGTGGCTTTTTGATATTCCTGAAGTTTTTTTGCTTTCTCCGATAATGAGTCAAGCCATGCGACGATTTTTTTGCACCCGCCATGTACTATTATTACTTCAATAAATCCTCAAGTTCACAGGAGAGTAATGCTGATTTGTTTAGCACGATTTGCTCTTTCTGATTAAGATTATCCGCAGTCATTCTGATAACTTTAGTAATAATATTATCGCCCAGTATAATCTGATTTGCCTTTTTAAGATAGTCCTCGGTCTTCCGATAAAAAAGAGCGACGTACTGTCTCAATATATCCTGCGACGCAGATCTCGAGCTCCGCCCGCTGCTAGTAAACTCAATAATATCGCTTACCTTCTTATTTATTTCAATCGGTAAATCACCCTCGCCAAAATCAATCCAGTAATCACTCAAAATATACCGTATCCGAACTAGCCTCCCCTCTTCAGTATTGAACGTATAGGTAAAGAAAAAATTGTCAGGATTGAAATTCTGATGTACCCCGATATGTGCTAATGTCGTCACGGTATTGATTTTATATTCATTAAGCAATCGCAGATAGCTTTCCCGCCAGTTCTTAAGCCAGTTTTCAATATAGGTTCTATTTGTGAAGAGTGGCAAAAGATCCTGTTTGAGATTGGTATTATTCACTTTATTCATCTGCAACGTAAGTTTGTCAAAAAGCGCTCGCGGATCTTTTACATTTACTCCCTTTGCCATGAGATAATCAAGGTCCGGCACCGCTCTTTTGGTCATATACCAGAGTAAGTCATAAATATCACGGCCTTTTTCTTCATATACAGTTTCGCCCACTCCGCGGGTTCCGCGTAGGAAAATTGCGGCAATTTTGCTCGCCATCAATGCAGATAGATTATAAGTCGTAATTACAAACGAAAACTGATCGCGGTTAATCGGAATACGTTCGGTTACTGTCTTTAGGGTGGTGAAATGATTTAAATCAATTTTAACATGGACCTGTTTAGACGGCTGGCCAAGACTTAATTCTTCGCCAATATGAAATTTAAGAAGCAGACCCCTGCCCGCGGTTATTTTTATAGTCAGGAAGTCGGAACTGGCACCATAAGTGTTGGAAAAGTATTCCACAATATGATCTTTCAATTCGCTTAAAAATTTATCGGTTATTACGTGAGCAACTTCAAAATCCAGATCTACCGACATTCGGTCAAGCTCGTGACAAATACGAAGTGCCGATCCGCCATACATAATCCATTTGTTATACTCCGGGTGATGGTAGATGAAGTTGAGAACGTAAAACTGCAGCTCTTCCTTAAGCGCGTTGCGACTGGTTTCAGCGTCAATCCCGTCAAACGCAGAGAGATCGTCAAGTTTTTTTCTTAAAGTAATGAGGATCTGTTCGCTCATAATTAGTATAAATATTTTTTGATCAATGAATAAAACACGGTTCGCTCTTTTTTGTCCATCTCGTCAATATCAATGCGCAGTTCTTCGATCAGCGCGTCTATCTGTTCGGGTCGGACTCCACGAAACTGCTGTGTTTTAAAATAGAGTAAGTCAAACAATGCCTTTGCGGGTGGGGCGATAAAAAAATCGAACCTGCCGGCCCGTGAAGTCGGTTTTCCTTTTATTAATGAGAAGTCGGAAAATAATTCCTTGTGTATTGACTGATAAGCGAAATTGCCAGCTTTTGTTTTATAACTTCTGGTGACCTTTGGAGTGACTGAAGTAACGGTGTGCACTGCTTCAGTCGCAAGATTGTAATACTGAAGCGCTGCCCAAGAACTGACATACGACGGCATTCGAAGAATGTTTGCAAGATAAAATGAATAGGAAAAATCATTCCTATTTTTATCAAAAAAATCGGCTGATACGTAGAGCCCATTTTTTAACTGAATAATATCCTTCCGCTTTAAAAAACGGCTGATGTACGTATCAATGGTTGTATTTTTCAGTTGAAGCTGTTTCCCAAGCTGTCGTACGTCCTCTTTGCTGAAGTGAGGCAAGGATTTAAGCTGTTCTAAGAGGTTTTTACTACTTTTCATAATTATGACACTATTGTATCATATTGGAAACATAATGTCAACATCACCCTTGTTTTTAAGATAATAGGCAAATAACTATCCTGTAAACGCTTGATGCAAGATTGATTGTTCTAAATCTTTCAAATCAGCTTGGCCCGCCCTGAGCCTGTCGAAGGGGCCTGTCCTGAGCGCAGTCGAAGGGTGGCTTTTTAATATTCCTGAAGTTTCCTAACTTTCCCTGACAATGAGTCAAGTCGTGCAACAATCTTTTTGTTCGACGAAGGATGAAAAATCTAACCGCTCTACCATGCACACGACTGCCTGCCGGCGGATAGGAATTAGAGAGCGGGCAGAAAAATCACCCGCTAAATCTTTGCTGCTAGAATAGGAGAAACATTATCGCAGCTTAGCCCAGAAATTTTATAATAAGTGTTTTAAAGCGGCTATTTTAGACCGGCTAAAACACAAATTGTCTCGATCGACACGGTTCCAAAAAATATCTTTTATATCTTGTAGATTTTTTATGGCGGATATAGCAATATCAATCGAGTCAATTTTTTTTCTTCGACAATCAGCAGCAACACTGACCAGCTCTCTAGGGATGGCTCTTCTCATCCCCCACGATTTTATGTTCCACATCTTGTTAATACAATCCAACAAGTGAGTATCATATTCGCCAAACAAATCCTCGGCACTTTTCCCTTTTGGCAAAACTACAATAAAAATATTATCTGATTCTAAAACTTTATATTTTTTAAATCCGTTCATTTCCTGTGTCAGCGCAGAATCAATCAGGTTCCCCATCTCAGAAAAACCACTATCGCCATCTATGATAAAATATATAGAATTACTATAAAACTTTGGACTACCCAACAAAACTTCAATATATCTTTTAATCATAGTCATCCCTCCCAAGGCTTTTTCAACCTCAATGCCCGCTTCTTCAAACTTTTGTTTCGTTAATGGTCTTTTATCCTCTATAAAAATAAGTTTTTCGTCCCTTGTTTTCGCATACTTCGTTGATGCAAAATAAACTTGAAAATTCTGATCACCCATTAATTTTCCAATCTCATCTATTTCTTTATCGTCCCATTCATCCACTTTTTTTGACTTCTTTAAGCCATGGTTGTCGAAGACATTCCATACAATAGATTCCTTGCTTAATCTACTTGTGGCCAGTAAAACCGGCGAATGTGTAGATACGACCATTTGAATATTATTGAGCCATCCTTGTGAATTCAATTGAATTCCAAATTTTGCAATCAAGTCAGCGTGTAAAAAGGATTCCGGCTCCTCCAGCAACCATACGGGGTGGTATTCTCCTTGATGCAATGATCTATCGCTATCTAATAAATAATGTGTCAAATAAAGAATTGTTGTCTGTGCGCCGGTGCCTTGCGCTGTCAAATCAACGTCTGGTAATGATGGGTCACCCTTAAATGTAATGTCAGAGATTGCCACGATATCCCTGACATCTCTAGGCAAATCAATGGATGCTCGGCTTCCGGGCCACATATCTTGTAAATTTTCCGACAGAGATTTAGAAAGATATTCTCTAGCCTGTTTCCGCAATTCCCCCCATTTTTCTTGTAAATCTCGTATGCTATGAGACAGCCTGGCTCCCCTGCCCCAGTTTGCCAGAAGTCGTTTTCTTAATTTATTCTGAGCGTTAACCAATAACTCCCTTCCTTCTTGCGGGTGAATATATATTAAATTAACACTTTTAAGTAATTTCTTTATACTATCATCCAGTTCGTCATAATTGAAGGAATCGCCTTTAATAATATAATTGAAGGAAAATCTCCCAGCATCTGGGGTAAAAATTATATTTTTTTTGATAGCCGCCGTGTCCGATGAAAAAATTTTTATCAGTCTGTTCCTCAATGCCTTGCTTGTAACAGAATTCAGATTAAAAAATAAAGTAATCTCCGATCTATTATACCCAGCCTTTTTAGCTAAATACTCAGTTATATTTAAAAATGATTCGTCGGAGAAAACGGAGTTATCAAAAAAGAAATTTATTGCATTGAGAACGGCTGTTTTTCCGGCATTATTAACACCAATTAAATAAGCGCCTCGGTCAAGCGGTATTTCAATTCTTTCTCTGAAACATTTAAAATTTTTAATGGCAACTTTTGATATTAAATTCATATTTTTAGTTACGATGCATTAATTCCTAAATTACTGACTGGTAAACTTAATAATTTTATTTATTATTTTCAATTCATCCTTAATTATTTCATGTTCCCAAACTCTTAAAACCCTCCAACCCTCTCGTCTCAATCGCGTCCTGTGATTCTTATCTCTTCTTATATTTTCTTCGATTTTTTTCTGCCAATATTTTTTCGGCAATTTGTTTTTTATTTTCGAGAACCGATAGCCGTGCCAGAAATCCCCGTCAATAAATACCGCAATCTTTTTACGTGGCAACGCTAAATCGGGCGTACTGAATTCTGTCCTATGGTATTTCTTGAAATAAATTCCCCTTCTTCTCAATTCGCGGAAAACTAACAATTCAAGTTTCGTATTTTTACCACGAATTTTGGACATTATCTCGCTCCGTTTCTTTTTTGAAAAAATGTCCGCCATTTTGATTTATTTATCACTTTTTAGACCTGTTTCCTGCAATCGCATTTGCTAGCGACTTCCCCAGCCTTTCAATAACGCCAACAACTAGAGCATTACCCATGAAAAAGGCTCTTCTTGCCGCTGGCATGCCTTCTGTGTGGTTGTCAGGAAACATATTTAATCGTTCCAGCTCTAGCGGAGTCAGTCTCCTATACTTTCCTGATTTTGTGCGGATGACATGTTTGAAACGCGAAGGTGTCGCGCCTCCTTCACCGGTCACTATTGTGCGCGATGGCCTATCGAGCGAGTCCGGAAAAACCATTCCCCCTTCTGCGTAGTCATACTCGAAACCATTTTTACTTTTCCTTTTTTCTTTCTTCGCGCCCTTCTGATATTTCCATCCATCTAAATCTTTCTTACTCAGAAAAAATTCTGCCAGAACCTCTTTGTCGGCCTGGAGAACCATGCCAAGCGTGATATGTTTTCCGTTATAGATAGATTTGCTTTTAGCCGTGTAGACTTGACGATCAATCATCAGACCAGCATCCATAAACGGGGATATTTTTTTTTCATCATTAAAATTTTGTGATATTTCAGCTAAGTCGTCATCTAACTTGAAGGTGTGTGTGGGATGCGTCTGTTCCATCGGAAACGCCTTGGCCATAACGCCAGTCTTTATAATCCACTCCGTGTCATCATGCAGTTTCCTAACATGCTGATTTATCGGAGAATTATTCTTGTAGCCGAGTATATAAACTCGCCTTCTCCGCTGTGGCATGCCATAATCCGCTGCATTTATGATACGCCACTCCACCACATAACCGAGCTTGGAAAGCGAAGCAAGCATGATTGCGAAGTCCCGGCCTCTCTGCAAAGCCGGAGATTTCAACAGACGATCGACATTCTCTAGCATCAAATAATTCGGTGCCTTTTTCCCCTTCTCTTTCAGTATGCGATGAATCTGCCACCATAAGACTCCCTTTTTCCCTCTAAGGCCGGCAGCCTGACTCAAAGTACGCGCAACTGAATAATCCTGGCAAGGAAACCCGCCGACAAGCAGGTCGTGATCAGGAATTTTATTTGTCGAAACTTTGGCTATATCTTCACAAGAGTGGTCTTTGTCTCCAAATTTTTTTACATATACAACAGAAGCGTGCTGCGCCTTGGTTGCCGGCTCCCATTGATTGCTCCAAACGACCGAATACGGCGAATTTTTCGGATTTTTCCCTACCAAACCGATGCGGAATCCACCCACGCCGGCAAAAAGTTCGGCTACCCTTATCTTTTTCATAAATGACAAGCTAATTTATTACTCTAACATCTTATCAGATAATTTCAGATTGATCAAATTCAATCATTGTTCCAGAGCCTTTTGTATATATTTAGCATTGAGCCAAAAACATCTTTTGATTTCTTGAGTGCCTTGGGGTGTCGTAATAGTGTCGCTGATGTCTCGCCCGTGTGGTCGAACATGCGCGACCGAGTTTTCTGACATCTTGGGTAAATCTTCATACTTTCCCGACTTGATGCAATCGATAGTCTTATTGAAAACTTTCTCCACTTCCGTAAGGTCACTCACGGGAAAACTCCAAAATTTTATTTTTCTCAACACTATTTCATCCGAGCCTTTGATTTTTTGAAATATTACAAAAAGGAATCTTTTCGTATCGAGCTGTGCATATAAATCCGACATCCTCTCGCCAATCTCATCATACCAAACCTGCGACACTAAACTTTTATAATCGAAAGCGGGAAAAGACAGAGACTCTTTAAGGGTCCCCGTATGTTCGAGTGTTACCACCTTCAACGTCACGTCTGCCTTCTCCAGCTCCTCTACTTTATTAGAGTTGGTTCCAGTCAATATGCTGTTCGCTAACAGGCGCTTGAAATTTTTCGACCGCTTGCTCAGGCTTATCTTGAGGCTACTCATTATTTGCTGATCGGTCCGGCCGACGAACGGAGCAAACCGTTCCTGAATCAAGACATCAATGGTCTTTTTCTCTTTCCCTCGTTTGGCGATAGAATCGGCATCGAGCTCTTTATTCAATATTTTTTTCTGAATGAGATAATTCAGATACTGCTGCTTCAATGAGAATGCGCGCGGCTTCGCCTTCACTTGTGTACCCGGCTGGTCGCGCATGACTTCGCTATTTGCTGCTTTTGTGCATGCTCCGAGATAAAAAGTTTCGCCCTCAGAAAGAAGATGCGCTTCCCCGCGCTTTATTTTTGCTACTATATGTTCCCAGTCTTTTCTAATCTGCAGAATATCTTGCTCGGAGATATCCTGGAGCAAATCCAATAGGCTGATGAATTTGAATTCATAATCCAAAACCGTTTTCTCGAGTTCGTATAGATAGAACATCAGAAGCAGTAGCCGATTCTTATTCAAGAATGAGCTAGTCTCCCAATGTTCGTGAATTATTTTTTTATAATCAATCATCGAGAAAACCAGCCGCTCCTTCGATGTATACTGTCCTTGAGCATGCTTCTTGAGCGGCGTGGTTTTCAATTCTAGCCCAGGTATATTAAAATCTGCCTCGCTCTTACTATTCACCTCTAGATCAAAAACATATTTTTCAACGAGGTTACCTAAATAGCCCTTTCTTTGGAGTCCGTATACGCCTATTTTTTTCTCAATTTCAATTATCTGCGCCGGTAAAATTATATCACGCAATGATTTCCGCAATATAATTTGCGCTTGGCTCAAAACCTCTTCTTTTGTATGATATACCCGAGGCATTTTTATGAATTGAACTGAAACTTAAATCTATATTTTATACCCACACCCCGCGGACGTGACCGCCGGGAGGATAAATTTGGAGCAGACCCCCAGTTAGAAAACTTTAAAGTATCAAATCTGTATATAAATTATTTAATAGCGCAATGCGATCGCACTGAGTGACAGCGCATTTCTAACGGGGTAAATGTCCTGCTCGGAAAGTATTTTTTTGGTTTTGGGGTTCATTATTCTATCTTAATAGCTGCGTCACAAGCGCGACCAGCTGATCTTTCTTCTTGGGGTCGCTTTCAGCGATGAAAAGTGTAAGCGCCGTCAAGGTTGCCGGATTGATATTGCGGCTTCCCTTCACACGATATTTCCTGAGAAACCACACGAATGCAAAAGCGCCGGAGCGTTTGTTACCGTCCGTGAATGGATGATTTTTCACCATGAAATAAAGCAGATGCGCGGCTTTTTCCTCGATACTCGGGTAAAGCGGCTTGCCACCGTATGACTGCATGACATTGCCGACGATTCCAACGATACTTCCGGCCTGCCTCTCTTGCGCAAAGATCGCCGTCGCATCCCCTTTCCTGATCAAATCGGCACGTAGCCGCTCTATCGCTTCGCTCAACTCCTCGCCGGTCAGCTTGACCGCCTTTTTAGTCGTGCCGACGACTTCCAGTGCTTCCTTATCGTAAGCCGCGAGTGAGACCCAGGTGCCGGCAAATTCCTTGATGAGGTCAAGGACCATTTTCGGATCAAGAGTGATATGGTCTGGCAATACCGCCTGAATATCAGCAACCGCCTTCATAAAAGCATCGTAATTTTGCGCAATACGCTTGCGATTTATGGTGTAACCTCGGAGTAAAAATTCTTTTAATGTTTTTGTCGCCCAAACGCGAAAGTGAGTCGCCTGCCTGGAATTAACGCGATAGCCAATTGCAATGATGGCATCCAGATCATAATATTGAGTTTTATATTTTTTGCCATCGGCAGCAGTATGTTCCAAAATGGAACATACTGATTTTTCATCAAGCTCTTTCTCTTTAAAAATGTTCCTCAGGTGTTTAGTTATTGCCGGTCTTTGTGTGCCAAACAAATCCGCAATGTTTGCTTGTGAGGCCCAGATCGTTTCTTTATCAAAATCCCCCCGGAGCTCGATCGCTCCGCTCGGCGCTTGATAGATGATGATCTGATTTTTTACTTTTTTGACTTTTGACATATTTTATTCATAAACGGCCGGAAGGATGTATTTGGAGCAAACCCCCGACACCAAATTTTTGGTGTGGGGGTAAATATCCTACTCGGAAAATTTTTTCTTGTTCATCTGATTATTAAAGTATTGAAACTGTAATTACGATTATTTTATTTTACCTAATATTAAATAAAAAATCAACTATAATACTCTGTTTTTATTGACTTTCTACGTTATTGTGTTATTATCAAGGTAGTATCACTATGAAAAAGCACCTCTTAAGGGTTAGTCCTTAAGCGGTGCTTTTTCGTATGTATTCTAATTTTTCTTTTAAATTATTCATATACACTAATTTTTCTTTTAAATATCTTCGAAATTTTTTGAAATCCAAATCCCAGCCCAACTCCTTGATTCCCAAATTGAGATTTTGGCTATCGATGAACGCGTAATTTTTTTCTTTCATTTCGCTAAATTATCGATTTATACCCCACCCCGCACCCGTGACGGCCGGGAGGATGAATTTGGAGCAAACCCCCGACACCAAATTTTTGGTGTGGGGGTAAATATCCTGCTCGGAAAGTTTTTTTTTGGTTTTGGGGTTCATTATTATACTATTATTTTTTCTTGCCTGTTCTCTTTATTGTAATGTCGTGTATATATTTCCCACTAATTTTCCAAACACCTTTTTCGCGGAAAGCCGGAATATTCTGACGTCGCGCGGCGTTAGAAAGCGCGGGCGAGGACAGTTCATTTTGTTTGGCAAATTCAGCGAGCGTGATAATCGGCTCGCCTTTCAAATAGGCGATTCTTTTATGAAGCGACTCTGAAACCGCAAGCGAAGTAATTTTTTCCATCGTTTTGGTATTTTTTCCGATGCGATAATCACCGAACGTCTGATAATAATCCTGCTTCTCTTTATTCCTGATGATGACTCGCGGAAAGCCGAGGATTAACAACTGAAAGTTTATCAAGACACGGCCGATGCGACCATTGCCGTCGCAAAATGGATGGATGGTTTCAAAATCAAGATGAAACTTGGCGATCTTATCCAAAAAATACGGCGCTAAATCGCTCGCATACTCGGCGAGAATTTCATCAATCATGCGCTCCACCTGTTCGGGTGGCGGGGCGACATGCGTGCCAACCCGTACATACTCGCCGGGCTTCCGAAAGCGGCCGGCAAAATCATCGTTAATCCCGCCGATTAACATTTGATGGAGTAGAAGAATCAATTCCTTTGTCAGGTCACCCTCTTGTGATTTGGTTTTGGTATATGAAATAACACGCGCCAGATTCTTGGCCTCATAAACTTCGCGCAAGGAAACATCCCTGGAAATTTCCATTTCCAAAAGTATCCTTTCCGTTTCCTTGAGCGTTAAGGTTGAATTTTCTATTGCGTTGGAATTGTATACGCCCTCCGGCACCTCGGCCTCGTCAAGCAAGGCTAAAGGTGACTCTTTGCCTTTCCGCAAGGAGTCGTATTCAGCCTTGAGGGTCTGGATTCTATTTTTTATAGGATTGGTTATTGGCATGTTTAAAGTATATACTATTCACTATTTTTTGTCAATATTTAGTGAATTATACCCATAAAATGGCATATATTCACTAGTTATTTTTTCAACAAAAGAATCAAATAAAAAAGCCGCGCTGGAGAACCAGGCGACTTGGTTGGTGTTGGAATCAGCACTGGGGTGCGAACTCCCTCAGGGTTTGCTCGAAGATTTTGAGCCAGATTTTAAAATATTCGCTGTAGTCCCAGGCTTCGCGACAACGCTTTTCGGCCTCCTTGTGGGCGATTGACATCGCCCGTTCCCCCAGATCGGTGGTGTGATATCTCATCCCCTGCCTCCGTAATCAGCCGAGTTCATCAGCGGATTCCCGACAATTGGAAAAATTTTTTTCTCAACCACCCAGGCGACGACCAGCACCGCCAGCGCCAGTGCAAAGTTACATCCGGCGTCGAAATCCAGAAAGCTTCTGGCATGACCCATCTGATACAAGAAGTAGGCCGAGCTGCTATAGGAAATCAGTAGCGTTCCGGTACCGACCCACCTCGCGCCCCTCCAGATCTCTTCCTGGATATCATTTGCACGCCGGCATTCTTTCTTTTTGATCCCGTCAATCAACAGGCTTGCATTGAAGGCCAGGGCAGAAAAAGCGAAAATCACGCCGATCTGCATTTCAAGGAGCTTTTGATTCCAGGCCAGATGCCCGATGGTGCTGATGACCATCAGACAACTGCCGATCAGTGTAACCCAGCAAAACAACTTTATCGCTTTGCTGATCTCTTTCATCTCATCCCTCCTTAAGGGTATTTGATAAAATTTTGATTCAAAAATATATCAGCAAACCAGCTTTCTGTCAATATTTGTTCCAATTGCAGCAATTAGGGTTACCTTTGGGGTTTCGCAGTCATGTGATATGGTGGGAGAATTATTTAATCAATAATCTCTCTCATTATGTCACGGCGCAACACCCAGGAGGAACTAATTGCC
>Ga0265292_1002713_pt1 | contig 11847 bp, 10 predicted proteins | sample Munlanlewell296A_FD_189080 | JGI IMG/M metagenome (GOLD analysis project Ga0265292, IMG submission 189080) | Leachate microbial communities from a municipal landfill in Southern Ontario, Canada - Leachate well 296A | ecosystem: Engineered > Solid waste > Landfill > Unclassified | place: Canada...
GGAGTTTCCATTTATCATCATTTCGCCCCTCTGCCCCCTGCATTTAAGATGGTCGACCGATGACTGGTTTGAGAACTTTTATAATGAAATAACCGATAAGTACCGGATCGATACAACCCGCGTTTATTTAACAGGGCTTAGTTTAGGCGGATCGGGCACGTGGTATATTGCTGAAAAATACCCGGAGAAATTTGCTGCTATTGCACCAATGTGTGGATTTACCAGTGAAACGAATTATATTGAGAAGAATACTAATAAGTTGATTGATATCCCAATCTGGACCTTTCACGGGAAAATCGATGATGTTGTTCCGTTTGAAGAAACGGAAAGAATGGTAAAAAAACTGGAGGGAAAAAATAAGGGTTTGAAATTTACAGTTGAACCTGAAGTTGGGCATTGGATTCATTGGTTGGTATATACGGGTCAGGAATTATATGATTGGTTTCTGAAATACGAGAAGAGCAAATGAAGAAAATCATGAACCTGGGCTTTATCGGAATCGGAAAGATCGCCAGTGCGGTCATTGAAGGATTATGTACCTCAAAAATCGAAAATGCGATCCTGAGACTTTCGCCCAGAAATGAAAAGAATTCCAGGTACCTGGCGAAGAAGTAAAAGGGAGCTCATGAGGCATACCGGCAAGCGGCTGACAAAATTTTTGAGCGCTTCCCGAGGAGTGACGAGTGACGAGTGACGCAGTTGCACTTGTCATCCCCGCGAAGGCGGGGACCCCTAGACGCTGCACATAATCTTCCAGGCGGGGACCCCGTGACGCTACTCTGAGCCTTCCATGGGCCTTTTAGAAGCTCTGTTGATTTATTCATCTCCTGTTGAAATTATATACACCAGTCATATCAACTTGATTTCTTGAGCTTTGTGCCATAATTCTTGTTTTAAAGTATATTATTTCGCCACTTTGAGTGTAATTATATTCATAAACATTTCTATCAATTTGATATTCTTCGATTTACAGATTATTTTTTTGTTTACTCAGCTGTCCAGGCCAACAATGAAAATGAATTCGCTTTTCTGAAATACATTCTTAGGATCTGTCAAGAAATTAACCGTTCAAGCATCGGTTTAATCGTATAGGACGGATCTTTCGAATTACGGAAATTCCGCCATCCGGATAAACCTATTTTAAATCCTTTTCCTTCAGTGTTGAATAATTCAATAGGTGTTTAATAATTCATCAGGTTGCTTAATCTTCTGGCTTTCTGAATCTTATATTCCATTCCCAGGTTCGGTGTTGAATTTTTCAACACCTCGAACTATAAACTTTCTCTTCACCAAATTCTTCAACTTATTGATTTGTTGCAACTTACAACTCCATTTTTTGTCTGGCACGGTGTTTGCCAACCCTGTTTTATATACGAAAATTAACAAATAAAACCTATTCGGTGAATGGTGAATTATAGAATATATGAATGTAAAATAAAGAGCTATGAAAGACACTATCTTCCTGTTAATCGGTTTGTTACTGCTAAGCTGCAGTTATGCAAACGACCAAGAGAAAATCAACCGTCCTCTTGAAGGTTCATTTAAAGTTTTCTGCACTCCCGATTTATACAATCTTACTACGAAGTGGACCAAAGAATTTTCCGCCTTACATCCCAATGTAAAGATTGATGTTTTTAGGACTATTGAATCTCCCGGTGAGGAATTTTTTAATACAGTCAGAAATCTGGGTTTCATTTCGAATGAGTTTTATTCAAAACTTGATAACAATTCCCTTTGGAAACTGGTGGTCGGTCGTGATGTCATCGTTCCTATCCTCAGTTCAAAGAATCCATTTCTGGAAAAAATAGAACAGCAGGGTATTTCACCGGATGAATTGGCTGCGAGTTTTAAAAATCCAGGACAACAAAAATGGGGAACGATCTTGGATAATGTACAAAATGCTCCTGTTACCTATTATATACTTAAAGACTCATCGTTCAAAACAGGAATCGCGAATTTTTTGAACCTGCATCAAATAGCCCTGAACGGAATTGAAACAGAGGATGGAAATGAATTGATCTCCAAAGTACAAAAAAACCCTTATGGTATTGGTTTCTGCAGAATGGCAGACTTACAGGATCACAATAATCTAAGTACCAATGAAAATATCAGACTACTGCCCATAGATAGAAATGGGAATGGGGAGATTGATTACGTTGAAAAAATCTTTGGTGATGTTAATGTCCTTTCGCGTGGGGTTTGGATCGGAAAATATCCAAGAGCTCTATATAATAATATTTATTCCATCTCATCAATAAAACCGACAAATAAAACTGAGTTGGCATTCTTAAATTGGATTCTCACCGATGGGCAGCAATTTCTTTTGACTGCTGGATACTCTGGTCTTGTGCTCAGTGAAATTCAAAGCAAGATTGGAAAATTAAATGATCAGGAAGTCAATTTAGCCAGTTCAACCGGCAATGCGGTTCCATCAAAAAGCATTCTATTCTTCATCGTGGGATTCATCGTTGCGGTTTTTATCGTACTGGATGTGATTCGTTATTTGAATTTTAATAAAACGATGGCTCGTGACTCCGCTCCTCTTTCTCTCAAAATTTTCAATGAAGATTCGGTTAATATCCCAGGAGGATTGTTTTACGACAAAACTCATACCTGGGCATTTATGGAAAAAAGTGGAGTGGTACGAATAGGCATAGATGATTTTCTCCAACATATTACCGGACCTCTTACTCGTATTAGGATGCGAAATCCGGGAGAAAAAATAAAAAAAAGCGATCAGATTCTTTCCATTATGCAAAATGGCAAACAATTGCATATTTATTCTCCGATTTCGGGAATTATTAAAGCAAATAACAACTTACTTTCTTCCAATTCATCCATGGTGAATTCCTCTCCTTATTCTGATGGTTGGGTATATTTGATAGAACCAACAAATTGGCTAAGAGAAATTCAGTTTTTAATCATGGGGAAAAAATATAAAGAGTGGTTGAAAATTGAATTTTCCCGGTTAAAGGATTTTCTCGCAGTTTCCCTAAAGCCTCAATCTGTTGCATATGCTCATAGTGTATTTCAGGAGGGAGGCGAATTAACAGATGGAATTCTGGCAGATCTGGGTCCGGAAGTTTGGGAAGATTTTCAAAACCACTTTATTGATACAACCAGCTAAAGGGACCTGGTGGATATTGACAGCCGGGATAGAGCCCGGTTTTATCCAGGAACTCTAAATTAAAAACTAAAAATTACATATTATGGGTAATGATCGACGAAACTTTTTAAAAACCGCCGGCATTGTTGGACTTACATTAACAGTGGGAAAGAGTTTTGGAGCCACAAAAACAAAGAAGAACAGCGTAGAATTCGACGGAATTCTATATGATTCAACACTTTGCGTTGGCTGCCAGAGTTGCGAAAATGCCTGTGCCGAACAGTATGGGTTGCCGCTCCCAGAAGACACACCGGATCCTGAAGTGGTGAGAAAAACAGATGAGAAACGACTTGTCGTAGTTAATAGTTTTAACACGTCGAAGGGTGAGCAGTATATGCGAAGTGCCTGCAACCATTGCAATAATCCTGCCTGCGCCTCAGCCTGTCTTACCAAAGCCATGTTGAAAACAGATGAGGGACCGGTGATCTGGCGTGAAGAAAAATGCATGGGGTGCAGGTCCTGTATGATCTCCTGTCCGTTTGACATACCAAAATTTGAGTACAACAGTCCGAATCCTAAAATTCAAAAATGCCGGATGTGCTATGAACTTATTCATGAAGGGGGTAAGCCCGTATGCGTTGAGAATTGCCCGGCCGAAGCTCTCCTCTTTGGGAAAAGAAGAGACCTGCTTGAAATTGCCAGAACACGGATCTATACTGAACCTGAAAAATACCATCATGCCATTTATGGAGAACATGAGGTAGGAGGAACAGGAGTCATTTATCTGGCCTCGGTTCCATTTGAAGAATTAGGACTCCGAACCGATCTTGGAACCACCTCATATCCCGAGTTTAATAAAACATTTCTCTACTCTGTCCCGGCGGTGCTGATCCTTTGGCCGGCTTTACTACTTGGTCTGAATAATGCCTCCAAAAACAGAACAGGGGGTAACCATGAATAACCAACAGCAAACTGGTTTATTTAAATTTCTTATAAGTGAATTAAAACCGAAAGGAAAAATCCTCACCCCATTTAATGTAATTGCCGCAATTACCATACTCGTAGCAGCAGGTATTCTATTTATACGGTTTAAGAACGGGTTGGGGTCGGTAATCCACGCTTCGCAGGAAACCCCCTGGGGATTATGGATCAATTTTAACGTCATCACCGGGGTTGCTTTTGCCGGAGGGGCATTTGTTGTAACCTTCATGGTATACATTCTCGGACTCGAAAAGTATCGTCCGATAGTCAGACCGACCGTGCTGTATGCTCTTTTGGCCTACATGTTTTATGCCGGTGCTCTCCTGCTTGACCTGGGACGCCCCTGGAAAGTCATCAATCCTATCATTGGTAACTCCTTTGGAATAAGCTCCGTCCTGTTTTTAGTTGCCTGGCACTTTATTCTTTACATGGGTGCCCTGTTTATCGAGTTCAGCCCCACTATTGCAGAATGGACCGGACGAATAAAAATCCGGAAATTCCTCGTTTCACTCACTCTGGGAGTAGTGATATTTGGAATCGCCCTTTCCACCTTACACCAATCCGGACTTGGAGCCCTGTTTCTGATGGCCAAGTCAAAAATTCATCCGTTATGGTATTCTGAGTTCATTCCCATTCTCTTTTTCATTTCCAGCATTTTCGCCGGATTGTCACTGGTGATCATCATCGAAACCATGAGCCAGCGAATATTCAGGAATAATATGTCGTTTGCGAATAAAGCCTCCCATAGGAAAATAGTAATCAGCCTTGCGAAAGTATGCAGCATCACCATGTTCGTCTATTTTTCCATGCTGGTATTGGTATTTCTGCATGGGAAAAACCAAATGTATATCAATACCCCCTGGGGTTACTGGTATCTTGTTGAGGTGATAGGCTTTGTATTAATTCCCTGCTTAATGTTCCTGTACAGCTATCGAAAACTGAACTTATCAATTGTCAGGATTGCCGCAGTCATATCTATAGTCGGGATCGTACTAAACAGGTTAAATATTTCAACCTTCTCATTCAAGTGGTATGAAAATACCATCCATTTTCCATCCTGGATGGAGATTGTTGTCAGTGCAGCAGTAATTTTTGTGCAAATTTTAGTATTCAGGTGGATCATAAGAAGAATGCCGGTATACAATGAAGCTCAGGTCGGCCTAACTGAAGAGAAAAATAACAAATCAATCAGAGTATATACTAAAAGTGAAGAAAAATGGAAAATTTTAGTAGAATAGATTTTTTCGATACCAAAGGAATTGAGTATTTATTTGTAATTGGATATTTACTGATCCTGATATTTTATTGGAAAGTATCGAATAAAGAAGTGAAATTTGCTGGTCAAATTCAAAAAGTAATCAGCAATCTTTCTGCCAGCTTATTAAGAATTCCCCAGGGATTGTTTTACAACCCAAATCATGCCTGGACTCACCTGGATGAGTCCGGAACTGCAAAGGTTGGAATGGATGACTTTCTTCAGCATGTGGTGGGCGAAATAAAATTCGCCAATCTAAAGAATCCTGGAGAAACAATTAAAAAAGGAGATCTGTTAACAGAAATTGTGCAAAATGGGAAGCGACTGCAAGTATTTTCACCCATATCCGGAAAAATAATAAATACCAATGTTATATTAAGCAAGAATCCTGAACTGGTTAACGAGGATCCATACGGAAAAGGATGGATTTATCAGATAAAGCCAGCAAACTGGATGGCAGAAACAAGCTCCTGTTATCTGGCTGATGAGGCAACCCATTGGACAACAAGAGAACTGGAAAGATTTAAAGATTTCCTGACCGGTTGGTCAATGAGGAAATCTTCAACTGAACCTTCCATGGTGTTATTGCAGGATGGTGGTGAACTTCGCGACAATATACTTTCAGAACTGCCCGATGACGTATGGAAGGATTTTCAGAATCAATTTCTGAACAGCGCTCTAACAGAAGGTTGATTTATTGCCTTTTCTATTAACACAGATTATTCTTATCTTGCATTGAACAAAGTCAGTGTTAATTTTTAAAGAGTTAATCATCAAGATGGTTTTACATGGCTTCCTTGAATAAATCTGAAAACAGATATACCAGGCTAAGTGGTTTTCTTAAAAAGAATTTCCAATTCGGATCCACTATTTATAGTCGGGTAGTTCTCACCATCACAATACTGTCCGTTTTTTTGTTCTTATCATTTGGCGTGATTTTCAGGTCAGTTAACGAGGGATATTTGAATAAGGTGATCAGGCAAAGTGGTAACAACATCGGTTCAATTGTTGAAGGAGCATTATTCCATTCCATGCTCGAAAACAACAGGAGTGCGTTACAGAATACGATTGATGTTATTAATACATTGCCGGGCATCGAGGATGTTAATATGTACGACAACAAGGATAATCTCGTTTATTCATCCTTTCAGACCGATACCATCGCGCATAACAACCCGAACTGCAAAGAGTGCCATGGAAATATAAAAACCATGTTTCCCCTGAAAGAGAAGTCTTTCAGAATTCTAAATATAAACACGGAATGCAAGATGAGCCAGAAAGACTACGATTACCGGCTACTCTTGATCAGATCACCCATATTAAATGAAAAATCCTGCTATACAGGCTCCTGTCATGCGCATCCTCAAAGTGAGGAGGTACTCGGGTCATTTGTAATAAGGATTCCATTGGAAGAGCTTGACTCATCCATTCAAGAATCATCAACCGATTTTTTCCTGCTGGCAGCTTTAACCACTTTTTTGCTGGTTGCCTTTTTAATGCTTTTCACCCGTAAAAACATAAAGAGCCCTTTAAATGCCATTATACAAGCCAGCGAAGCTGTATCCAAAGGGGATAAAACGACAAGACTGGAGATAAAGCCCAAACAGCTCATTGATATGAGGATGGTTTCTTCGGCCTTTAATGAGATGCTTGACAGTCTGCAATCAGCTAACATCGAGTTGCAAAACTGGTCGCAGCAACTTGAATATAAAGTCCAGAAAAAAACTGAAGAATTGTCCGAAATGCAACATGAATTAATCCATGTGGAACGAATATCATCGCTAGGGAAACTATCCTCCTCCGTTGCACATGAAATAAATAATCCTTTATCGGGTATATTAATTTACACAAAGTTGGTTCTTAAACAATTACAAAAGATTAACCTGGAGGAGGAGGTGAAGGAATCGATGTTAAAATACCTGACAGCCATTGAACTGGAAACAAAACGTTGTGGCGACATTGTTAAGGGCTTATTGGAATTTTCCAGAAAAGACCAGCATGATTTTGTGATTCGGCACTTGAACAAAATTTTAGACGAAGTTCATATGTTAATGGCCCACCAGATGAAAATGGCCAACATTAGCTTTCTTGTCACATTTTCTGCTCAATGGGATGTTATAAATTGCAGTGAAAATCAGATCAAGCAGGCGTGCATTGCAATTCTGCAGAATGCATCTGAAGCCGTTTTTGATAATGGGGAAATTCTGATGAAAACATCCAACCCGGATGAAGAGACAATTAAAATAGAGATAACAGATAATGGCGTTGGTATTGCCCCTGAGGACATTCCCCATGTTTTTGAACCCTTCTTCTCAGCTAAGCAGAAGACAAGTGGTATTGGTCTGGGATTAGCGATTGCCCATGGGATTGTTCAAACTCACCACGGGAAAATCGAGATAGATTCGGAATTGGGTAAAATGACTACTCTATCAATAATATTGCCTTTAGTTAAGATATAATATGAGGAATATGGGCTTGTTTAATGTAAATACGGAGAAAAATAATATCGGAAGTTCCCTGCTGAAAAAGTACTTTACTTTCCGGTCGTCTATATACGGTCAGGTAGTACTCATCATTGCTATTTTATCCATTTTTCTTGTTGTATCATTTGGAACCATTTTCAAATCGGTAAACAAGGCATATATGGAGAGTATTATACAGCAAAGCGGGAGCAATGTTTGTTTGCTTGTTGAAGGAGCTTTGTATCAATATATGCTTGAAAACGATAAAACGGCTTTACGCAACATGCTGAATATTATCAATGAAATGCCAGGTATTGAGGATGTTAATATGTATGACAATCAGAATAATCTTGTCCACTCTTCCTTTGCAGATCAATACAACGGGCACAATAATCCAAATTGCAAGGATTGCCATAAGAATATTGACATTATGTTTCCTAAAAAAGAGACATCTTTTAGAATTGTAAATATTGACAGCAAATGCAAGATGAGTCAGAAAGACTACGATAACAGGCTTCTATTAATAAAATCGCCTATATTAAATGAGAAATCCTGTTTTACAAGTTCCTGTCATGCACATCCTGAAAGTGAGGAGGTACTCGGCTCATTTGTAATAAGGATTCCTTTGGAAGAGCTGGATGCAAACCTTAAAAAGTCTTACGGCTTAGCCATAATAACCACGCTGCTGCTTGTAATCTTTTTACTGAATTTCACCAGGAAAAAGATTAAAAATCCGTTAAATGCCATTATAGAAGCGAGCGAGGCGGTTTCCAGAGGTGACAAAAGCACCAGGTTGGAAATAAAACCTCATCAATTGAACGATATGAAGATGGTTTCCTCAGCCTTTAATGAAATGCTTGATAACCTGCAATCGGCCTCCAATGAGTTGCAGAATTGGTCGCAGCAACTTGAATATAAAGTCCAGAAAAAGACTGAAGAACTGTCTGAATTGCAGAATGATTTAATTCATGTAGAACGAATCGCCTCACTGGGTAAACTTTCCTCGTCTGTCGCTCATGAAATTAACAATCCCCTGTCCGGCGTATTAATCTACACAAAGTTGGTTTATAAACAATTACGCAAGCTCAACGTGGATGAAACGGCAAAAGAGGCGATGTTAAAATATTTAAGAGTGATCGAACTTGAAACGAAACGCTGTGGCGACATTGTTAAGGGTTTACTGGAATTTTCAAGAAAGGATCCACAGGATTTTGAAACCAGGCACCTGCATAAAATCTTATATGAAGCCAATACGTTGATGTCGCACCAGATGAAAATGGCCAACATCAACTTTCTTACCGCATTTTCTGCCCAATGGGATTTAATACACTGCAGTGAGAATCAAATCAAGCAGGCTTGCATTGCTATACTGATTAACGCCTTCGAAGCCGTTGTTGAGAATGGGGAAATTCTGATGAAAACCACCAACCCGGATCAAGAGACAATAAAAATAGAGATAACGGACAATGGCGTAGGCATTGCCCCTGAAGACCTTCCCCATATTTTCGAACCCTTTTTCTCTGCCAAGCAGAAGGCTAGCGGTATCGGTTTAGGATTAGCCATTGTCCATGGGATTGTTCAAAGCCATAAAGGAAGGGTTGAGGTAGATTCTGAATTGGGAAAAAGAACCACAGTATCAATAATTTTACCAGTTATTAAGAATTAATAATTAAAATTATGGCTTTAAACATATCCATTTTGATTGTGGACGACGAAGAATCAGTGCGAGATTCATTATACAACTGGTTCATCGACGACGGGTATCGCGTAGACTGCGCCGAAAATGCCAAACAGGCCTTGTCAATTCTTGAATCCAAAAACTTTGACATCATTCTGGCCGATATTAAAATGCCGGGGATGGATGGGTTGGAAATGCACCGCCGGATAAAATCCTTAAATAAGGACTCCATCGTGATCATTATGACGGCTTTTGCTTCCGTATCCACAGCGGTACAGGCGTTAAAAGATGGTGCATACGACTACATAACTAAACCTTTTGATCCTGACGACCTTTCCTATTTAATCCGAAATGCAGCCAATCAGATATCCTTAAAAGCAGAGAATGAGGCATTAAGGAATAAAGTGGTCTCCCTTGAAAATATTGAGGACCTGGTTGGTAACAGCCAGGCAATGATGAAAGTGCTGAAAGAGGTGGAACGAGTGGCTCAATCAAATTCTCCGGTCATTATTACCGGCGAAAGCGGTACCGGTAAGGAACTTATTGCCAAAGCCATACATTCCAATTCACATCGGAAATACTTCCCGCTGGTTAGTGTACATTGCGGAGCCCTGACCGAGAGTCTATTGGAAAGTGAATTATTCGGGCACGAAAAAGGAGCATTTACCGGTGCCATGTTTAATCGGAAGGGGCGATTCGAAATGGCTGATGGCGGAACCATCTTTCTAGATGAAATAGCTACTATCTCAGCCAAGATGCAAATTGAACTGTTGCGTGTATTGGAATCCAAGACTTTTGTCAGGGTGGGCGGCAATAAGGAGATCACATCCGATTTTAGGGTGATCTGTGCCACCAACAGGGATTTGAAGAAAATGGTTGAGAATGGAACCTTTCGGGAAGACCTGTTCTACCGGTTGAATGTGGTGAATATCAATGTTCCGCCCCTCCGTGAACGAAAGGAAGACATCCCGCTTCTTGTACATTATTTTATTGCAAAATATTGTACCTCCATGAGCCGGGATATTATTTCAATTGATTCAGCGGCTTTGAAACGGATCGAGGAATATGATTTCCAGGGAAATGTTCGAGAACTCCAAAACATGATTGAACGGGCTATTGTAATCGGCAACAATAAGGAGATCCGTGTTAAGGATCTGCCTTTTGAAAAAGATATGATCAGTAATTCGGTTGAAAGCCTGGAGGAAGTCGAAAAAAAACATGTTCACCAGATTCTCATTAAAAACGATTGGAATATCTCCCGCACTGCTAAAGCTTTAAAGGTGGATCGAGTAACCCTTTATAATAAAATCAAAAAATACGGGTTAAATCTTACAAAATAAACACAACCTATTGTTTTATAAGGCTTTATTAATTGAAAAAGCAGAGCATCCTATTGTTTTCTGACGGGCATTTCGAGAAAGAATTTCTTGATAAGATCGCTCTGGATATTGCCCAGGAATATCTGTTCCCCGTTGAGGTCGAAGAAATCCATATCGATATCAGTGATTATTATGATCCCACACGAAGACAATATGATGGAAACAAATTATTAAAGAAAATTGACTCCATCTCTTCATTAGAAATAATTAAACAGATCGGCCTGTTCAAGGTCGATCTGTTTATTCCAATACTGACTTATATCTTTGGTCAGGCCACCTTTAATGGAAATACAGGTATTGTTTCCCTGTACCGACTCAGAAATGAGCATTATGGCATGAAAAAGGATGAAGGTTTGCTCCTGAATCGTATCACCAAAGTGGTGATCCATGAACTGGGACATACTTTTGGTTTAATTCACTGCCATATTCCGACGTGTGTAATGAGATCAAGCACCTACGTCGAAGATATTGATCAGAAAAGTAAAAATCTCTGCATCAAATGCCGGGCAGCATTAGGATTGCCTTAAGCCGATCCGGCAAGAGCATATTCTCTAGAAATATCAGCAAAAGAGCCGCCTTCACCAGATCACAGTTACCGATGTGTGAATTATGTAACTCTTTCATAAAATTGTGCAACACTTAATTGGATTAAGTTGCGTCCATCGACAACCTGGCCTATGAATTTGCAAAACTAGACATTCTTAAAATAGAATTACCTTTTGAAAAAGATGATCTGAATTTGAAAGTCTCTCAAAAATTAATACGTACCTTGGAACGATTTGAACCTCTCAAAACAATTACAAGGATCGCATAAAAGAGGTCAAACAAGAATTAAACCAACCGGATTTGGCGGTAATAGATAATCTCTATTGGTTTTATCAATAGATGGGGAAAGTGGACAAAATCAACCTTTACATTATCAATAAAACAAAAAATGCCAAACTGTGTATGTTGCTGCTTGTAAACAAATTTAGCATGGAATGCTG
>Ga0265292_1002714_pt1 | contig 11841 bp, 12 predicted proteins | sample Munlanlewell296A_FD_189080 | JGI IMG/M metagenome (GOLD analysis project Ga0265292, IMG submission 189080) | Leachate microbial communities from a municipal landfill in Southern Ontario, Canada - Leachate well 296A | ecosystem: Engineered > Solid waste > Landfill > Unclassified | place: Canada...
CGGGTCGAAGCCGCGCATCACGCTCATGTGGTACGAGAGCAACTGCAGCGGCAGCACCGCCAGCAGGGAGGCAATCTCCGGTGTGGACTTCGGCAGGACGATCAGGTCGCTGGCGTTCGCCCGCAGGCGGGCATCTTCTTCGCCGATGGCGATGGCACGCGCCCCGCGGCAGGTCACCTCATTAATGCCGCTGACGATGAGCGGCACATCCAACGGCCCGGCGGCAAACAGGATGGGATATCCCTCGGTCACAGCAGAAAGCGGGCCGTGCTTGAACTCGGTCGAGAGCATGCCTTCGCAGTGGGCGTAGGTGATCTCCTTGAGTTTCAGCGCCCCCTCCAGCGCCATTGGGTAAGTCGCGCCATAGCCCAGGCAGTACAGGTCGTTCCACGCGTTGACCGCCGGAGCCAGCGCCACCATCTGCGGGGCCACCATCTCCAGCGTCTTGTCCATCAGGTCGGGGATGACCGCCAATTCAGCGGTATCGCGCCCGGCCAGGCGATAGGCCAGGTACAGGAAGGTGACCACCTGGTTGGTGAAGGTCTTGGTGGCCGGGACGGAAATCTCGTAGCCGCAGCACAGCGGCAGGGTGCAGGCGGTGGCCTTGGTCAGCGTGGAGCCGATTACATTTGCCAAACCAAATGAAGTCAACCCCTTCGATTCGGCCATCTGCAAGGCGTTGAGTACATCCTTGGTCTCGCCGCTCTGACTCACGAACAGACCCACATCCTCGTAGTTGACAGCCGGGGCGTACTGCGGGATGAACTGCGGAGCCAGCACCGGGATGGCGGCCCGTCCGGCAATCTGGGCAAAGTAAACCGCACCCGCCAGGCAGGCGTGGTAACTCGTCCCGCAGCCGACGAAATATAACTGACGCGCCGTCCACATCTTCTCGAGCACGGTCTCGACATCGGGACTGCCGTCTAAAAGATGCAGGAGTTCGCGCGCCACCTGCGGCTGCTCGTGGATTTCTTTCAGCATGAAGTGCGGATATCCGCCCTTCTGGACGGCGTCCATCGTCTCGGTGACTGTTTCCGGGTCCCGCCCGATAACGCTGCCGTCTTTCACCGAGCGCAGTTCGACCCGGTCCGGCCACAGGGTGATGATTTCTCCATCCTGGATGCGCACGATTTCGCGGGTCAAGGGGAGGATCGAAGGCAGGTCCGAGGAGAGACAGGTGAAACCGTCGCCCAGGCCGACGACCAGACCGGAACCTTTTTTGATGGCGTAGAGTTTGTCGTCGTTGATGCGCCCGATGACGAAGGCGTAGTCCCCTTGCAGGTCGCCGTAGGCCAGGCGGATGGCGTCAATGAAGTCGTAACCTTTGTTGATGTAGCGCTCCACGGCGTGGACGCAGGACTCGCCATCGTTCTGCGAGCGGACGGTGAGGCCCTCGGCCATGAACTGCTGGCGCAGTTCGACGTTGTTGACCACGTTGCCGTTATGCGCCCCAACCAGGTCGCCGTCTGAATCCAGATGAGGCTGGGAGTTGACCTGCGAGGGTTCGCCAAAAGTTGCCCAACGCAGTTGGGTCATGCCGCGCTGGCCGGTCATCTCGGCAAAGTTATACTTGACGGCCACATCGTCCACACGACCAACATCTTTGCGTAAGTCAATTTTGCCCCCCGAAATGGTCGCCGCGCCGACCGAGTCGTAGCCGCGGTAAGTCAGCCGCCGGGCCGCGTCGATGAGGATGGGGCCGAGGGGTTGTTCGTCTCTGGTGACAATGCCGAAGATGCCGCACATGTTTGAGAGTTTCTCCTAAAGGGGATGGTTGCAGAGGCCAAGTTTATCATATTCAACAAGTTGATGATTCAATTCTCGGTCTTTGTGCTACAATTATTTTTATACGGCATAGGAAGATGCCATGTTTCTTTGACCCACCAAGGAGGTAATAGCGATGACCGGTTTCGTTGGAAATATCGAAGATTTGACCCTGAAGAACAATTATTTCCGTGAGGTGTTGTTCACGGGCAAACACGCCCAACTTGTCGTGATGTGCCTGCAACCGGGTGAAGAAATCGGCAACGAGGTACACCAGGCCGTTGACCAGTTCTTCCGCATCGAGCAAGGCGAAGCAAAATTCGTCTTCGGAGGCAAGGAAGAGCACGTTGTCCACGGCAGCGATGCAGTCATTGTCCCGGCAGGGACCTATCATAACGTCATCAACACATCCAAGAACAAGCAGTTGAAACTGTACACGGTCTATTCGCCGCCGAACCATCCGGATGGGACGATCCACAAGACCAAGGCCGAGGCGGAGGAAGCGGAAAAGCACAAACATCATTAGAACCAGCAGCCTCCAGGAATACAATGACCGCAGGCTCCATCTGAGAGACCTGCGGTCTATTTATTTTAAGCGGGGTCAGGGGTTATCACCTTGGTGGTCAAGCGTTTGGATAGTTCACTGAAAATCGGGCTGAGTGTTTTGTTTTCGGGCGATCACGAGAAGCGTAATATCGTCGTAATTGAGAGACCCGTTCGACTTTACTTCCTTTGAATTTTCTTATATTCCTTCACCTGCCCCTCCAGCCATGCCAGCCATCCAGATAGACCCTCCCCAGTCCGGCAGGAGAGTTCGAACTGGGTCACGCCTGGGTTGAGCACTTCGATACCCTTCTTGAAGAAATCCATGCGGAAGGGCACGTAAGGCAGCAGGTCAATCTTGTTGATGACAACCGCGTTCACGCCGCGATACATGCCGGGATATTTGTAGGGTTTATCGTCGCCTTCGGGGATGGAGGCCACCAGAACACTCTTGTGCGTGCCGAGTTTGAAGTCTGCCGGGCAGACCAGGTTGCCGACGTTTTCGATGATGACCAGGTCAAGGGCGCCCAGATCGAGTTGGGAGAGGGCCGATTGCACCATGACGGCATCCAGATGACAGTTACCGCCGGTGTTGATCTGGATGGCAGTCGCCCCGGCAGCCTGGGCACGGTCGGCGTCGAAGGAGGTGGCGATGTCGCCGTTGATCATGCCAATGCGCAGGCGGCCTTCCAGGCCTTTGACCGTCTGCTCGATCAGGGAAGTTTTCCCAGCCCCCGGTGAGGCCATCACGTTGATGGCAAAGACTTTGGCGGCATCAAACCGGGACTGGTTTTCGAGTGCCAGGCGGTCATTGGCAGATAGTATTTTTTCAACCACGGGGATGCGTTGCGGCATGTTTGGTTCTCCATCACACTACTGCTTCTTGCATAAATCTGTGAATATGCTATTATCGAATTGTTCGCAATTCATGGAATTTTGGTTCAGATATCTACGCAGTACCCTGTAATACTTTATCAAGATCGCTCCAGGCAGCGACACGTCATTCTTCCACATCAATCGCTTCCAGATGGAACTCCTCGCCGGTCTTGACCTTCGCGTGCGTCCCATCGCAATACGGACAGGCAAACTCTTCGCTGGCGGGTTGGTACTCTTTCCCACAATCCTGACAGGTCAGCAGTACTGGCACGCGCCGGAAGTGCAGGGTGGCGCCTTTGGCAATCGTCCCATCGCTGATGATGTCCCAGAAGAACTGGATCGAATCGTCCACGATGGACGACCACTGCCCGAGGACGAGATACAGGTCCGTGATGCGGAGGGCGTTCTTTGCCTGGGCATGGCGAACGGCAATTTCGAGGAGGCTTTCGGTGACGGCGAGTTCGTGCATGGGTCAGGCCATTATACAGCAATAAAGAACCTAGATTTTTCTGCCGTAGTACAAATGCCCGCACAGGCCACCGGAGAACTCGGCCACTTCCGGCAGAAAACCCCAGCGCTCGAAGCCGAACTTCTCCAGCAGTTTAATGCTGGGAATATTCCATTCAAGCAGGATCGCTACCAGCACTTTTTTCCCCAGCCGCGGGCACTCGGTAATGGCATACTGCATCAAAGCCGAGCCGATGCCTTTGCCATGACTGGCATAATCCACGTAATAAGAGACTTCCGCCGTCCTCGCCAGGGCCAGGCGTTCGCGGTATGGGCTCAGCGACAACCAGCCCAGCACCTGCCCGTCATCCGCTCTACAGACATAAATCGGGTATTCGTCCGCAGAATGGGTGGTAAACCAGTCGAGGCGCGCCTCCACAGTGAACGGAGTGGTATCCGCAGTGGCGTTCCGGGCGGCGATGGCCTGGTTAGAGATGGCCACGATGGCCGGCAGGTCGGCGGGGGTGGCAATGCGGAGTGTGGGCATAAGAAAGTGCAGGAGCGACCATCCGGCCGCCCCTGCAAGGGTTAACCTTTCTTTCCGTAATCTTCCGGGAGCCAACCGTAGGTCACGCTTGCAGCGTGACAATTCCATACAGCGTCACGCGGAATGCGTGACTTACTTCTTGTAATCCTCCGGGAGCCAGCAGCATAAGACCAAATCGCGGGCCGCTTTAACCTCGTCCATGCGGCCAAAGGGCGTCTTGTGCGGGGCTTCGTGGAGCAGGTCTGGGGTCGTTTTCGCTTCGGCGGCGATCTTGATCAGGGCATCGGCGAAAGCATCCAGTGTACCCTTGTTCTCGGTCTCGGTCGGCTCGATCATCAGCGCTTCGTGGACGATGAGCGGGAAGTAGTTGGTCGGCGGATGGAAGTCGTAGTCCATCAGCCGCTTGGCCACATCCAGGGCACGGATACCGGGGGCGTCCACCCACTGACCTTCGGCCACGAACTCGTGCATGCAAATACGGTCGAACGGGACGGTGTAGACACCCTTCAGGCGCGCCTTGATGTAATTGGCATTCAGCACGGCGTACTCGGAAATCTGGCGCAGGCCGTTCGGTCCGTGCATGGCAATGTAAGTGTAAGCGCGCACCAGCATCCCAAAGTGACCGTGGAAGGCCTTGACGCGGCCAATCGTTTTCTTCGGCGTGACGAAACCAAACAACGGCGGTTCATCATCTGCGCTTTCTTCGACAATCCCCACGATGGGACTTGGGAGGAACTCTGATAGTTTTTCCGTGACGCCTACCGGACCCGAGCCTGGTCCGCCGCCCCCGTGCGGCGTGGAGAAGGTCTTGTGCAGGTTGAAGTGCATCAGGTCAATGCCCACATCGCCGGGACGCAAAATGCCCAGCAAGGCGTTCAGGTTGGCGCCATCACCATAGACCAGCCCGCCGCAGTCGTGAACAATCTTGATCACTTGCTCGAGGTGTTCGTCGAAGAGGCCGAGTGTGTTCGGGTTGGTCAGCATCAGGCCGACAGTGCTATCATCGCAGGCGGCTTTCAGGGCAGCCAGGTCCACGTTGCCGCGCGCGTCCGACGGGACCTGCACCACTTCCAAACTGCTCATGGCCGAAGAAGCCGGATTCGTCCCGTGGGCCGAATCGGGAATGAGCATCTTGACACGTTTAGTATCGCCGCGATCCTTGTGATAGGCGCGCATAATCAACACACCGGTCAACTCGCCGTGCGCGCCGGCGGCCGGCTGGAGGGTCAGCGCGGCAAAGCCGGAGATTTCCTTCAACCATTCCTGCAAGGTGTACATCAAAGCCAGGTTGCCCTGGACCGTCTCAATTGGCTGGAGCGGATGTGTGAAAGCGAAACCGGGCAGGCGGGCAGTATCCTCGTTGATCTTCGGGTTGTACTTCATCGTGCACGAACCCAGTGGATAGAATCCGCCGTCCACGCTATAGTTGTATTTCGACAGGTTGACGTAATGGCGGACAACATCCACTTCGGCCAGTTCGGGCAACGGCAAATCCTTGCGGAGCAGGTTTTTCGGCAGTTTAACGCGCGGCACGTCCGGGTCCGGGAAGGTGACACCGGTACGTCCGGGGGAGGACAGTTCGTAAATCGTAGGCTCTGCTCTGAGCGTAGTCGAAGAGTCAGTCATGGTTCACCTCCGCCAGCACGTCCACCAGGGCATCAATTTCATCTTTGGTATTCATCTCGGTGACGGCAATCAGCATGTGGTCTTTAAGCGAAGGGTAATCCTGGCCCAGGTCGTAGCCGCCCAGGAAGCTGTGTTCGAGCAGGTGGTCGTTGATTTCAGCCGCCGGCTTCGGGCAACAGACCGGGAACTCGTGGAAGAAAGGCGCGTCAAAGCAGATGGAATAGCCCTTAACCTGGCTGATCTTTTCAGCCGCGTAATGAGCCTTGTGGTAGCACAGTTCGGCCACCTGGCGCAGGCCAGTCTGCCCAAGGAGCGACAGGTACACGGCGGCAGCCAGCGCCATCAACCCCTGGTTAGAACAAATATTGGAGATGGCGCGCTCGCGCTTGATGTGCTGTTCGCGGGCGGTCAGGGTCAGCACGAAGGCGCGCTGGCCGCGGTTGTCCACCGTCTCACCGACCAGGCGTCCGGCCATCTTGTGGATGTACTGCTTGCGGGTGGTGAAGAAGCCCAGGTACGGGCCGCCGAACGAGAGCGGAATGCCAAGCGGCTGGCCTTCGCCAACGACGATGTCGGCGCCCATCTCGCCGGGAGTTTTGAAGAGCGCCAGGGCGGTCGGGTTGGCGGCCACACACACCAGCGCGCCCTTGCCATGGGCGAGTTCAATGAGTTTGGTGAAATCGTAAATGCGCCCAAAAAAGTCCGGGTACTGGACGATGACCAGGGCGGTGTTCTCGTCAATCAGGCCTTCGAGCGCTTCCGGACCGGCGTCCAAATTAGCTTTCGGGTCGTCACCGGCCAGTTCCAGGCCCATGCCCTGAACGTAAGTACGCATTGTCTCGCGGTACTGCGGGTGAACGGCTGGCGAGATGATCACCTTGTTCCGCTTACCGCGGAACTGGGCGTAGGCCATGTTGGCCGCCTCGGCCACAGCCGTGGCGCCGTCATAGTGCGAGGCGTTCGAAACCTCCATACCCGTCAGCGCACAGATCAGGCTCTGGTATTCGAAAATGGCCTGCAAAGTGCCCTGTGAGATTTCCGGCTGGTAAGGCGTATAAGCGGTGTAGAACTCGCCGCGCCGCAGGATGTGGTCCACCGCGGCGGGGATGTAGTGGTTGTACGCTCCCGCGCCGAGGAAAGAGACCAGGTCCGTGCGGATGTTCTCATTACCTATGGAGAGTTCGCCCAGTTCGGCGGCGGCTTCCATCTCGGTCAGCGCAGGCGGCAGGTCCAGTTTCGGGAAGCGGTGCTTGGCCGGGATATCCTTGAACAGGTCTTCCAGGCCTTTCACGCCAATGGCGGCAAGCATCGCGTCCCGCTCTTTGGGGGAATGCGGGATATAGGTCATAGATTCTCCTTGCAACGGCGCATGAAATTAATGCGCTCGTTCTTCGCAATACTTAGTGTACGCAGCGGCGTCCATCAGACCGGAGGCTTCTGCGCCTTCCACCTTGACCATCCAGCCTTGGCCATACGGGTCTTTGTTTAGAACTTCGGGGTTGCCGCTCAGATCTTCATTCACAGCCACCACCTTACCGCTGGCCGATGCGTACGTCTCCGCAGCGGCCTTGACCGACTCGACAGAGGCAATCGCCTTGCCCGGCGCGAGCGTCTCGCCGACGCCGACCACGATTTCCACAAAGACGATATCCGAGAGCTGGCCCTGGGCATAATCGCTCAGGCCCATGCCTCCGGTCGCCGGGTCGAACCACTCATCGGTCTTGGTGTACTTGAGATTGGAAAGAATATTCATCTTGCGTCTCCTCGAAGGGTAGTTTTGGCAAAACAAAGAGGGCGCACGTAGACAGAATGTGCGCCCTCTGTTATCAACCTGAGAGATTCTCCTGAGCGGAGGCCTGAAAAGATTGCGAAGGCCGCAGCCGAAGGATTGCCCCGACGGTGTCCCGGAGCGGTGATGTTATCCCCGCAGGGGACTTTCCAGAGGAATCTGGCGCAGGGTCCTTTTTACCTGAGAGTTTCGCCCGGACTCGCCTGTTCCGGGTTTGCCCCTTCGGTGCTCTCTAAATCGTAGTAGCGACTTTAGTCGCTATTTGACGACTAAAGTCGTCACTACCAAGAAAGTCTCTTCCCTGCTGCCATTCGTTTGTAAAGTATAGTGCATTGTAACGCAAGACGGACGAGAGTCAAGTTAAAATTACATGGCAGAGTAACGAAAACCGGCGCGTTGCCGCGCCGGTCAAATGGAGGAAAAATAGAGTTACGCACCCGTGAGCGTGCCGCGCACCCAGTCACCCACCAGCCAGTACTTGAAATCCTGTCCCTGGTTGACTTGGATCGCCCCGACGATGCCGTAGATAACCGCACCCATCGGCAGGAGCGCCAGAACGAGAGTCATCACAATCGCTATCGGGATCAGTATCACGCCGATCAGTATGGCCGAGAGTGCGCCCACAATCGCCCACATCGCGCCAATCAACAAGCCTCCACCATACCACCAGATCAACTGAAAGATCATCGCTTGCAGAGCATGGTAGGCAACTGTGCGCGAGCGATCCTTATAGATCAGATAAATAACCAGCGCCGCAATCGGACCGGCGAAGCCGGTAATTAGGTTGAGCAGGACACTCAGGTGGGCCAGCAGACTCCAAGTACGCTCTTCAGCCGACGAGAGCGGCTGGGCCGGGACGGACGGCGTCTGCTGTGCAGCCAACGCGGGACGTGGTTCGGAAGGGGGCGTCAATTGATTATCGTTAGTCATAGTTTTCTCCTTCATAAAGTAATTGCATTCAAATGAGGCTATCCATATAACGAAATCCCATTGCAAACGTTGCATATCTTAACCAAAGGACCCCGCTCACCAGCGGGGTCCTGTTGGCAAGTAAGTTTTATATTACGCCTGGCCATTGAGCCTGGCAAAATATGCCTTGACGTTAGCGTCAGCATAGAAGACCAGCGCCAAGACACCCACAACCGCAGAGATTATATTCCCTGACACGACAGCAACAATCTCAAGAATGGCAATCGCCTGAGACGGCTTGACAGGCTGAGGCGGGTTAGCGATTAACTTGGCTGCGTAGATGATTTCGAAGATACCCAGCACTACAGGCAAGATAGTAACTGGCGCACAAATGATACCTATAAAAAGCGTACCGAGGACAATTGCGGCAGTCACGCTCAAACCATAAAGGATGTTCAAAATCCCATTGATGAGTGTCATAATTGCAATGGCTTGTACCATCCCGGGTTTCCCCGACCCGGATGGGGGCGGCTGGGGCGGGACGTATGGCGTTACCGGGGCAGGCAGTACCGGCATGGGGACCGGAGCAACTGGCTCGGCCGGAGGCACGATGGACTCGACTGGCTCGACGGGAGGGGCGGATTTCTTGGCAGGCATATTATTACTCTCCTTCTGGATGGTTTACAATGAAATAAGCCTATCACATATAACGATTTTTATGAAAAAACGTTGCACTATTAAACTGGAAAAGCCCGCCGCAAGGCAGGCTTCTTGTATTAAAAAATTACAGTATGTATTTTAGGCCCAGTTCTGTTTCTTGACAAAATCGGTGATCAACGGGATGTTGACATAATTACCTTGGTAGGCTTTAATACCCCAGATAATATTGATGACAACACCAGCTATACCAACGCACGCTCCGACGACAACGAAGCTTAGAATGATGGCCACCACCCAGAGAACGATACCCCAAGCTAAGGCCTGGGCATTGTGGGCCTTAATGAAGGGACGATTCTTCTTGTCTTCCATTAGCAGTAAAATAACGGGGACGATTGGGGTAAAAAGATAGGCCAGCAGCGCCCACAGTTTATCGTCACTGGTGATTTCGGAATTAATCGGTTGTTGAGTCATAAGTTTCTCCTGAGAGTATGAAATCGTTTGGAAGTTTGGAGTATTTTACATCTAATCCGGCCAAAAAGCAACCGATTTACAGGCGTTTAAGTACTGGTTTTCATGAGAGTTGCGTTAACCTTTTCCTAAAAAGGCAGTAGAATTACGGCGTGACTCATCAACCGCGCATCGTCTTTATGGGCTCCCCGGACTTCGCCGTCCCGACGCTGGACGCGCTCGCGAGGAGTTACCCGCTCGTCGGCGTGGTAACCCAGCCCGATCGCCCGGCGGGGCGCGGCCGGACCCTGGTCCCACCCGCCGTAAAAGAGGCGGCACTCCGCCTCGGCATTCCCGTCATGCAGCCCGAAAAGTTACGTCTCCCCGAAGCCATGACCCAACTCCAGGCCTGGGCCCCGGATTTGATCGTCGTGGCCGCCTTCGGGCAGATCCTGCGCCCGGCGGTGCTCGACCTGCCGCACTACGGCTGCATCAACGTCCACGGGTCACTGCTGCCAAGGGGACGCGGTGCGGCCCCCATCCAGGCCTCCATACTGGCAGGAGATCAGGAGACCGGCATCACCATCATGAAAATGGACCCGGGCGTGGATACCGGCCCGATCCTCAGTCAACGCGCACTCCCGATTGCCCCCGATGACACCGGCGGCTCGCTCTTCGAGAAAATGGCGTCGCTCGGCGCGGAACTCCTGCTTGAAACCCTGCCGCGCTACCTGAGCGGCGAACTTGTCCTTCATCCCCAGCCCGAAGAAGGCGCGACGTATGCCCCGATACTCAAGAAAGAAGACGGCCTGCTGGATTTCACAAAACCTGCAATCGAACTGGAACGCCGCGTGCGTGCCTTCCATCCCTGGCCGGGGACCTGGTTCGACTGGAACGGCGCGCCGCTGAAGATACTGCACGCCCGCGTCGGCGGGGGGGAAAACCCCGGCATGGGATGCAGGCTCACCGTCGAGGGACACCCCGCCCTCGGCACGGGCGAGGGGATTCTCATCCTGGAAGAAGTCCAACCGGCGGGAAAAAAGTCCATGCCGGGAAAGGCATTTTTAGCCGGGGCAAGAGATTGGTGTATCACGAATAGTGACGAATGAGCCAAATAGCACGAATAAAAACAGGGTATCACGAATAGTGACGAATGAGCTGAATAGCACGAATAAAAACAGGGTATCACGAATAGTGACGAATGAGCTGAATAGCACGAATAAAAACAGGGTATCGCAAATAATGACTAATGAAACGAATGGCACGAATAAAGCGAGGAAACTCGCCGGGCCGGATGTGGTGTATCCAGATTTGTCTTATCGCATCATGGAAGCAGTTTTTGAAGTCCATAATCGACTTGGCTCTGGTTTTTGTGAGGAAATTTATCATCGTGCATTGATCGCTGAATTGGATGTTCGAGAGATTCCATTTGAAACCCAGAAAAGTATTACTATCCTCTACAGGGAAAAAATGATAGGAACCTATCATCTTGACCTAATTGTTGATGGAAAAATCATTATCGAATTGAAAGCCGTCGCCAGCCTGAATGATCTTTTCAAGCAACAACTTACATCTTATCTCAAAGCAACTGGTCTACGGCTTGGCATCTTGATCAACTTCGGCTCGCGGCGAGTCGAGTACATCAGGATTGCCAATTAAGTTCTTATTCGTCCCATTCGTAAATTCGTCTCATTCGTGATAAGGAGTCAATATGCCAAAATACGTCGCTGCCATTGACCAGGGCACCACCAGCACGCGTTGCATCCTTTTCGATTACGCCGGGGACATCATTGCTGTGGACCAGAAAGAACACGAGCAGATTTACCCGAAGCCCGGCTGGGTGGAACATGATGCCCTCGAAATCTGGGAGCGCACCCAGCGCGTGGTGCGCGGCGCGTTGGATAAATCCGGCGGAGATGTTGCCGACATCGCCGCCATCGGCATCACCAACCAGCGCGAGACCACCGTCGTCTGGGAGCGCGAGACCGGGCGACCGGTCTACAATGCCATCGTCTGGCAGGACACGCGCACGGATGCCATCTGCAACGAACTGGCAAGAGATGGCGGGCAGGACCGCTTCCGGGCCAAGACCGGCCTGCCGCTGGCGACTTATTTCTCCGGGCCGAAAATCAAATGGATCTTGGATGACATCCCCGGGACGCGCCAACGGGCCGAAAAGGGCGAACTGCTCTTTGGCAACATGGACACCTGGGTGCTCTGGAACATGACCGGT
>Ga0265292_1002715_pt1 | contig 11840 bp, 10 predicted proteins | sample Munlanlewell296A_FD_189080 | JGI IMG/M metagenome (GOLD analysis project Ga0265292, IMG submission 189080) | Leachate microbial communities from a municipal landfill in Southern Ontario, Canada - Leachate well 296A | ecosystem: Engineered > Solid waste > Landfill > Unclassified | place: Canada...
GTTTTGGTAAAAAAATTGATTGTAAAAATTTAATCGTTATTGCCACCTCCAATGCCGGTGACGATTACCAAAAATATTTTGCTCCTGAATTTTTGAATCGTTTTGACGGGGTTATCACCTATCATCTTCTTACTTCTCAACTTCTAGGTGTTTTGGCTAAAAAAATGATTGCTAAAGTGATTGAAACCCTTTATAAGCTTCATCATGTTAAAATTATTGTTTCCGAGGCCACCATTCAAAATATTATTGATAAAAATACGCAAACAGAATATGGCGCGCGCAACCTGGAAAGAACCATTTCCCAAGAATTAGAGAATAAGATTTCCAAATTAATATTGGAAAATAGAGTTAAAGAAGGAGATACTATTCAGTTATAAAATTTATAACGCTTATATGAATGTTTATTTCACCGCTGCGACATCATACGATGGCGAACTTGACAATCTTTATAATAAAATCTTTTCAATCCTTGAAAATGAAGGACTGAAAATGATTTCCGGTAAACAGATTATTGATAAGACTCTTCTTAAAAAAGATAAACTTTTGACTTTTGAGGAAATTTACAAAAGGGAAAGCAAGCTAATAGATAAAGCAGATTTTGTCGTTGCCGAGTCAAGCCGACCATCACTCGGGGTCGGCAGTGAAATTGTCTACGCACTTTCAAAACATAAACCAGTCTTTGCTCTAGTCTCTGAAGGATATGAAAACAAAATCTCCCCTATCATCGCCGGTAATCCTTCGGATAATTTATTTTTGGAAATCTACACGGAAAATCGTCTTCTTTATATTGTTAAAGATTTTATTGCTCATGTGAAAACTTTAAAAAAACGCCTTGGAAAACTGATCGTTATTGACGGCGGAGATGGCTCGGGAAAAACTACTCAGGCTAATTTACTGGTTGAGTTTTTGAAATCAAAAAAAATTCCGGTCAAATATATGGACTTTCCCCAATACTATCATTCGTTTCACGGGAAAACCGTCGCTAAGTTTTTACGGGGCGAGTTTGGAAAAATCGATGAGGTTTCGCCTTATTTGGCCTCTCTTGCCTACGCCCTAGATAGAGCCAGCGTCAAACGCGAAATGGAGGATTTTTTGGCTCTCGGCGGATGCATCATCGCCAACCGCTATGCGACTTCTAACATGGTCTACCAGTCAGCTAAGTTCAAGACGGAAAAGGAAAAAAAGGAATACTTGAAGTGGATCTATGAACTCGAATATAAAGTCCATAAAATCCCTAAAGAAAATCTTGTTATTTTTCTCTATGTCCCCTGGCAAATTGGTTTAACTCTGACAGAAAACAGACCTGCTAAAAATTATCTTAATGGAGCAAATGCTGACATACATGAGAAAGATTTAAAATATCGTCAAGCGGTTGAAAAAACTTATTTGGAGTTAACAAAAAAAAATAAACATTGGGTAAAAATTGACTGCGTTGAAAATGATAAACTTCTATCAAAAGAAACTATCCAGCAAAAAATATTAGGAACACTGCAAACCAAACTAAATATTAGCTTGTAAATATTTTTCTGGAATATCATTTATTAAAACACCGAAACCATACTTTTCTTCCTTAGCCCAAACCCGACTAGCTCTGATTGTTAATTTATTTAATTTTTTTCCAATACCAAAATAATCAACTAAGGCATCCATAAAATGTCCGCCGTTAGCAAAATACAAAATTAGAGGTGCATTATCATTAATCTTCTCTTCTTTTCGATGAACTTCATCATGTTCTCTTTCTCCATGATCATCATCACGATATTGATTCCATGGATAATCTTTATCATACTTTTTTCTCAGACTGTTAAAATTATCACCCATATCGCCAACTACATATAGCTGTCCATCTTCCCCTCTTATTACTTTTAATTTATTTCTTGCATTTTCAGGCATACTCTCCAAGACAGTTGGTGGATATTCAAGATAATTAGCATGCGCCCTTGCTTCAGTCCCCTCAATCGGTGCTCCTTCTGATAATCCATATGCCATATAACCAACATTAAGTTCAATGTTAAGGTTATTTTGCTTAGCAAATTCACGCAAAATCAAAACTCCTTGGGTAGTAGCGACAGCTAAATCAATTCTAATTTTTCTGGTGATTCTGTCGCTTAAAAAACTTTTATTTAATTTACTTAAAGCAACCAAGATTCCCATAATTGTTTCGACAATATAGAGATCATAAGGCTTATTATTAATCCGATCATGAGTTTGATTATTAGGCTGACCATAGATCATTATTGACCTCATAACTTTAACCACGTTTTTTTGGTACTCAGCTCTAAATTCTCGCTGGGTTGTTTCCAGATTAGTTGTATCTTCTCCACTGTCCTTTTTTTTATTAATTTCTAAGCCAATATTAAAAAGTTGTTTGGCAACTCTTGTAATCTCTATTGCATTTGCGTTGCTTGATCCGTGATAAATATTTAAGGCAAAATTTTTATGATCATAAAAAGAATAAGTGATATTTTCTGATGTACCAATTTTCTCGCTAATCAACTTTCCGGCTTCTGCTGAATTTTTTTCTCCTTCGAGATTTTCGATAAATTGATTATGGTCAACCACGCTTCCTGGTAAAGCCTTAGCCAGCTCTGTAGGTAAAGAAACAAAAAACTGACCATCTCGTTCTTGTTGACCCGCTGGTTTTGTCGGATCAGTTAGTTTTACATTTTTTTCGATCTTCAGCTGATTTATATGTAAATCGCTATTTTTCAAAACTTCCATAAGTCTTTTTCCTTCAACTTTAGATGAATTATTTTCAGTACCCGCTATATGTTTTTTAAAAAAAATTATAAAAATGAGATTTTAGACGGTTCTATTGATATTGTCAATATCATAACGATACTTATTAATTTCATTTTTTAACCTTCTTGCTTCTTCCCTAGGGTTTTTGGTAAAAATAATCCCCCTTGACGAATTAATTATGATTCCGGCTTTTTTTGAATTTAATCCCGCCCTGACGGTCTTTTCCACATCTCCACCTTGCGCCCCAACGCCGGGAATAAGTAAAGTCATATTACCAACAATTTTTCTTATCTCCCTAAGTTCTTTTGGATAAGTAGCACCGACAACTAACAGACAGTTTTTATTCTGATTCCATTCTTCTACCACCTTTTGTGCAACTAATTTATACAGCGGTCTTTTATTTATTATAAGATCTTGTAATTCCCCTGCCCCAACATTTGAAGTTTTACATAAAATAATAATTCCTTTGTCCTTTTTTTGTAAAAACGGTTCGACTGCTTCCTTCCCTAAATACGGATGTAAAGTGATTGCGTCAACGCCAAGATAATCAAAAGCAAATTTGACATAGCCTTCGTTGGTATTACCAATATCCGCCCGCTTGGCATCTAAAATTACCGGTATTATGGGATAATTTTTCTTCAAGTAATCACAGGTCATTTTTAGTTCTTCTATCCCCATGGCTCCTTGCGCTTCGTAAAAAGCACTGTTTAGTTTATACGCGCATACAAGATTATAAGTTGCCTTGATAATTGCTTTATTAAACGTTGTCTGTGGATGTTTTTTTTCGCGAATATATTTTGGTATCTTTTCGATATCACTATCCAATCCCACACAAACCAAAGAATTATTTTTTTTAATAATTCTGTCTAACTTTTCTTGGAAATTCATACAAGTAAAATACTTTAATTATTTAAATAATTAAAGTGAAATAATTTTTATAAATATTTAAATCTTGCATTTCGTAGTGATTATTTTTTACCTTTTTCCTCTAAATACTTTTTCCCGTGGCCGATTTTGACATTGATCGGAACCTTTTTTTTACACATAGGACAGTCCTTTTTCTCAAAGGCTTCGGCCGGAAAAATATCAAGGAAATAAAAAGGTGCACCGACGGTTTTAGAATTGACATTTTTCGGATCACGATTAACCATCACACACACAGCTACAACTTCTCCACCAGCTTTTTTAACTGCATTAACAGTTTTCCTTACGGAAATACCTGTTGTTGTTAGATCTTCAAGCACTAATACTTTTTTTCCTTTAACAAATTTATCGTAACCGCGTCTAAAAATTTGTTCGCTTTCACTTGCCGATGCCGTTGTTCCTTTGTCTTTTTCCGTATAAACACTTAAAATTTCTTTTTTCTTTAATTTGGACAAATGATAAGCGGTCCAAGTCGAAAGAACAGTTCCTCCAACTGCCGGAGCTGCCACAACATCAATATCTCTACTTTTAAACTTCTCGGCAAACATCTTTCCAATTAATGAAGTTTCTTTTGTGTGAGGATACAAAAAGTCTTTATTAATATAAACACTTCCATGTTTTCCTGAAGTATAGACGAAATGATCGTTGGTAATAATCGCCCCGACTTTTTTTAAGATACTAATTATGTTTTTCATAGATTAAAGCAACTTTATTAATTGCTGTTTTTGAAATTTTTAATGATTTTTTCGGTTTCTTCGGCAATTTTTTTGACTGAGTCATCGCTGTAAAAAGCAATATGCGGTGTAATAATCACATTATTATATTTTAGAAGCGGGTGTTTTTTGGAAAATTTAGCTTCGCCTTCAACCACATCAAGAACCACTGCTTTGAATTTTTTAATATTTTTTATCAAGGCTTTTGTGTCAATAATTTCTCCTCTTGAAGTATTGACTAAAATTACTCCATTTTTCATTAATTTTATTTCTTTCTCCCCTATTAAATGATGAGTTTGGGGAAAAAGAGGAACATGAAGAGAAATAAAGTCGGCGGTTTTTAATAATTGAGTCAATGAAACATATTCAAATCCCAAATCTTTGGCCGCTTGCTTATTTAAGATAACGTCATAGACTATAACATTTACTTCAAAAGCCTTGATCCGCTTAATTAGCTCCAGACCGATTTTCCCAGTACCCACCACTCCCAATATCTTGCCTTTTAAACATACTCCCAAATGATTTTTATAAGAAAAAATTCCTTTTTTTACTTCAGTAAAACTTGAAACAACATTTCTGGCGCCTGTCAAAAGAAGAGCCAGGGCATGCTCGGCAATATTATAAGCACCATAATCGACAATGTTTCTTACCACCACTCCCCTTTTTTTACAGGCTACAAGATCAATATGATCTAAACCAACCGTTCTTGTCACGATTAATTTTAATTTCGGTAGTTGTTTTAAAACAAAATCATCAACGCTCGATTGCGATTTGATAGAAATTACCTCAATTTCGTTTTTATTTTTAATTTGCGGCAAGTTTTTTTTTGTCAAAGACAAAGAAGAAGTGTTTCCTTTTAAATATTGTCCTAAATTTTTATCTACGTCAAAGTGAAGAATACACATATTATTTTTAAGCCAAAACATTCCCATTAAAAACTGGTCCGTCTTTGCAAACCATTTTGCCGTTGATCGAACATTCGCCACAAATTCCAAAACCGCCACATTTAAAAAATCGCTCTAAACTCACTTGGCAAAAAATTTTCTTTTTCTTGCAAATTTCAGCAATCTTTTTCATCATAATTTCCGGCCCGCAAGTATATAAAGCATTGAGTTTGTTTTCAGTAATTATTTTTTCTACTAACTGTGGCACAAATCCTTTAAAACCGGCTGTTCCATCATCTGTGGCAATTTTTACCTGGCAGCCAAGCTTTCTGAATTTTTTTATAAAAGCCAGGTCTGATTTTGTTTTCGCACCAATAACAACCGTAATAAGTTTTCTTCTTTTTTCCGAAATACTGTCGGCTAAAAAATAAAGCGGTACGATTCCATATCCTCCCCCAGCTAATAAAATTTGTCCGCTTTTTCTTTTAAAAGATTTTCCGTATGGACCTCGAAACGTTAACTGGTCACCTTTTTTTAATTGATGAAGTTTTTCGGTAAACAAACCCACTTTTGCAATTGAAAGAGTGAGCGGCGTGTCATTAGCAATACTAAAAGGCTTTTCATTAATTCCTGGAATCCAAACCATTATGTATTGACCAGGCTTGGCTTTTAATGAAATATTCAGAGTAAAATTTTTTATCTTCGTTGTTTCATTTTCAATTTTAGTGATAACCGCTGTTTGATAAATATTTTTCATGTTTTATGAACTAAACCTATTAACTGCTGAATTTTTTTATAGTTGTGCTGACTCATCCAGTTACACATTTCCTGACAGACTTTTTTGAATACAAAAATGCCTCGAAGATAAATTGCCGTACCAATTTCTACAGCCGCCGCTCCAGCCATAATTGCTTCAATCGCGTCTTCTCCTGTCGTAATTCCTCCCGTCGCAATGACTGGAATTTTTACGGCTTTATAAAGATCATAGACTGACCGAATCATAATCGGTTTGATCGCCGGTCCGCTGACACCACCAACTTTAAAAGCCAAAATAGGACTTACCCTGTTGATATCAATTCTCATACCCGGCCCCAAAGTATTGCCCATGTTGATCGCATTTGCTCCTTCAGCTTCAGCCGCCTTAGCCACTTCACCAATAGCTTCGACCGAAGGCGAAAGTTTGACAAAAAGCGGCAGTTTGGTTTTTTTGCGGACAGCTCGGGTAATTTCAGCGGTTGCACTTGGGGATCCTTGACCGGCCATCAAACCAAAGCCAGGCGTATGCGGACAAGAAAGAACAATTTCTAATGCCTTAATTGGTGTCTCAATAATTTTTTCCGCCAGCTGAGCAAATTCATCGCTACTGCTACCAACAATACTACCAATAAGAGGAACGCAATCATCCCATTTTTTAAATTCTTCGACTCCAAGATCTATTCCTTTATTAGCATAACCAACTGCATTCATAAATGCTCCTTCTCCTGCTTGAATAAAAATTGGATTATTGTGGCCTTTGCGCGGTTCAATTGTTAATGATTTTAAAGTTACCCCTCCTGCGCCTCCTCTAACAACCCGATGAAGTTGGGCACAATCCAATCCTAAGAAACCAGAGGCTAAAATTGTCGGATTTTTTAATTTTAAACCGGTAAGATTAATTGAGAGATCTATCATATAATTTTTTATATCGGTGTAATTACCTTCCCCCAGCCACGTTTAACTAATATTTTTCCATCCTTAAGTACTTTTTTTCCTCTGATAAAAACTCGTTCTATTTTTCCTCTAACTTTCCATCCGGCAAAACACGACCAGCCGCATTTAGTTTTTAAATTTTTATTATCAATAATATACTCTTCTTTATCGTCAACTTCTACCCAAGTATTTTTGTCGGTTTTTATATTAAAAATTCTTTTTGGATTTTCAAAACAAAGTTCGATGAATCTGTCTATCGTTAATCTTTTTTCCGAAATAGCCGTCAATAAAAGCGGCAAAGTCGTTTCTAATCCTGGAACGCCAAACGGTGGATTTTTCGATTTTTTTTCTTCAATCGTATGAGGCGCATGATCTGACTCAATAATGTCAATGTATTTTAAATTTTTCCAGAGAAAATTCTGATCGGTTTTTGATCCTAAAGACGGTTTCATCAACCCAAACGACTTTAAAGATTTAATATCGTTTTCAGTTAAAAATAAGTGATGAGGAGTCGCTCCACATGTAATTGGTAGGTTGTTTTTTTTCGCTTTAATAATCATACTCAGTTGCGATTTATTTGATACGTGACATATATGAACTCTTTTACCGGTTTTTTTAATCGTTTGAATTATCATTTCAAGAACATCTTCCTCCGCATGAACTAATATTGGTTTATCACTTTTCCAAGATTTAAAAATCACTTCTAATTTGTTTTTATCAATCAAAAAATTTCCAGTCGTTTTATTTAAATAAAGTTTTAAACCAAAAACGTAAGGTTCTATTTTCATTAGTTCATGTAAATTAACTCCTAGACTTCCGGCATAAAAACCTACGTCACAAACAATTTTTTCCTTAGCAATTTTAGTTTTTTCTTTCAGTAACTTATGCGATATTATTGGAGTTTTGTTATTCGGCATATCAATAACGGTAGTAAATCCACCGGCGAGTGCAGCAAAAGTTCCAGTAAAAAAATCTTCTTTATAAGTTTGTCCCGGATCACGCAGATGAACATGAATGTCAATTAAACCTGGTAAAGTAATTTTAGACATATTCATTCCATGATTTAATTTTTAAATCCTCAATTTTATATTTCCATAAAGCTTTAATAAAAAACCTGGCGCTATTAATATCGGTAAATAAGGCGATGTTATTATCAATCGCAGTCCGCCGGATCAAATAACCATCAGTTACCTGTTTTTCAAATAAATTAGCATTGTTATAATCTTCACTCAAATTAATCACTAAAGATATTTTTTTTGATTTGATAATATCAATTACATCTGGTTTTTTGCCTTCATAAACCTTATTTACCAATACTGTTCGTACCCCTTTGGTTTTTAAAAAATTGTGTGTGTTTAAAGTTGCATATAGTTTAAAACCCAGGTTTTTAAGACGCCAAACTGATTCGGCAAACCGCAGTTTATTATCATCACCGCCAATACTGACTAAAGCTGTTTTGTTTTTTAAAGATAAGCCTGTTGACAGCAAGGATTTCAAGTAGGCTTCCTCAGCCGTCTCGCCAAAACAAGCCACTTCTCCAGTTGAGCCCATCTCAACCCGTAAAATAGGATCAGCGCCCTCCAATCTTGAAAAAGAAAACTGCGGTGCCTTAACCGCAACATAATCCGGATAATCAATTTTATATTCCTTACTTTTGCCAAAAAAACTGTCAACGATTACCTCAGTAAAGTTTACTCCGGTGACTTTGGAAATAAATGGAAAAGTCCGTGAAGCCCGTAAATTCATCTCAATCACATAAACCTCATTATCTTTGACCATAAACTGAATATTAAAGGGGCCGGTTATATTCAAAGACGCGCTCAATTGATTAGCAATCTCAACCATACGTACACCGCTATGAAATCTTACCCGTTCGGCCGGATAGACAATCGTCGCGTCACCGGAATGAACACCGGCATGTTCAATATGATTGGCAATCGCATAAACTTTTATTTTTCCTCCTTCCGCAACCCCGTCAAACTCAATCTCCCGAGCATTAATCATATATTTTGAGATAATGACAGGATGAATTTTGTTAATATCAGTGGCTTTTTTAATAAAATGTTTCAGTTCGGTTTCGTTATAACAAAGATTCATCGCCGCACCGGACAAAACATAAGATGGCCTGACTAAAATTGGATAGCCAACCTCTTTAGAGAATTTCAAAGCCGCCTCCATATTGGAAAAACTGTCCCAAACCGGCTGTTTTATTTTTAATTCATCAAGTAGATGGGAAAACTTTTTCCTATCCTCGGCCTGATCAATATCAGTGGCTTTGGTTCCTAAAATTTTGATACCGTATTGAGTAATTTTTTGAGCAATATTATTGGGAGTTTGGCCGCCAACCGAAATAATTATTCCTCCTGGATTTTCAAATTCGTAAATATCAGCTACTCGCTCAAAAGTTAATTCTTCAAAATAAAGTCTATCTGATATATCATAATCGGTAGAAACTGTTTCCGGATTACAGTTAATTATGATCGATTTTTTAGCGTATTTTTTCAAGTGAGTGGCCGTATTGACGCAGCTCCAATCAAATTCAACTGAAGAACCAATGCGATATGGTCCGGAGCCCAAAACCATTATTCCTTTATCCCCGATTGGTTTAACATCATGATGGTTGCCATTATAAGTTGTGTATAAATAATTTGTCTTAGCCGGAAATTCCCCAGCCATAGTATCGATTTGAAAAACCGAAGGGATAATTTTAAATTTTTTTCTCAACCCCCTAACCTCTAACTCCCTAATCCCTACTAACTCGCCTATTCTCTTATCTGAAAATCCTAATTGCTTTAAATTTAATAATTTTTCTTTTGATTCGGGACGAATAAATTCGCCCCCTACATTTATTGACATTTCCGCATCAACAATTGCTTTTAATCGATATAAAAACCAGGGATCAATACCAGATAACTGATAGATTTTTTCCACTGACACTCTTAGTTTCAAGGCTTTGGCAATAAAAAATATTCTTTTGGAATTAGCCTGCTTAATATTCGCCAAAACTTCCTCTTCGGTCATATCAAAATTATTATCAGTTACCCCTTGAACACCAATATCAAGCATCCTAACACCTTTCTGAATCGCCTCTTCAAACTGGCGGCCAATGGCCATAATTTCACCCACTGATTTCATTGAACTGCCGATCTTTTCCGACGTGCCTTTAAATTTATCCATATCCCAACGGGGAATTTTCACAACAATATAGTCTAAAGCCGGTTCAAAAAACGACTGAGTAACCTGAGTTACTTGATTTTTTATCTCCATTAAGCTTTTTCCTAAAATTAATTTCGCCGCCACATAAGCTAAAGGATAACCGGTCGCTTTAGAAGCTAAAGCTGAAGAACGGGATAATCGGGCATTGACTTCAATGATGTAATACTCAATGGGTCCCGTCGAAGGTTTTGGATTAAGTGCAAACTGGACATTACACTCGCCGATGATTTTCAGGCTGCGGACAATCTCGATTGATAACTTTCTTAAATAATGATACTCAAAATTAGTCAAGGTCTGACTCGGGGCCACAACAATTGACTCACCGGTATGAATACCTAGCGGATCCATATTTTCCATGTTGCAGACAGTCACACAGTTGTCATATTGATCTCGAACAACTTCATATTCAATCTCTTTATAATGATGAAGATATTTTTCAACTAATATTTGTGGGGAAAAAGTTAAAGCTTCCTGGGCTATTTTAATAAATTGATTTTTATCTTGCGCAACCCCTGATTTTTGACCACCCAAAGAAAAACCGGCCCGAATCATCACGGGGTAACCGATTTCCTCGGCTTTTTTTAAACCTGTGTCAACTGAGTAAACGGCAAAACTTTTTGGTGTAGCAACCTTGATTTTATGCAGGTGATTGGCAAATTTTTCCCGGTCTTCAGTCAAAATTATCGAAGTTACCGAAGTACCTAAAACCGACACATGATATTTTCGTAAAATACCTTTTTTATAAAGCTCCATTCCACAGTTTAAGGCTGTCTGACCACCAAAAGACAAAACAATTGCGTCCGGTTTTTCTTTTCTAATTACCTCTGCCACAAACTCAAATGTTACCGGAAGAAAATAAACTTTATCCGCCAGTTCTTTGGAAGTCTGAATTGTTGCAATATTAGGATTTATAAGAATAGTTTTTATTCCCTCCTCACGAAAGGCCTTAATCGCCTGGCTCCCTGAATAATCAAACTCACCGGCCTGGCCGATCTTTAAAGCTCCCGAGCCTAAGATGATTACTTTTTTTATAGGGGTTAGGGAATAGGGACTAGGGAATAGAGATTTAGGGATTAGAGTTTTAGGCATTTAAAGGTTATGAATAAATTAGAGAACTAATAATTTTATTTAACATTTTCATTACTTCTTCTAATAACAGATTTAAAGAATCATATTCTTTTTGAGTCAAATATTTTATATTCAAGGCAATTAATAATTGAGTCTCTAACTCTCCACCTGACCCAAACGAAATTTTCAAAAATTGAATATATTCTCTTCGACCTCGACAATAACCTTCGGCAATATTAGACGGAATAGACACAGCCGATCTTCTAATTTGGGAAGTAATCCCATATATTTCCGATTTTGGAAAATTATTAGTTATTTGATAAATCTTTGTACAAAGATTTACTGACTTCTGCCAAACTATTAGTTCTTTATAAGATTTCATAATTTTTATTCCCTAATCTCTAACCCCTAGTCCCTAGCCTCTATCCCCTCTTTGAACCCTAACCCCTATACCCTAGCCCCTAAGTCCCTATACCCTATCCAAAAACTCATCAAAAACCCATTCCGTATCTGTCGGTCCCGGACTGGCTTCCGGATGAAATTGGACTGACATAAACGGATATTTCTCATGTCTAATTCCTTCATTAGTCCCATCATTGCCATT
>Ga0265292_1002716_pt1 | contig 11836 bp, 17 predicted proteins | sample Munlanlewell296A_FD_189080 | JGI IMG/M metagenome (GOLD analysis project Ga0265292, IMG submission 189080) | Leachate microbial communities from a municipal landfill in Southern Ontario, Canada - Leachate well 296A | ecosystem: Engineered > Solid waste > Landfill > Unclassified | place: Canada...
GAACTCTGCTTCTTTTTTCTCAGAGAAATCTACATCTGCTTCAATTAAATCTAACTCTATTCTTGCAAGTCTCTTATATATCTCAGAAAATTTCTTTTTTTCATCTTCCCCCATTGTTTTTATAAGAGAGAATATAAACATTGGAGAATTAACAGGATTAAGCACAAGTTCAACAAATCTAAGATAATTAGAAAATTTCTCGGCCATAACTCTTGTAATCTCTCTCATTAAAAAATCAGTTTCAACCTCTGCAATTTTCTCTATAGCAAAATCAATATTAAGCTTGTCAAAACTAGGGAGATTATAAGTTTTCTCTATCTTCTTATAATTCTCTTTCAACTTCTCAAGTTCTGATTCTTTTTTTTCATCCATAAATCCTATTAATAAAAAGGTTTTATAAATCTGTTGGGGTTGAAGATTAACAAGCCACAGTAGCTCAGTCGGTTTAGAGCATTACCTCGGTAAGGTAAAGGTCCCGAGTTCAATTCTCGGCTGTGGCTTTTGTAAAATATGTTCGTAAATTCAAGAATGGAACAAGAGCATATTTTCCGAGAATGAACAAATGAGTTTAAATTAAAGGGAAGCTTATAAAAGAAACCGAAAGGTGTCTTTTAAGTTCAATTCTCGGCTGTGGCTTTTATAACACACTTAAGAATAAGATAACAATTAAATTAATCAAGAAATAAGCTTACCTTCTCACCAACTTCAAAAAGAACAAAACAAGCAAAGCTAATAAGAAAGCAATAGCAATAAATCCAAAAATAATCCAAAGAAAATTAAATATGTCTACAAAAACATCATTCTCAGATACTAAATATAATATATAAGATATAAGAGAAAGCAAAACAAACAATATAAGATTTCTGAAAACAACCCCAAATTTGAATTTTGAAGATATCTTTCCTTGAAGATTTGCAGAAAGTTTAGCCTTAGCAGGAAACCTTTTTTTCACAACCCTCTTCTTTTTACCAGCCATATTTAGAATAAGAAATATATGTTTATAAATATTACTCTGGAAGCCAATTTTGGCTTACAATGTTTCCTGTAACAGTTCTAATATTAGAAAAGAAAATTTTAAACCAATTGGCATAAGTTCCTAAAAATATGTGAAAATCTTCTTTCTCCGAAATGCGAAGCTCATTATTATTTATTATTATCAAAGAAACAATCATAAAGAACATAATAACAAGTAGAATAAATTTCATTTTATTTCCATTTTAGTAATTTTTTATAAGATTATTTCTTAATTGTATAAATAATGATACAGTTAATCCAAAAATAGCTATTCCAAACCAACTTAAATATTCTTTGTCCATTTATTTTAATAAGACTTTAATTATTCCATAAATCAAAAATCCCAGAGCAATAATTCCTAAAATCCAAAGTATTGCATCTAATGCATTTTTAGTTTTTTTTGTCATTATTTATGCCTCCTTTAATTTTAATTCTTAACATCGCTCTACTTCAGAGTTTTATTTAATTCCAAAGTTTTATTCGCCTCAATCAAAGTTTCATTCATTTTCCAATTCAAATTAATAGCATTTGCTGTTATAACCTTCACATTCTTGAACACATTCCCCATCCAAAGAACATACAAACCTCCTGCTTTCTTCATTCCATCAAAAGTCTTCAAATCCAGATTTTTATCTTTTATAACTGCAGAAAAACTAAAATAAGTAAAAAGTATGAGAACTATTAAAAAAACTGCAAGCATCTTGTGTCTAAATCGTTTAAATTCTATAATTAACCATATTGCAACAACTAAGACTAATATTAAAATAAGAGTAGGGCTCACCATTGAAAGAGAAGTTTAAAGCACTATAAAAATATTTCTAAGCTGTAATTCATATTTGAAAATAGCCCTGCCAGGATTCGAACCTGGGTCAATGGGTTCAGAACCCATTATACTTGACCGCTGTACTACAGGGCTGAGCAATGTTCACGAGTAAACCCCTCGCCCTCACACGAGTGAGCTTGCGAACATATCACTAAAAACCCAACAAAAAACACTATTAAAATTTAACTAGTGAAAGAATATAGATTAAGAGTAATTATATTGGTAAAATCTCATAGTTTGTCAGATAGGGATAATAACATTGAGCAACTTATTAATATAGAGGATTTTGAAAAACCCCAAAAAGATGATTTTTTGTTTTTTAATAAAAACGATGTATTATAGTAATAGGATTTTAGAATTAATAATATAGTCTATAATTTATTAAGTATAAATAATATAATAAAATTAGTATTCTGTTATATATAATTAAATTTCTTAAAAAAAGGGTTATTCAAAGTTGTCTATAATAATTGACTGTTACAAATAACTACTTCTCAAATCATTACATATAATTATTCCTCAAAAAATGTTAAGAGCTTAGGCAATAACTAAAGAAGCAACATTTAAATGTTTAGATTATTCTTTAATGAAATGATTAATTTAATTGATTTATTCCTGCATTTAGACAAATATATTGGGATAATAATCCAAACTTATGGAACTGTAACATATCTTATTTTATTTCTTGTTATATTCGCTGAAACAGGATTGGTATTCTTCACATTTTTTCCAGGAGACACTCTTCTTTTTGTAGCCGGAACATTTGCTTCAACAGGAGTTATAAATATTTTTTGGTTATTTACCTGTCTTTAGCAGCAATATTAGGAGATAGTGTTAATTATGCCTTAGGAAAATATTTGGGAAAAGAGGTTTTCTTAAAAAGACATTGGGTTAGGGAAGAAAATATTGAAAAGACAAAAGATTTTTTTGAAAGACACGGAGGAAAAACAATAATTATTGCGAGATTTGTTCCAGTAATAAGGTCTTTTGCTCCCTTTGTTGCCGGAATTGGAAGAATGAATTATGTAAGATTTTTGACATTTAATATAATCGGCGCAATATTCTGGACAGCATCAATGCTAACTTTAGGATATTATTTCGGCGCAATTCCTTTTGTTAAAAATAATCTTTCTATAATGATTATAGCAATTATAATAATTTCTTGGATTCCTATTCTATGGACTTGGATAAAAAATAAAAAATAAGTTAAGATTTAACTATAATCTCTTGGATAAAAATAAATTAAATTCTTTATAAGAAAAATTTATTCAACTACTAAATCCCCTTTCATTTGAATCAAACTGCAGGAGCAACATCATTAGTTCCTTCAACTCCTTCTCCACCATCTCCTCCTACAATCTCATTATCAGCGTAAGTTCCATCATCATTATTATCGTAAGTTCCATCAATAGTATCTCCTGGAGCTCTTGCATCAGAATTATATAAATCTGGATTAACCTCATTCAAGTCAGGTTCTGGCAAAGAATCGTCTTTTACAGTTCCATCTCCTTTAACATAAGTCTTAACTTCGGGATTTAACCCCCCATCTCCTCCAGCTATATCTGTTTTAACAAAAGAAACTAACCCATCATCACCTTCTTCTCCTACAACATCATTTTCCACAACCCAATTGGAAATTTCATTATCAACCTTATCAATACTCATCTCAACTTTGTCTATTTTATTTTGCCCCCCACTTCCATTAATATCCATAGTATGTTGTTTGGACTTATTCTCAAATTCATTTATAATTTCATCAATTTGATTTTTAGCAATATAATTTATTAACCCTTCTTCATTTCTAATTATTATAATCTTGCCACATTTTTCTTCTAAAAAATTACCTTCTTCATCAAAACATTGAGGTATTGATTCTTGCATTGTTGGTTCTTTATTTAAATTCCCTGACTTTTCTTCATTGTTCTTTCTTCCATATCCTTCTTTTAAATAATCATATTGTTCGCATTCGGGTTTATCATTCTCATCCCAACATTCTTCAGGAACACCATCTGAATGAATTATATTATATTCTATCATGCTTTGGTTTTTCTTAAATAAATCCATTAAAAAATCAGGGACAAAACTTTCTGCAAAACCATCCCCCTTTTCAGGTTCCATAGCTTTTAATTCGCCACAAGAGGTTTCATCTTCTTTATATTCACATTTAACAGCGAGAGCAACCATCTTCTCACATTTTGCTTTTTCACTAATATCAACAACTTCATCACAATTACATGTTCCGGGGTCATCAATACAACTTCGAATATTCCACATTAATTCAATAAATAATTCTTCTTGAATATTTTTTAACTCTTTTAATTCTTTTTCAAGTCCGGGTTGTGCAGTTTTTGGATTACATTTTTCTTCTTTCAGCATTAAATCAAAATCTTCATTGGCAATTTTCTTACAATATTCAAAAGTTTTTTGAGTAAGCTCTGCTGTAAGCCCTGTTTTTTCTTCTTCTAAAATATAAACATCAAATTCATTAGAAAGATTTCCCTCTTCGTTTATTAAAGTCATTGTTTCATTAACACTCCCTTTTACTTCTTCGGCAGTACCAAAGGAAACTTTCTCTTGAATAAACTGAAGTCTTTTCCAAGCCTTTTCAAGATTTTTACTTGAATCTTTCTCATCTCCATTCTTAAAATTCTCCATTGCAGAATTAACCTCTTTCTCTCTTATTTCCAAAACCATTATAACTTTATTGTCTCCTCCAGAAAAAAACAATTGAACATTATTTGTAAACCTATTAAATCCAGAATAAGTTTGAGCTTGTACCAAAGGAATAATTAATAGTATTCCCAATAAAAGTAAAACTACAAGCCCCTTCTTCATATTTAGATTAAAATAAGATTATATTTAAACATATTGAATTGGAAACGCCCCGACTGAGATTCGAACTCAGGTCGCTGCCTTATTCCATCGCCTAAAATAAGGCGATAAACTTAAGCCTTGCCTTAAAGAAGGCTGGAATTATTATCTCGTCGATTAAATCCCGGCATTTGAGAAGGCAGCATTCTTGGCCTCTGAACTATCGGGGCTTCAGTATTTCCGAGAGTTCTAGGTTTTTTAACCTTTTGAACTATCGGGGCTTGTGTAATTAAATTTCTCACTCTAAAATACTAAGTAGTGAAGCTTAAAAAGATTATCTTATTATAAATATAAAGGTGAAAAATGGGTTCAACTCCTGAAAGAAGTTTTATAAAAGGAATATGCTGGGAAATAATTTCATTCTTCCTGACACTATTAGTGATATTTATATTATATGGAGATATTATTATTTCATTAAAGATAACTATAATACTAACAGTAATAAAAATGCCTATATACTTTATACATGAAAGAATATGGAAAAAATTTAAATGGGGAAAAACAAAAGATGGTAAAAAAAATTCTAATATTTAATGTTGGAAGTTCTAGCATAAAATATAGTTTGTTTGAAAATTTAAAATTTATGGAATCTGGAAATTATGAAAGATTAAAATCAAAAGAAGACTATGAAAAAACTGTGCAAAATATTTTTAATAAACTTAAAGATGTAAAAATTGACATAATTGCTCATAGGGTTGTTCATGGAGGAGAATTAAAACAAACTTCAAAAATAACAAAAGAGATAAAAGGAAAAATAAAAGAATTCTCTGAATTTGCTCCCTTGCATAATCCCAAACAATTAATGGTTATTGAATTGTGTGAAAAATTCAATAAAGAGCAATATGCTGTTTTTGATACAATGTTCTTCTCAAATATTCCAGAAGTTGCAAAAACATATGCAATTCCAAAGGATATAACAAAAAAATACAACATAAAACGCTATGGATTTCATGGATTATCTCATGAGGCTGTTTCAAGAGGATTAAAAGGAAAAACTATAGTTTGCCATCTTGGATCTGGTTCAAGCATTTCAGCAATAAAGAATGGGAAAGCAATAGACACAAGCATGGGATTAACTCCATTAGAAGGAATTTTTATGGGAACTCGTTCAGGAAGCATAGACCCGGGAATAATTCTCTTTCTAGAAAAAAAAGGATATAATATAGAAGACATTTTAACAAACAAATCCGGATTAAAAGGAATAAGCGGATACGAAGATTTCAGAGATATACTTTCAAATATGAATAAAAATAAAGATTGTAAATTAGCTTATGACTTATTTATATACCAAATATTAAAGACAATAGGTTCATACATTGCTGTATTAAATGGTTTAGATAATTTAGTATTTACTGCAAAAATTGGAGAGAATGTTCCAAAATTAAGAGAAGATGTTTGCAAGAACCTTCAATTTATGAATTTATATATTGATAAGAATAAGAACAAATTAAATTCAGAATTAATATCATCAAAAGATTCAAAAATAAAAGTTTATGTAAGAAAAACAAATGAGGAAAAGATAATTGTGGAAGAGGTTTTGAATATATTAAAATGAGCAAAGAAACAAAAAAATGGTGGGAATATAGTTCTAAAAACTATCAAAAAGAATCTAAAATACCTGTTGACATACATTATGGTCCTGGTTCTCCCAATGAAGATGGACTTAAATTATTGGGAAATCTTAAGGGAAAGAATGTTCTCGAAATTGGATGTGGTGGTGCACAATGCGGGATTGCAATGGCTAAAAAAGGTGCAAAAGTTACAGGCATAGATATTTCTAATAAACAATTAAAATTTGCAAAGAATCTTGCGGATATAAATAAAGTAAATGTAACTTTCTATCAGGGGGATATTGTTAGCTTAAAACAAATAAAATCCAATACTCAAGATATAGTTTTTACAGCTTGGGCACTTCATTATGTTGATAATCTAGAGAAATGTTTTAAGGAAGTTTATAGAGTTTTAAAAAAAGGGGGAATTTTTGTTTTAAGTACACCTCATCCTTTCTATGATACAATTGATTATAAAACCTTAAAAGTAAAAAGAAGCTATTTTAATAAAGGTAAGTTTGTAGAAGTTTTTTCTGATAAAACAAAGAAATTTGTTTTTTATAATCATACTTTCTCTGATATAACAAATGCAATTGTAAATTCTAAATTGAGCATAGAGAAAGTAATAGAGCCTGATTCAAGAAAGAAGCATAAAGGAGATCCTTGGTATGGCGTTTGGGGTTTTACTCAAAAGATGATGAACTATTTTCCACCAACAATCATATTTAAAACGAGAAAATGAACAAGAAAATCCCAATTGAAATTTCAGCAAGACATGCCCATTTGTCCAAAGAAGACTTTGAAAAATTATATGGAAAAGGAAAAAATTTAACCCCTATAAGAAAATTATCTCAACCAGGAGAGTTTGCATCCAGAGAAACAGTTATTCTTTCAAATGGTAATAATAAAATAGAAAATGTAAGAATTTTGGGCCCATTCATAAAAAAATCCCAAGTTGAAATATCTTTAACAGACGCTTATAAATTAAAGTTAATTCCTCTCCCAAGCATAAGAATCTCAGGAGATTTAAAAAATACAACAAAAATTTTAATTAAAAACCCCTTAAATTCAAAGACACAAATAAAAATTCCTGTAATAATAGCACAAAGGCATTTGCATTGCTCACAAGAACAAGCAAAAAAATTAAATTTAAAGAACAACCAAAAAATTTCTATAAAAATAAATGGGCAAAGAGAAACAACATTTCATAATATAATTGTAAGAATATCAAAAGATTACAATCTCTCTGTGCATATTGATACAGATGAAGCAAATTCTGCTGGAATAAAAGGAAAAACTTACGGAAAGATTATAATATGAAAAATATATCAAAAAATATAGAAGCAATTATGAAAATTCTTCCAAAAGTTTATTCTTCAAATGAAAAAACCACCCTCAACAGAATGAGGAAAAAACCAGACCCATTCAAAATATTAATCTCTTGTCTTCTTTCCCTAAGAACTCAGGATAAAAATACTGAAAAGGCATCAAGACAACTTTTTGAAGTTGCAAATACTCCCAAAGAAATCCTCTCTCTTAATATTACAAAATTAGAAAAATTAATTTTTTCTTCTGGACATTATAAAAAGAAATCCAGAATTCTTCAATCTGTTTCAAATGAATTAATTCAAAGATTCAATTCTCAAGTTCCTTCAACAAAAGAAGAACTTCTTTCTATAAGGGGAATAGGCCCAAAAACAGCGAATATAGTTCTTGCGTTTGCATATGGACAAGAGGTTTTACCCATAGACGTACATTGCCACAGAATTCCTAATAGACTTGGATGGGTAAAAACAAAAACCCCTGAACAAACAGAAAAAGAGCTTGAAAAGGTTCTTCCCAAAAAATATTGGAAAGAATTCAACGCAATTTTCGTTCAATTCGGGCAAACAATATGTCAGCCAATTTCTCCTTGGTGCTCCAAATGCCCAATAAACAAATATTGCCCAAAAATTAACGTAAATAAAAGCAGATAATTATAACAAAAACTCCAAATTTCCTTTTTCAAATTTAAAGTATTCGTTTTCTCCTAAAGTAGAAACATAAATTTTAGCCAAATATTCTTGCCATTCTCCAGGTTCAAAAATATCCTCTCCGTCTCCACAACGAAAGACTCTTTTTTTAGTTTTCTTACTTTGTTTTTTAATATCTTTTAATTTTGTTTCCTTTAAATTATTTATATTAAGAATTAGAGGGGCATCATCCCAAGAAATTCTTATAACAGAAAAATCTTTTTCAGCTTCTTCAAATTTATCAGCATACAAATTTACAGTTTGAATAACATCAAAACCCAAGTTTCTATGAAGAAATTCACCCATTTCCATATTATATTTAGAATCTTTTCCAACATAAACCAAATTTAAACGACCATAAATTTGAATTTTTCTATTTGGAAGATCTTTAAAATAATGCATAACATCATAATAATAACCACGATCTTCACAAAAAGAGTGATCTGCTTGTCCTGCACTAAGTAAGATATGCTCTGCCATTTTCTTAATAACATTCGGATTATTCAACTTCTCTTTAACACTATCACTCAACTCGGTCATGAATTTATGTTCTTCTTAAGGAATTTAAACATTATTGTTCTTGGATATATAATCAAATAAATCAAGATAATTATAATAAAAATCAAAACCAAAGCTTTTTAAACAAAATTTTCTATTTCCTAATTATGAAACGTTCAAGCAGAAGATGGAAAAAGGATGGCCAAATGAGATGGAAATGGCAGAGAAAAAGACTCAAGAAAGAAAAGCATAAACGTAAGCTTAAACGTGGATAATTCTTTTAATTAATATATTTGAGTATAATCATTCTTAAAAAGATAAATTATAGCTAATAATTATGACAAGTAGAAATTCAATGAGATATAGTGTATTAAAATTAGAAAAGTTGATAAAGGATCACATTGATGGTAAAGATGATTTTACTTCAAAAATTGAATTAGACGAAAAACTTGTAGATGGAGAAGACGTTCTAAATGCTCTTAATAATATTATTTCAGAAATACGGAAAGAAAAAGAAAATTATGAAAGATTAGAAAGGAAGTATAATAAATTAGAAGAAGAATATGAAAATCTAAAAGTAAGGATTTTCAGATAGATAAAATAAAGAATCTTATCGAAGAAGTCAAGTAATTATAATTCTTAATTATATAACAAATCTATGTAAGAAAGTTGCTATACCAAGTACAAACAAAAGAACTCCAACTATTTTATTGAGATTTTTTTCTTTTATTAAATTTGCAGTTTTTGCTGAAAAAAATGAACCTAAAATTCCTCCTATTATTGCAAAAAACAAAAGACTCCATTGAAAGTTTATAGAACTTATATAATATATGTGGGCAATTGAACCAAACAACGCTATAAAGAACATTACAAAAATAGAGGTTCCAATTGCAGAATGCGTTTCAAAATTAAGTATGAATATAAGTAAAAGCAAAATAGTAATTCCTCCCGCTGCACCTAAACTTCCTCCTAACAACCCTATAAAAAAAGATGCCACAATTGCAATCCAAAATCTGGTCTTAGAATAATTCTTTAAATTATTAACTTCGTTCAAATCAACCTTTCTTCTAAATAGTAATATCCCTGTAAAAGCAGTTATTAATGAAGTCACTCCAATCAAATTTGCATTAGAAACAGATTTTGATATATAACTTCCAATAACAGCCCCAATAACTGCGAGAATTGACAAATAAAAACCCGTTTTAAAATCAATGTGCTTATATCTCTTATAAGTAAATAAAGCACCAAGTGAAACAAAAATATCAAGCGCGAGGCTTATTCCTATAAGTGTATATATGTCATAATCAAAAAATAATAAAATAAGAGGTGCAAAAACTACAATTGCCGAAGCACCAACTAACCCAGTTATAATTCCAGTGGCAAACCCGACCAGTATAAATATTAAAATTTCAAGCATCATATTTAACAATAGAAAAGAAGATTATTAAATTTAATTAAAAGGTATAAAGAACATTCAAGCATAAAATAATGCATACAAGAAGTAATTAATTCTTTTATTTTATAATTTCAAAATCAAGGGAGAGAGTTTTATTGTTGCCTGCATTCAAAACTGCCTTATATTTCCCACTTTTATAAAAATAACTCTTTATGCAATTAAAATTTAGTATACTCGAACCACCAGAATATTTTTCATTGACATTTTATTTAACAATCTCTATATCTACTGAATATTTTTCAAATTCTTTATTTTCAAAGATAGCAACTATCTTATATTTCCCAAGACCTCTTTCCCTTATCCTATCTACGAAATCCCTATTAGAACCGTCACCATTAAGTCCTACAAGATGCCCCCATATTCTCTGGTAAGAATCTACGCTTGCTCCTATTAATTCTCCTTTTTCTGTATAAGTCATAAATATAACATTACCGGTTTTATTAGCAACATTTAAACCAACATACATCTTTTCTTTATCTAAATTAAAAATCTTTTTTTCTAAGCCAGTAAACTCATTTTTTTCACATTTTTCATTTTTATTTGAATCTATCCAGTCATTGTAAACAAAAAGCCCTTGCGGTGCTTGCGCGTCATAATAATTTTTTAGTTCTGGCTTTTCTATTTCTGATATTTGTGCTTGTGTTTTTATAATGTCAAAATCTAGAGAGAAAGTTTTATTATTACTTGTATTTAAAACAGCTTTATATTTTCCGCTTTTAGGAAAATATATACTCTCACAAATAAAATTTTGTATATTCAAACCACCAGAATATTTTTCATTAAAATAGTTAATCGTCTTACCATCTTCCATGCTATATATTTTAAGACTCAAATCCTGCCCATCATAACTATTATCTCCTCCGCCAAAAAAAGAGAACTTCAAAAAATCTAAATTATGAAGATCATAAACAGGTTCATTAAGATCCAAAAAATCCTCCCTATTTGCTACTCCATTACTCTTAATATCAACAAAATTTCTGTACATAAAAAGTCCTATTGGAGTTGAATTATCTCTATTTTCTAAATTATTCGGCGAATTATAATTTTGAGAATTATAGCTTTGATTTTGGTTTTGATAATTTGGAGGATTATTATTTATTACCATCTGACTTCTTCCAGCATTCGCAACCTCCAAATCGTGCTGCATTTGAGATTGACTACGAAGAATTTCCCCAGAAGTTATCAATATATCGCTTGTTATTCTTCCTTCTTTAGTATTGCTAGTAGGGGGATTCAGTGAACCCAGAATCATAAGAGAAGTTCCTAATAAAGAAGTTTTTTGTGCGTTAGTCATTGGAGCGCAACCAACACTCCCATAAAAAATTGCACCTGCAAGACCAAGACCAATCATTTTTGGAATTCCATTGACCAATTTTGTCAAGCTTTTCATTTAAAAACAAGAAATAAAAACTATTTAAATATTATTATAAAATATCTCCCAATTAAAATAAGTAAAACTATTATAATATTATCAATCATTTTATCCAGTAGATGAACATTTTAAATCTCTGAGATGAACAAATTTATAATTAGGTCTAATGTTCTTTCCTGTGAAGGAATTTATCAAGAAGTTTAAGCTGTTCGAGTAGCTTTTCTGCACTGCCAATATAAC
>Ga0265292_1002717_pt1 | contig 11834 bp, 10 predicted proteins | sample Munlanlewell296A_FD_189080 | JGI IMG/M metagenome (GOLD analysis project Ga0265292, IMG submission 189080) | Leachate microbial communities from a municipal landfill in Southern Ontario, Canada - Leachate well 296A | ecosystem: Engineered > Solid waste > Landfill > Unclassified | place: Canada...
GAAACAGCGTCGCCTTCCCCTTCGACATCTGCGTCCACGCCGGTCGCCGCCCCGTCCTCGGGTGACCCGGGCGGGTGAGCGCGCCATGACAAGCCGCTCGTAAGTTCGCACTACGGGAGGAGCATTGTGAGTTCGAAGATCCTGTTCAACTGCACCCACGGCGCCGACGACCCCGAGCGAGCAACGCTGCCGTTCATCGCGGCAAACGTCGCAGCGACCGCAGGGCAAGAGGCCATCGTCGTGTGCACGACCGACGCGGTGTGGATCGGCACCGTCGGAGGAGCCGACTCGATCATGGCCGCCGGTTTGCCGCCGCTACGAGGGCTCTACGAGGAGTTCGTCGCCAACGGCGGACGCGTGTGGCTGTGCAGCGCATGCACAAAGCCGCGCGGAATCGACGAGTCCGCCCTTCTGAATGGATCGAGCATCGTGGGAGCGGCCGTCGTCGTCGAAGAGATCGTCAACGGCGCCAAAGCAATATCGTTCGCGTAGAAGCACCAGGGCAGGCGCGAGATCCGGCTAGTCGCGGCCGAGAGATTGCCGGACGATTTCTGCGTGTCGCTTGCCCTCGCTTGCCCACTCGCATGCGTCGGTGTTCTCGCAATGCGGTTGACCCTCTCCTGTGGCGAAGTTGAAATCGCACACAGGACAGTGCACCTTGAAGTCCTCGGGGAGGTAGGGGCACTCATACCAACTGCAGCCGCGAACTCCCTCGCCGGTAATGACGTCATACCCGCAGCCGGGACACTGATGAAACACCGGAATCCGCTTGGCCTTCCCGCCCCGATCGCTCATGACCTATCTCCTCGCCGGACGGACTCCAGCCTCCGCTTGCCACCGACAAGCAGGAAGTGCCGGACGGTCCCCGGGGCAAGGCGCGTTCGCCCCTAACGACCCGGTCTCCCAGTCCCATAGTGTCCCAATCCGGTAGGGAAGGCAAGCGCGAAGAACAACGCCCCGCTTTCGGCGCAGCAGAACCGCCCGACACGATCCGGCGCACCGTCGAGGGGTCGACTCAGAGGCCCGGCATCGTCAAGTGATTGTCCGCAACCAAACATGTGAAGTCCGAATAGCCCAATTCGACCGGTTTCTTCACTTGGCGGAACACGTTAGGCCACCACTATGTTGACATCGTCAGAAGGGAATCCCATCGAATGACAGACTTGCCAATCACAGTCACATGGTCGGATGGCGATCGGTTCGACATCCGGATACGCGATCACACGCTGATCGTCGATCAGCCGGCTCACGACGGTGGCACAGATTCCGGCCCCACCCCAACCGAGATGTTCGTTGCGAGCCTCGCCGCGTGCACCGCGTTCTACGCCGGACGGTTCCTTCGCCGACACAACCTCACCGTCGACGGGCTCCGAATCGAGTCCGGCTGGACGATGAGCGACGACCGCCCCCATCGCGTCGAGACGATCGCCATCGACGTGATCACATCGACTCCGCTGGACGGCAAACAGATCGATAAGCTGAGAGCCGTCGTCGAACGTTGCACGGTGCAGAACACCTTGAACACTCCACCAAGAGTCAGCATCAAACTCGGCGGGACCACAAGTTCCTAGATCGGAGAATGCCGTGGCCGCATACCCCGCACATCGCGAAGCCGACGTCGCACTGCGCGATGGATCGACGATTCACATCCGCCCCGTCCGCGCCGACGACGAAGAGGCCGTCCTAGCCTTCTATCGAGGTCTGTCCGAACGCTCACTGTGGTTTCGGTTCTTCGGCGGCGGCCCCAACCTCGAGAAGGCAGCCCGATGGGCTATCGACGTCGACTACGAATCTAGGTACGGGTTGGTGGCAACCACCGGCATCGACCACGAAGTCGTCGGACACGGTTCGTACTCGCGCATCGACGAGGAACATGCGGAGGTCGCATTCGCAATCGCCGATCAGGTGCAAGGGCATGGCCTCGGAACGATTCTTCTCGCGCACCTGGCGGAGGTAGCCGACGCGAACGGAATCTCGATCTTCCATGCGGAGGTCCTGCCCGAGAACCACGCGATGGCGGACGTGTTCCGCGAGAGTGGCTTCGCCGTGAAGACGAGCACGAAACCCGGCGTCGTCGTGTTCGAGTTCCCGGCCGCGCTGAGCGAAGACGCAGTCGAACGTTTCGAGCGACGCGAGCAGAGCGCGGCCGTGGCAGCCATGCAAACCTTCTTGTCTCCCCGCTCAGTGGCCGTCATCGGAGCCACCAACCGACGCGGCTCGATCGGCGGGGAGATCTTCCACAACCTCGTGAGTACCTCATTCGCCGGACCCGTGTACCCGGTGAACCCCACGTCGGAAGTCGTCCAGTCGGTTCTGGCCTACCCCTCCATCACCGCAATTCCGGGGGCGGTCGATCTGGCGGTCGTTGTCGTCCCTGCGGCATCGGTCCTTGACGTCGCGCGCGAGTGTGCCGTCAAGGGCGCGCGCGCGATGGTCGTGATCTCCTCGGGCTTTGGTGAAACCGGCGACATCGGGCTGGACAACCAGCGAGAGCTGCTCAAGATCTGCCGCGACGCTGGGATGCGCCTCATCGGACCTAACTGCATGGGGATCATCAACACCCACCCGGACGTGCGTCTCAATGCGACCTTTGGGCCGATCTACCCGCCGCATGGCGGCGTGGGATTCCTTTCGCAAAGCGGCGCTCTGGGGTTAGCGGTCATCGACTACGCCAAGGACCTCGGACTCGGCCTGTCCTCCTTCGTCTCGGTCGGGAACAAGGCCGATATCTCAGGCAACGACTTGATTCACTACTGGGAGTCCGACCCCGACACGAACCTGATCTTGCTGTATCTGGAGTCGTTCGGGAACCCGCGCGCGTTCGCCCGGATCGCCCGGCGGGTCGGACACAGCAAGCCCATCGTCGCAGTCAAGAGCGGCCGCTCGAGCGCCGGCGCGCGCGCAGCCTCGTCTCACACCGGCGCCCTGCTCGCCGCATCGGACCTGACCGTAGAGGCTCTGTTCCGCCAGGCCGGAGTAATCCGAACCGACACGCTCGCCGAGATGTTCGATGTCGCAGCACTGCTGGCGAACCAGCCGCCACCCAAGGGCGGCCGAATCGGGATCGTCACCAACGCAGGCGGTCCGGGGATCTTGTGTGCGGACGCGTGCGATGCCTCGGGGCTCGAGGTTCCGGCACTTCCCGAACGCATTCAGCGTCGGCTGATGGAGTTCCTGCCGACGGATGCAGCGACGGCGAATCCCGTCGACATGCTTGCAGCCGCCCCCGGCGAGCACTACCAACGGGCGATCGACATCGTGGCGCGCTCGGGCGCGGTCGACGCGATCGTGGCGATCTTCGTACCTCCGCTTGTCACGCGGCCTGAAGACGCGGCGGCGGCGATCCGTGCGGCGGCGGCGGCCATGCCGCCCGACATCCCGCTGTTGACCGTCTTCATGTCCGCACACGGAGTCCCGGAAGACCTCCGAGGCGACGCCGTGCGTGTGCCGTCCTACGCCTTCCCCGAAGACGCGGCGAGTGCCCTGGCGCGCGCCGTGCAATACGGCGCCTGGCGCAACAAACCGGAGGGCCGGATCCCAAGTTTCCCTGAAGCGCGGCGCTCCGAAGCTGCGGCGCTGATCGCAACCGCGCTGCAAGACGGCCCCCGGTGGCTGAGGCCGGAGGAAGTTGCGCAACTGCTGTCGTGTTACGGACTCCCGTTGGCGGAGTGGCGCCTGGCGGCAGACCCCGCAACCGCTGGCCAGGCTGCGGCCGAAATGGGCGGGCTGGTCGCATTGAAAGCAGTCGCCCCGACGCTCCTGCACAAGAGCGAGAGCGGTGCGGTTGCGCTGTCGTTGTCCGGCGAACGTCAGGTCGCAGCCGCCGCCACCGAAATGCAAAAGCGAGTCGCCGCGTCCGGCCACAGGGTAAGCGGCTTCCTCGTCCAGCAGATGGCGCCGGCCGGCGTTGAGATGCTCGTCGGCGTCGTACACAACCCGTTGTTCGGCCCGGTCGTGGCGTGCGGGGCAGGCGGAACCGCGGTGGAACTGATGAAGGACATCGCCGTTCGCATCACCCCGATCAGTGATCGCGACGCGACTGAACTGACGAGATCGCTGGCAACCTTCCCACTGCTAACCGGTTACCGCGGATCACCGCCCACCGACGTCGCCGCACTCGAAGACGTCATTCTGCGGGTAGGCGCGCTCGTCGAAGACCAACCGCAAATCGCGGAGATGGACTGCAATCCCGTGATTGTTCACCCCGCGGGAGCAATGATCGTGGATGCCCGCATCCGGGTGGAGGAAAGCGCTCCGCGCGCGCCACTGGTCGCGCGCCGGCGCCTGTAATCGCGGACGGGTCAGCCCTGCGAGCCCGGCGTGGCAGTGTGGCGGGCCAGATACGCAGCCGCCTCGGCGCGCCGCGAAACCTCGAGTTTCATCAGAATGCTCGAGACGTAGTTTTTGACGGTCTTCTCGGCCAGTTTCAACTCCTGGCCGATCTCCTTGTTCGTCTTGCCGCCGGCAACCAGCGTGAGGATGCGCTCCTCTTGCGGCGACAACCGAGCCAGCTTCTCGTCGCGTAGCAAATGCTTGCCCCTGCGCAGCCGCTCGAGAACGGGTCCGGTCATAGCGGGGTCGAGCAGAGACTGCCCCGACGCCACGGCTCGAATCGACCGTACGAGATCCCCTCCGCGGACTTGCTTGAGCACGAATCCGGCCGCCCCGGCCATGATCGAGGCGAACAAAGCCTCGTCGTCGGAAAACGATGTGAGCATGATTACGGCGATCTTGGGATGACGCGCACGGATCTCGCGACAGGCCTCGATCCCGCTGCCATCGGCCAGTCGAACGTCCATCACAACGACGTCGGGACGGGTCGCATCGGCAGCTTCAACCGATTCATGCACCGAGCCGGCCTCGGCGCAGACCTCTAGGTCTCCGGCGGACTCCAGCAGAGTGCGAACACCGCGACGAACCACCTCGTGGTCGTCCACGATCATGACTTTGATCTGAGTCGGTTCCTGGTTCATCGTCGTCTCCATCCTGGCACAGATCGAAGCCGCCTGCGGTTACAGCGGAATCGTGATCCGCACCCTCGCCCCTTTGCCGGGGGCCGAATCGATCCGCAGCGATCCCCCGAGTGCAGAGGCGCGCGCGCCCAAGTTCGTCAATCCGTGTCCGGTGCCCGCAACGGCCGCGGGATCAAACCCGGTTCCGTCGTCCTCCACCTGAAGCACGACGCAACCGAATTCGTGATACAGCGAGAGCGACACTCGGCTTCCGTCGGAATGCCGCACGGCGTTCGACATTGCCTCGCGCGCCGCTTGCATCAGATCTCCGGCATTCGACGACAGCACTGAGGCCGCATCCTCATCGATATCGACCGAAACGACCATCCGCTCCCCCTGGCGAAAGTCCTCCGCCAGTTCGCGCAGCATCCGGTCAAGCTGCCAGTCGACCATCCCGCCCGGTCGCAACGCGAAGATGTAGTTGCGGAGATCCCGGATTACGCGGTCGATGTCGTCCACCGCAGCCTCGAGCCGCTGACGCACAACCGCTTCATCCGTTGCCACGGCTTCGGTCGCTTGGAGCGCCATCCCAACGGCGAACAACGATTGCACGACGCCGTCGTGCAATTCCTTCGCGATCCGCTCTCGGTCCTCCAGGACCGCCAACCGCTGCAATTCCTCCCGCAGCCGTGCATACTCCAGCGCCACCGAAGCCTGCGCCGCGAAAAGCTCCACGAGCGCAAGGTCGTCCGGGCTGAACCGGCTCCCGCCCGAGATGTTCGCCAGCGCGAGAGTTCCAAACCGGCGCTCTCCTGCCGCCAGCGGAACGAACAAGGCAGGACCCAGCCCTCCGACTCGGACCATCGGCTGCAGCGTGTGCGTGTCGACCGACGCGTCCTCGACGGCACGCGGGCTCAGCGCCTGCATCACCTCTCCGGAGATGGACTGGTCGCGCGGAAAACGCATGCCGTCCACCGCTTCCGCGTGCGCTCCTTCGGCAACCCGAACGACCATCGTCTCTCCATCAAGTTCTGGAGTTGCCACCGTGGCCAAGTCCGCGCCGACCAAGTCGCGCGCGTGACGAGCGATCAGACGCAGGACGGCATCGGCGTCCCCGCCCTCCAAAATCGCTCCGGTCACCTCGTTCACCGCCGCGAGGCGGCGCTGGCGGACTCGCGCCTCCTCATACAGCCGCGCGTTTTCGATCGCCACCCCAGCCTGCAAGGCGAGCGTCAGCACGGCTCGCTCGTCCTCCTCGGTGAACTCGTCCGCGCCCCGCTTCTCGGTGAGGTAGAGATTGCCGAAGACCTTGCCGCGGACCTTGATCGGCACCCCGAGGAACGAGGTCATCGACGGATGAAGTGGCGGGAAGCCGCTCGAGCGCTCATGATCCTGAATCCGTCGGAGCCTTAGCGGCCGGGCGTCGCGAATCAGAAGGCCCAGGATCCCCGAGCCGACGGGCGGATGTCCGATGGCTCGTCGCTCCTCCTGTGTCACCCCGGCGGTGACGAACTCCACGATCGAGCGCTGGTCGGCGTGGTTGAGGACACCCAAGGCCCCGTAGCGGGCATCGGCGACGTCGCAGGCCAGGTCCACGATCTTCTGCAGAACCGCCGGCAATGACAACTCCGACGCAAGGATTACCCCGGCCTGCAGCAGAGCCTCGTGCCCGCGCTCAGCCTGCTGAAACTGCTGGTAAACCGCACTTTCTTCGGGCGAGGGGCCGGACGAGGCGCCGACGCCTTCAGGCGCACGAGTAGCGTCGGTGCCCTGGGTCATCCATTGAGCCTACCAAGGGCAACGGCCCGGTGAACCAAGGGCCGTTTGGCCCTTGGGCTTTCGCACGGCTTTCTCTACCGTTTGACCGGGACTGCGGAAGACCTCGCAACGATTCCAAAGCTTGCAAGCGAGGTGCCTTCGCAAGCCGGCGGTCTAGCCGGCGGGTTCCGCGGCTTCAGCGGAGGGGACTTTGCTCGTTCGAGACGTGATGACCGTCGGCCTGATCACGGTCGAGTCGAACACGCCGGTGAAGGAGCTGGCGCAGTTGATCATCGGCGCGCGCATCGGCGGGCTACCGGTCCTGGACGGCGACAGACTGGTCGGAATCGTCACCTCCACCGACCTGCTGGCAAACGAACCGTCCCTCGCGGCGCGAACGGCGCGCGATGTCATGACCACTAACCCAGTCACGCTGACGGAGGACATGACGGTCTCGGGAGCGGCCCGTGTGCTGCAGAAGAACAAGATCAAGCGCGCGCCGGTGATGCGCGGCGAGCGACTCGTCGGACTCGTGACCCGGGCGGATCTCCTTCGCCCCTATCTTCGGACCGACTCCGAGATCCGCGCCGAAGTCGAGAACGACGTCCTCGTGCGCGCACTCGGACTCAGCCCGCGCGAGTTCCAGGTTCGCGTCGAAAACGGTGTCGTATCCCTCGAGGGGGTGCTCCCGAACGAGCATGTCCACAGCCTGTTCCTACGCTTGGTCCGCTCAGTTGCGGGAGCAGTAGACGTTCTGGACCGCCTGACGGTCACCGACGGAGTCCCGGCGCTGGCCGACGGCCGGCCCTGAACTCGCCTCATCCTCCGTATCCTCCGGTGTCCAAGCGTGACTCGAGTATCGTGAGACCGGAGGTGCCGTCGTGATGATCAAGGACGTGATGTCGACGTCGGTGGTAACCGTCTCCCCCGGCACGCCGATCAAAGAGATCGCCGCGACGCTGGTGGCCAAGAAGATCAGCGCCGTTCCGGTCGTGGACGAAGAGGGCTTCCTCGTGGGGATCGTCTCGGAATCCGATCTCATTGCACTGCAGACCACGCCCGACCCCCGAAGTCACCTGCTGCAAGAAGGCGCCCCACCAACCTCGGCGCACGTTGCGGCCGACGTGATGACGGCCCATCCCGTCACCCTTCCCGCGGCTGCCGATGTCGCGGTCGCCGCGCGCCTAATGCTCCAAAAGGGGATCAAGAGAATCCCAATCGTCGCCAGCGGTCACGTCATCGGGATCATCGCGCGCCGAGATCTCATCGGGGTGCTCGCGCGCAGCGACGAGGAGATCCGCCGGGACCTGGACGAAACACTTGCGAGGGAAGCGACTCTGCTCGGCGCCCTGCAAACGGAGGTCGCCGACGGAGTCGTCGCGGTGACCGGAGCAACCGAAGAGCGCACCCGCCGGCTCGCGGAGATCCTCGCGCGGCGCATCCCCGGAGTGGTCGGCGTCCGGTTCGTCGACGACTAGCCGGGGAATCAAACGTCGCGGCGTTTAAGCGACACCGAAGCGAGCGCCAGGGGCACGCCCACCCACGCAGCCAGAGCGCCGACCAGCGCCGTCATCGCGGTGCCGGAACCAAGCTCTTGCGAAAGATAGGCTCCGAACGGTCCCAGCGCCCCACCTCGAAGGTCCGCGCCGAGAAGGGCGAGAACCCGTGCAGCCTCGATCGGGTTCAGCAAGATCGCGCTGAGCAACCCCAGCGGACCTATGTGCAGTGGGGCCGCCAACCCCGCGATCGCAAGATCAATTCCAAACGCGAACACGAACCAGGCGACCGCCGCCCATGCCGTCGCGTGCGCGCGCCCACGCGCAACCGCCGAAAACGCCACACCCAGTGCAACGCCGACCGTTGCGACGGCGATGATTGCTGCGCACAGAACGACGAAAGGCATCAAGTCCGGACCTCGAACAAGACTCGCGTAGGCGATCCCCGCAAACCCGAGTCCAAGGAATGCAATCAGCCAGACGGCACTCGTCAGCCCGGCGAACACGCCGAGCACAATGCTGGATCTGTCGACCGGCTGCACAAGAACCATCGGGAGTATCCCGCGCTCCCGCTCCCCGGCCACAGACCCGGCCCCCACCAGCAACGCCAACAGTGGTAGGAGGATGAGCCCGAGACCAAGCAAGCCGGCCGACGCCGGTCCAATTCCGGTCAGGCCGAGTTCGGCGAGGCTACGGAGGCCGATAAGCGTGACGGCGAGCACCCCCGCAGCGAAGGCCAAGCCACCCGCCAACACCCAACGGGTCCGGACCGCGGCCCGCATCTCCCAACGCGCCACGGCCAGGGCTGGAGCGATCCCGCGCGGTTCGGCGGCGGGACGCGATGTGGGTGCAATCCCGGGCACAACCGTGGCAGCGGAGTCCTCCTCGATCGAGCCATCCACGAGAACAATCAACCGGTCGACGACATCCATAAGTTCTCGATGCGCCGGACTCGAGATAACTACCGTTGCGCCCTGGTCGGCGCACCGACGCACCGCACGCAAGAACATCTCGCAGCCGGATGCATCCAGGCTCGCCAAAGGTTCGTCCAGCAGGATCAGTCTGGGCGACCCAAGCAGAGCCACGGCGAGCGCAACGCGCTGCCGGTTTCCTCCCGACAGCGACCCGATGCGCGCGTCGACGGGCGGCAAGAAACCCTCCGGGAGGGCCGACGCAACTGCGTCGACCCCCCGAAGCTGCGCAAAGAACTCCAACGTTTCGCCAACCGTGGCGGACTCGAGCAATGCGACGGACTGCGGCAAGTATGCGATGTCCCTCCGGGTTTCTCGCGACGGCGGCAGCGCCGCACCGGCAAGACGGGCGCGTCCTTCGAACGAGGTCAGCCCTGCGAGGCAACGCAACAATGTGCTCTTTCCCGCTCCGTTCGCACCACTCAGACAAACGACCACTCCGGGCGGCAGCAAGAACGAAACCTCGTCGAGCGCGCGCCGGGCGCCGTAGCGCTTCGTCAGCCTTTGGACGTCGAGGAACTCGGGAACCGCCGACACAATCTCCGCAGGCTCAGGCTGCAGCACCACGCACCCCCGTTCCGGGTGTCCGCCCTAGGCGTGAGATCCGGCGCATCCGCACCAGCATCCATGTCGCGAACACCACCGACAGCACACCGGCAGCCCCCATCGCAATGTTCGGCGCTTCCGAACGTGTTCCAAGGGAGACGAATCGAGGAGAAACCGGCCTACTCAAGGGGATCTCATCGACGACGAGCGGATCGATCTGCGCCCAGCGTTCCCACACCGCCGCCGCCAAGCGCAAGCCCGGGCTCGACGCGAGAGCACCCAGAAGCGGCGCGCGCGACGTAAGCGTCGCGATCGCGCTCCCCTCTCGATGAGGGAGATCCCCGAAGCCGTCTCCCGCAATGTCGTACCCTCGGTAGTCCCCCCAGTAGTTCCCGGCACCCCGAGACACCCACTCGCTGGTGAGTTCCCCACCGTTGGAAACCACTTGCGTCGAGTTCCCGACGAAGCTGTTCATCGCGAACGTGGCCGGCGACGTCGAAAACAGCACGACTCCGGTGTCGTTCATCCCAACAGTGTTGGACATGAACTTCGTTTCCTCGACCGGCGCGCCGGCGGGACCGTCAACGTAGATCCCGACTCGATTCCCGACGATTACGTTCTTGGCGACATCGGCACCGGCGACATCCTTTAGAAGCACCCCGAATCCGGTCGAGGGCGATCGGGCGGCTCGCATCGTGTTGTCGAGCAGCAGCACGTCACCGCCGTACATCACAACCGCTCCCGACAGGTTCCCCCGCATGCGATTTGAGGAGACGACCAACCCGCGCGCGTACATCGAATGCACCGCGTAGCGAGCGTCGGTGATGACATTCCTGTCGATCATGGATCTCGACGCTGCGACGATGTAGATCCCGTCACGCACGGCATCGATGCGACTGTCGCGAACCAGGGCATCGGTTGAGTTGATGAGCGCGATCCCATCGCCCCGCGCCAGGCGACCCACGGGTCCCTTCCGTCCGCGCGACACGCCGACCGCGTGGCCGGAATCGGTCACGACGGCGTTCTTGCGCCCGACGATCGTCGCGCGCTCGATGCGCGCGCCTCGAGTTCCGGCTACGAAGATGCCCATGTAGCTGTCCTCAACGCGGACATCCTCGATGCGCACTCCGTCACCTTCGATTCGGATCCCGGACGGCTCGTCAACCGGACCCGGTCCGCTGTTGCGGACCGTGACTCCGCGAACGACCGCGCCCGGAGCGGCAACGGTGAGAACAGTCCCTACCCCATCACCAACTAGGACCGCACGACCCCGGCCACTCAGGATGAGGGGACGATCGACAACGAACGTCCCCTGGTAGACACCCGGCTCGATCAGGATGGTTGCACCCGGGGTGGCCTTCGCCAACCGTCGCGCAAGGTCTCGTCCGGCGGCCACGTCGTCCGGAGCCGACGCGAAAGCTGGGATCACCCCAGCAACGGCAAGCGCAATCGCGATGGAAACGACCGCCGACGCGCCGAGGCCGGAACGTAGTTTGCGCACCACGCGCGGCCCGAACGAGAGCAGCGCCGCGGCTCCAAGAATCGCAAGAAGCGATACCCCGGGGCGCGACCACGTCGTGAAGTTGAATACCTTCGTCGGTCCGATCACCCATGGAGTGAAAGGCTTGAGACGCAACGGTGCAGCCGGATCAAGCGTGTGGCCGTACTGGTAAAGGCGGAACTGAATGTCGGACAATACCCCGACCGGGATGAGCCATATCGCAATGCGAGCAAGGCGCGCCGGCCACCCTGTGAATACCGTCGCCATCACGACTGCGACCGCCCCAAGGACAACCGTCGGCAACCACGCCGCGAGTTCCGGGAAGTCGTCCAAGTCGACGGGGCGCATCCCCACGTAGTGGTTCAGATCACTGATCTCTCCGACGTCTCCGCCGATGCGGTCCCCATACGCCGTGGTGCGCAGGCCGTTCGGGTATTGAGGCGCCGAGAGCGTCGCGTGCCAGATCGGAAGGAAGAACGAGAGAATCACCAACCCGAGTGCCACCGATCCCAACGCGAAGCGAACTACGCGATCCGGACCGGACACCGCGCCCTGCCGAAGGCGGCCGCCGTCTCCCGAGACTGCTTCTTCGTGGGCCATTACCACCTAC
>Ga0265292_1002718_pt1 | contig 11833 bp, 7 predicted proteins | sample Munlanlewell296A_FD_189080 | JGI IMG/M metagenome (GOLD analysis project Ga0265292, IMG submission 189080) | Leachate microbial communities from a municipal landfill in Southern Ontario, Canada - Leachate well 296A | ecosystem: Engineered > Solid waste > Landfill > Unclassified | place: Canada...
CTTCGCGAAGAAGATGGCGGCGGAGCTCGGCATCGACGTCCGCGCGGTGGACTCCGCGGAGGCGGCGGCGCGAGGCGCGGACATCGTTGTCACCGCCACGAACGCCTCACAGCCCGTGCTGCATGGAGAATGGCTCGAGCCAGGAGCCCACGTGAACGCAATCGGCTCGAACCGGCTGGAGGCACGCGAGGTGGATGACGAAGTTGTGAAGCGGAGCGCGTTCATCGCGGTGGACTTGATCGAGCAGGCGAAGATCGAGTGCGGGGACCTGGCCGCCCCCATCGCGCGGGGGCTCTTGCGCTGGGACCGGGTGCACGAACTCGGCGACGTCGTCGCAGGGAGGGTGAAGGGGCGTACGCATCCGGAGGACATCACCCTCTTCAAGTCCCACGGCATCGCCATCGAGGACGTGGCCGTGGCAGCTTTCGTCTACGGGCGGGCGCGGAAGGAAAGAATGGGTCAGGAGCTCTCCCTCTAGAGGCTCCGAAGGAGAGCGTCCTGCCGGACCGCTGCGGTCGATCGCGGCTTCCTTCTATGTCATGCCCCAGTAGCAGCACAGGAAGTCGTACCACACCTGGGACGCGAAGAGCGTCTTGAGGAAATACTCCGAGTGCCAGTAGATGTTGTTCTCGAAGGATCCCGCGGAACCGGGGAAGAAGACGCCGATTCCGCCCGCCCCCTTCACGTCGAGGGCGTGGGTGTTGCCCACGTACAGCACGGTCTGCCCGAGTCCCGCGGTCACCGCGTCAAAGAGCGGGTCCAAGACGGCGTTCGATCCGAGGCACCCTCTCAGGCCGGCCACAAAGGTCGGGAAGTCGACCAGGGCGTCCCAGCCGTAAAGGGACCAGCCGAGCATGGCCTCCCCGCGGCCCGTGCCGACGCAGTCGCGGTACGCGGCCATGTCCGCCATGAGGGTGTCCGCCAAGGCGCCGATCGAGGTCACGAGGCTCGGGACGGCGGCAATCCGGATCACGGAAAGCCCCACCTGCCAACCGCCGCCCGAGTAGTAGGCGAGGTAGGAGTCCACGATCGCCTTCGCGAAGCCAAGGGGGCCGAGGCCTGGGTGGTCGACGAGGGCTTGCAGGAGGCCGTCGTAGGCGAAGCCTTGGTTCGGGATGTAGGTCTCCGAGGCGACGATGTAGTCGATGGACAGCCCGCGGGCCGCATACTCGTAGGAGACCTCGAGGTTGCTCATCACGCATCCGTCGAAGGCGAGGATGTCGAGGTGGTGGCCGGTGAGGGCCGCCACGATCTCGTCGTGGGTCATGAAGTCCCTCCCGGGCGAGCCGTCCGCGTAGGGGTGGTCATCCCACGCGAAACCCCGGAAGTCATCCCCGTGGTCCCACAGGTCCAGGAGGTAGTGGCTCGCAGGGAACTTCGCCGTCACGAAGTCGACGAGCGTCGCGAGGGTGCGGCCGTCCCCCATGTCGACCTCCTGCCCGTTCAGGGAGAACCCTTTCACCATCTCGATGCGGCCTGGCAACACCTGGTACAGGTACGCCGGACCGTCGAGCTTGTCCCAGAGGACGACGACGTTGGCCGTGGCGGTCGAGCCGACGACCTCCATCTCCGCGACGTCCACGTAGGCGTCCGGGTCCAGGTTGTTGTCCGCGTCCAGATACACCATCATGGTCCACGAAGCTTTTCTCTGCGGGCTGGCCGCCGCGACCGTCATCGCCGCGAACAATAAGGCCAGGGCCACGAGCAAGCATACCGCACTCTTCGACATAATGGGCATGGAACCTCCCGCTCCTCCGCGACCTGCATACTCGCCCGGAAGCAAGGAATTACTGTCATTACTTTACAGACGGCAGGGACCTGCGACGAGAGTCGTAGGCGTCGATTCCTCGCGCGGCTCCGGTTGGAATCGCAGTCCGCCGCTCGACGAAGCGAAGCTTGTGGCCCAATGTGACCACCGCGAGCACGGCCGCGACGAGGACGAAGCGCGAGACCGGTTCCACGAGCTTCGCGACACTCTCCGTCCACCGGTCGAAGTTCGCCGCCCGCCTACGCTGCCCTCGGCACCTCACCGACAATCTTCCCGTCCACGATCTCGAGGATGCGATGGGCGATGCTGGCCACGCGCTGGTCGTGCGTCACTACAACAATCGTCTTCTTGAGGTCCTGGTTGAGCTGACGGAACAGCTCGAGAATCTCACGCCCCGTGTTGGTGTCCAGCTCGCCGGTCGGCTCGTCCGCAAGGACGAGGGGCGGGTCGTTCGCGAGGGCCGTCGCGATGGCGATGCGCTGCTGCTCCCCGCCACTCAGCTCGTCGGGGCGATGGGTCGAGCGCTTCTCCAGACCGATGAGCTTCAGCAGCTCCTTCGTCCGCGTTTCGCGCTCGCTTCCCGACTTCGCGGCGAGGCGCATAGGGAGCTGGATGTTCTCCTCCGCGGTCAGGGTGGGCACGAGGTTGAAGAATTGGAAGACGAATCCGACCTGGTTCCGGCGGTACTTCACGAGCTGTGCGTCGTTCAGGTCCACGATGTTCGTGCCGGCTACCTCGATGCGGCCTGCCGTCGGCCGGTCGATCCCGCCGACGAGGTTCAGGAGAGTCGTCTTGCCGCAGCCGGAGGGCCCCTGCACCGCGACGAGTTCTCCGTCCCCCACGTCCATGTCGAGCCCGCGGAGGGCAATCACTTCCGACTTGCCGGTCCGGTACACCTTAATCAAATCCTTCATCGCGATCGTGGGCATCTCATCCGCCTCGCATCTTGAGCACCTGGGACACGTTCATCTTGGCAATCCGCCACGAGACCAGGAGGGCCGTCCCGAGCATCGCCGCAGGGGCGAGGACCAGGAGGAGGACTCCCTCCAGGGGGAACTCGAAGAACATGGGAATCACGGGTTCGACGCCCGTGATGGTCATCGGAGCGGAGAACGAGGCAAAGAGGTACCCCGTCGCGATTCCGACCGCGAAGCCGATGACCACGCCGATGATCATAATCGAGAAGGCCTCGCCGACCAGGAGGCCGGCTGTTTGCCACCCGCTCGAACCCCGGGCGATTATCCCCGCGAACTCCACGTCTCGCTCGAGGCTCGCCGCGTAGATGATGAGCCCCAGCCCCGCGGTCAGAATGACGACGATGAAAGCGACCTCCATCCTGATGAAACCCAGGAAGGACGTCATGAAGGGATTGTTCGCGGTGGAATTCAGGATCTCCTGGTACGCGACCACGTCCGTGGCACCGAGACCCGCGATAGTCTGCTTCGCCGTCTGCCAGTCCGTCCCGGGCTGCAGGGAGACGAGATAGCGACTTCCTCCGTACACGAAGACGCCAGGCTGGGAGGAGGCGGCGGCAATCAGGTCATGCAGGGTTTCGAAGCTCCCGTACAGCATGGAAGAGCCTTGGTAGTATCCGTAGGAGCTCGGCGTGGAGCCGGGAAGGAAGCGCACGATGCCTCCGATGGTCACGGAGGCGCTGGCGGGAGTCCCGTTGGTGTACAGACTTGAGGTCAGGGTGAGCCGGTCCCCGATCTGGAGGGCGGCGGAGACCTGGTATTGCTGCGTGATCAGAACCGTCCCCCTCGTCCCGAGGGCATTCCTCGCCGGATCCATCCCGGGGTTCAGGAAGTAGAAGGACTCCGGTCGGGCCACGGAGAAGTACGTGGCAGGGTCTAAGGCGACCACGCTTGCGCCTGTGTAGGGTGTGTTGGCATTGACCTGCTGGATGCGGGAGATTTCTGCGACGCCGGGCACCCGGCTCAGGTTCGCCGCGAACGTCGGGTCCTCCGTGCCGTTCCAGCTGTACGCGCCGCCCACGGACAGGTCCCCGCCGACCGTCGCCCACGCCTGCCGCTGCAAGAAGGCCTGCTGGGACCCGAGATATGCGACGGTGAAGATGCCAAAGGCGAGGCCCAGGGCGACGATGATCGCGATGTTCGAGGAGCGCCGCGGGTTGCGGGAAAGATTGCGACTGACCACGTACTCCAGGTCTTTCGCAAAAGGCCGGGAGGCCCGCGATGTCCACTCGTAGATCCGACCCGTGGAGCGGGTGAGGAGTCGGGTTGACCCCACAATCAGCAGGATGGGCACGAGGGGGAGACTGACGAGGAACACGAAGGCGAGCATGAAGAGGACGAAGTTGCCCTGCATCCCGCGGCCCCACCAGGTGACGAGATACGCCGCGATGCCGTAGCCGACCAGGATCACGTCCGTCGTTGGCGAGTACTCGACCCGCGTCTCCCCGGGGGCGTAGTAGCGGAGGGTCTCAACGATGGGGAGGCTCGCGGTGCGCTTTGCGGAGCGGTAGGACGCGATCCCCATGAAGAGGACGCTGAGGATCGCGACCGTCACGACGGTCTCCGGTGAGAGAAGGACCTCCCCGTAGTCTGGCGCGGCCCCCGCTGCGTACGGGGTGACGACGCCCATGAGGAGGCGGCTGAGGCCGACTCCCGCGGCGATGCCGAGGACCGTCGCGAGGAGGCCGCCGAGGAACGACTCGAGGACCAGGAGAAACCCGACCTGGCGACGGCTCGCGCCCCGCGTCTTCATGACGCCGAGCTCCCGCCGTCGCTCCGCGTGGCCAAGATCGACGCCGACCGCACCGAGGTAGAGCCCGAGAAGAATCACGGGGAAGGACAGGAGCAGGAACTGGAGACGCTGGATAAGCAGGGTGAAGCCGAAGCTCGCGAGGCGCATGGAGAGGTTGTCCGAGAAGCTCCCGTAGTACCGACCCGTCGAGGAGAGGGTCTCCTCCAGCTGCCGACCGAGGCGCGTGAGGGCGAAGGTGGTCGCCTGCTGGTCGTAGGGATTGATGAAGCGCGGTCGGTAGATCCAGATCTCCCCTTGGATCGCACGCATCGAATCCGTCAGGTTCAGCTGGGCCAGGACCCAGTCCGCGTCCCGCAGGTTCACGAAGCCCATTCCTGGAGCCGTGCCGGGATAGTACACCATGCCATAGGGAGAGGAGGGCGGAGGCGGGAGCGTCACAATCCCGGCCACGGTGAGGTTCAGGGTCCAGGTTGTGGTGTTCCCGAAGTAGGTGTACTGGACGTTCCGGAATTCGACGCGGTCGCCGAGGCTGGCACCCAACTGACCGGCGAGCTCGGAGGAAAGGGCCACGTCCCCCTGGGCCAAGGCGGAAGACCCCTGGAGTTTCGTGGGCCGCATGGACACGGGCACATGGTCCGGATCGACTGCGAAGACCTGGAAGTAGGATGCCGTGCTGTTCCCCGGCCCGCGGATCTCGTTCACAGAGAGCGTCCGATAGACCGACACGTCCGTGACGCCCGACACCGCGGCCAGGCTGTCCCGGAGGTCCGACCCGTTCCCGCCGGACGTCGGGTAGGCGAAAAGGCCGAAGTCCCCGGGCACATCCGCGAGCATGCGGTCCAGCGCGAACCGGGTGGAAGAGTCGATGGCGATGAACGTGCCCGCGATGAACGTGATCGCCAGCAGCACGCCTAGGATGGAGGAGAAGGTCCGTCGACGGTTCCTCAGGACGCCCGAAGCGGCATACAGGAGCAGGCTCACGGCATCCCTCGACCGGGCGTCATGGAGGGTTGCCGCAAAAAAGGTTTGGTATGTGTAGGAAAGAGGCTACCGACTGGCGCAGGACGAGGACGTGTCCTCCGCGGGTCCACGCAGAGCCCGATGCCTGGGGTCGCTCACGCCGCGCCGCTGGGAAATGGCGCGCGCCGCGCGGTCAGCCCCAGACCGATGCCCACGATCAAAGCGGCGGTGGGGAAGGCCACGAGGATGGTGCTCTCCTCCTTGTCCTTGAAGTCCTCCGCCTCCACGACGTGGTCGCCGCATCTCCCCTCGAGGTATTCTTCGCGCATCCCGCTCGTCTTCTTCTTGAAGACCTTCACGTCCTTCGACGTCAGGTCGAAGTCGCCGAAGAGACCCTGTTCCACGAGCTGGTCCACGAGGAAGCTACGGGAGCTTGGAACCCGGCGGCCGCCTGCTCCTCCGTTCCTCGACCCACAGCACCGCCAGGATCAGGACGATCACGAGCAGGATCGCGATCACGCTTTGGTATAGTGGCTCCAGGTTCGATGCGTTGGATACCGGCGCGGAGGTCCTACCGTTGTCGATGGGGGACGGCGGCGACAGGTTGCCGTACGAATCGAGGGCGACCACCCAGTAGCTGTACACCGTGTCGTCCTCCAGGCCACAGTCCGTGTACGTGGTCGCGTCCGCGGGGAGGTTCGCGATGAGATCGAAGCTCGCCCGCGTCCGATTCCACCGATACAAGCGATAGCCTGCCAGATCCAACGCCACGGAAGGCTCCCACGTCACCTGGAGGCAAGCCGGGGCGACCGAGAGGATCACGAGGTTGCGGGGGGCCGGAGGCGACGTCGTGTCCGTGATCACGCTCACCCTCAAGACGGACGTCCCCGCGAGGCCCGCGGCGTCCACCACCGTCAGGGTGACGTCGTACCGTCCCACCGCACTAAACGTGAAGTTCGCCACCGCCCCGTACAGGAGGACATCCGTGCCGTTGTAGACGAAGGACCAAGTGAAGTTCACGATTCCAGAGTTGTCGCGGGAGGAGGAGGCGTTGAAGGTCACGCTCGAGTCGATCCACACCGTCATGTCGGCCCCCGCCACGGCGACCGGGGGCTGGGTGTCCACCACGGAGACGTTGCCCCGGTAGGTGGCGAGGTTGCCCGCGAGGTCCATCGCGGTCAGGAGGAAGCTGAGGTTGCCGAGCACCTTCGGGGTCACGTTAATCCAGTAGAAGCTCGAAGACCCGGCGAGAGCCTGATCCAGGACGACGTTGCCCGTCGGTCCGCGCAGGGTGATACGGACCTCCGAGACCGCGACGTTGTCCGTCACGCTCGCGGAGATGTTGATGGGCTGGCCCGCTTCCGCCACGGAAGGATTCACCGAGACGGCTTGGAACACGGGAGGCACCAGATCGACAATCCGGAAGGATCCGCCCGCGGAAGCCGCGTTGTTGGATCCGTCCACGGCCCAGACGACGAGCGTGTAGGTCCCGAGCCCCGAGTAGGTCCGGTCATGGTAGTACGTGTCCGTCGCTCCCAAGCGCACCATGCTGAAGTTCCCGAGGGCCTGGCCCTGGGGATCGGTCACGAGGACGTTCACGTTCTGGACGGCGACGTTGTCCGAAACGCTCGCGGAGATGTTCACGGACTGGGTCGCATTCTGGACCGGAGGGAACGCGGCGAGGTTGGAGATGGAGGGCGGGGTCGTGTCCGATCCCACCACCGTCACGGCGTACGAGGCCGTGCGAGCGGCATTGCCGCTCGGGTCGCTGGCCCAGATGAAGTACGTCAGGGTGCCGAGTTGAGGCTGTCCTGGGATGCCGAATTGATAGAGGGATCCGTTGAGGATCATGCTCACGTTGTAGCGGGCCCCGAGCACGTCTGTATAATTCACCCGCGCCTCCATGACGGCGTCAACGTCCGTGATGGCCGCGGCAATCTGGATTGGCATGTCCTTTACCGCCTGGGTCACCGGGACGTGCTGAATCGTCGGCGGCACGGTATCGACGACGGCGAACGTGCCCACGGAGACGTTCCAGTTCCCCGCAGCATCCCTGGCGGAGATTCGGAATCCGTAGGTCCCCGGATGCGCGTAGGTGGCGTCGTAGAAGGATCGGCCACTGCCGGCATCGTATGCCGCGGTGAAGTTCCCCACCAGCGCGCTTCCAGGATCCCGGATTTCAATCCAGACCCCCGCGACGACGCCGTTGTCGCTCACGGCCGCGCTCACGTTCACCCGTCCTCCCGCCTGCTGGGGCGAGGGGACTGCGCTCACCGAGGATATCGTCGGGGGCGTGAGGTCGACGGTCGTGAAGGTTGCGGACGAAGACGCCCCGAGCGGATTCCCCGGATCGCTCGCGTCCTTCGCCGTGGCGGCGATCTGCGTGCGATAGACGACGCCTTCTGCCAACGCGCTCGACGGGGTGAAGAGGAGGTTGTTGCCGGACCACATGGAGGTGCCGGCGACGGGCGAACCCGTGTCGACGCGGGTTAGGGAGAAGGCCTGCTCCGCGCTGCTCTTGTTCATGGTCTCCGAGAAGCTGACGCTCACCTGCGTGGCCGTGCTCACGCCGGTCGAACCGTCGGGCGGGCTGAGGGCCGTCACGGTGGGCGCGGTCGCGTCGATCGCGAAGTTCGCCAGGCTGGAGTCGGACGCGGGAGCGCCCTGGGCGTCGAGGACCGTCACCTTCACGCGCGCTTGCGCCGTCGTCGAGGCAGGGACGGTCCACGCGAAGGTACAGGGGTTGGACAGGCCCGAGAGGCCCTGGGCCCCAGAGATGGGTCCGTAGGTGGCGCCGCCGTCCGAGGAGTAGTTGATCCAGACCTTCAAGGAGGTGGTGGCCGTCTGCGCGTCGCTCATGTTCCACCGAATCGTGTGGGAGCTTCCGCCCGACCACGCCTCTCCGCCGTTCGGGGTCGTCAGGTCCACCTGCGGGGGCGTGTTCGGCCCAGAGGGCGGCGCGAACCGCATCGTGTTCGAGTTCGAGACCGCGCTGTGGTCGATCGTCCCGCCCGTGCTGCCCTTCCCGTCCGAGTCCGTCGTGACGAAGAAGTTGTACGTCGTCGTGCCGTCGGCCGCATAGGCGATGTCGCTGGCGTCCCCCGTGTTCAGCTTCTTCTTCCATTCCGCCGTGAAGCCGTAGGGGGCCGCGGTGCCCAAGTAGCGCATCGTGCCGAGGTCGTTCTGGGTCGCGTCCTTCGCGGGCGGCTTGGAGAAGCCGTTCGTGTCCACGGGGAGCGACGGGTACACCGGCTGGGGCGTGTAGTCCGTGCCGTCCCAGAGACCGAAGAAGACGCCGTCCCAGGTGCCGCCGCCGTGGTGGGACGTGCCGGAGGGGGAGACCTGCATGCCGAGCCAGAAATGGCTTCCTCCCGCGCTGGTCCATGGCACGTCGATGGAGCCGTCGATGCGGAAATAGGCGAAGGTCCCGTCGTGCTTCGCGTAGAGTGTCGCGGATCCGTACGGGGACGCCGCGCCGTTCTCCAGGGGAATCGTGGCAGAGAGGGCGTCGCCCCAGGCCCCGGTCGCGGGATTCCCATCCAGGTCTGCGTCGGCGACGGCGGTGGCGTAGGGGACCGTGATCGAAACCGCCGCAGCGTTCTGTCCGAGCAACAACGTGAGCGACGCGAAGAGGATGACCATGACCGCCAGCAACGCGAACCGTCCCTTCGACCTCCGACCTGAGATGGAGCTTGGCTCGATTTCTGTCACTTTCCCGTCCTCCTCTTGAACGGACGTACGTTTGGATCGTGAGGAAGCGCCGGAGTCCGGCGCATGGAGATCCACGTGACGAAGAACGCATAGGCATAGGCGGCCCAGACGCCCAAGACGACCACCACGACGATGGCCTCGACGGGCCTCAGCTCGAGGCTGCCGCCGTCGAAGAGACCGAGCCCGACCCCGCCGCCCCCGTAGGCCGAGCCCACGGTGACGGTGCGCCAAGCCACGCTGGCGAGGAGCCCGTCTCCACCGGTGTAGGCAGCCCCGAGGACATACGTTCCGCTGTCGCGCGGAGCGTACGTGACCTCGCCGACTCCCTGTTCGTTCGTGGCCGTGGGACCGGCATCATACATTCCGAAAGCCGTCCGGACGAAGACCTCGACCTCGACGAAGGGTATGGGAAAACCGCCCTCATCCCGCAGGGTGACGAGGAAGTCCACCGTCCCTGCAGATACGATGGATAGGCCCGCGGTGAACTCCAGGGAGGTCCAGGCGGCGCGAGGCGCGGGGGCACCTGCCATGAAGAGATGGAGATTGGAGACGCCAGTGGCCTGCGATTGAAGGTCGGGCTCGAAGGCGTTGTACTCCAGAGCGAAGTTGAAGGGACCGGACGAGCGGAGCTGGCTGTCGTAGCGATCGGAAGAGTTCAGGGGCACCACGAACTCGTAGGCGCGCGCGGCACCCAAGGTCCCCGTCGTCGCGCTCCGGACGTCGGCCGTGCCTCCGAGGGATGCGTCAGACGCCGTCGTGCCTGCGGTCACGTTGCCGTACGCGTCCATGGTCTGGAGGGCGCCCGAGGAAGGATCCACGGAGACCCGGACCTCGTTGACGCGCCCGTCCCAGACGTCCGAGGCCTGGACCAGCAGGCCCACCCATCCGACCCAAGGGCTCACGATGCCCACGTTGAGGAGGCGTTCGGTGGAATTGTCGCATCCGAAGTATACGAGCAGCTCCGTCGCCGGGTCGAAGTAGTTGTCGCCATACTCGCCCTGCGCGATGACACCGTCCGACGTCGCGTTGCCCGCGGAGGAGCACACGACCGCACCCGGGTGCCACGCACTCGCTCGTCGCAGCGGGGACGCTGGGCCGGGAAGGGACGAGAGGATCAGCAGGAGGACGAGCGCCACTAGGACCCGAGAGGACAGCTTCATGCGGGCAATTCCTCCTCCGTGACCTGCGGCTCGCCCGCGGGCGCCGTCCCCTCGCTCGTCTCCCACATCGAGACGATGGGGAAGAGCTTGGAGAACACGGCGCACAAGAGGGCGAACCCCGCGAGGCCCGCCGCGGTGATGGACCATTCGACCCAGGACGGGGTGTAGAGGTTCCAGGAGGAGCCCATCTGGGGCGTCATCAACGTCGGGACGACGATGAGGAACCGCTCCAGCCACATGGCCACGCTCACGAGGACCGAGGCGAGGACGATTCCGGTGATCGTCCGTCGCAACGCGAGGAGAATCGCGGGGACGATGAAGCCCCCGACGACCATGAGCCAGAAGAGGTACGCATAGCCTCCGGTCGCGAGAGCCTTGAGCCAGAGCACGTCCTGAGACTCGGCGCCGTACGCGGCTGTCAGGTACTCGCTCAGCGTGAAGTAGATGACCACCAAGTCGAGGACGAGGAGGAGCGCGCCCAAGTTGCGGAAGTGCCGGACGGTGATGTACTTCTCGAGATGGTAGACGCGGCGGAAGATGGCCATGGCGATGATGACGGCGGCGATCCCGGAGAAGATGGCCCCCGCGACGAAATAGGGCCCGAGGATCGCGCTGTGCCACCCTGAGCGAAGAGTCATCGCGAAGATCCAGGACATGACGGTGTGGACCGAAATCGCCACGGGGATGATCAGGACGGCTATGATGCCGATGGACGTCTCCAAGCTCTTCTTCTGGAGGCGGGTTCCGGTCCACCGGCCCCCGAGAACCCGATACATGAACCCGCGCACGCGACCCACCTTCACCTCGCGGCGGACAATCCCGAGGTCGGGAATCAGCGGGAGGTACAAGTACAGGAGCGCGCCCCCGAGATAGGTGAAGATGCCTAGGAAGTCCCAGACGATGGGCGACTCGATCCGCCGATAGAGGAGGAGGTTCAGTGCCCGGTCGGGCCTGCCCAGGTCGAGGACAGGAAAAACGACGGCCACGAGGAGGGCCATGACGGTCGTCGTCTCCGCAAGGCGCGTGATGGGCCTCCGCCATTCCGCATGGGTGAGCCGGAGGATCCCGGAGATGAGCGTACCGCCGTAGCTAATCCCGATGAAGAACACCATATTCGAGATGTAGAGGCCCCAGCTCACTCGGTCCGTGAGCCCGGTCACCGACAGGCCGCTGCGAATCTGCCAGGAATACGCGTACGCCCCCCATCCAACCACGGCCAGGAGAGCGACCACGAGGGCGTAGAACCGCCACGTGGTCTTCCGAAGGGGCGCCAGCAAGCTCTGGTCCACGACGGCCTCTTCTTCCATCAACGAATCACACCTTCCTCGGGGGCAGGTACCACACACGCGGTTCCGTGCCCAGCTCCTCCTTCAGGCGGAAGCCACCCTTCTCGCGGACGGTCTTGGCGAAGGGGATCGTTTCCACGCCGTTGGAGACCGTGTCCTCTCGGAGGTCCCCGAAGTAGATCGCACCGTTGCCCATCTCCTTCGTGCACGCCTGCACACAG
>Ga0265292_1002719_pt1 | contig 11831 bp, 7 predicted proteins | sample Munlanlewell296A_FD_189080 | JGI IMG/M metagenome (GOLD analysis project Ga0265292, IMG submission 189080) | Leachate microbial communities from a municipal landfill in Southern Ontario, Canada - Leachate well 296A | ecosystem: Engineered > Solid waste > Landfill > Unclassified | place: Canada...
ATTCTCAATAGATTGAATAAAGAAACCCTGTTTTTCCAGATACCCTGCCATGTAGGTAAAAAGCTTAAAAAATACAGGACTCTTTATGATAATCTGACTTAAAGAAACATTCAAAGTTGAAGCTGTGATTGTATAGCTATTGTCAAACAACCTATAATAAAAAACTGGGGAAGCACCAATCAGGAAGCCAAAGAAATACAAAAGATAAGATGTTTTTAAATTTGATAGAAAATATTTTAAATTGTTAAATTTATATCTGTTAATAAGATATATAAACATTGGGATGATGTAGTAAAAGATCATTTCATCTGTCCAATAACAAAACCCTGTATAGATACCTAATAGGGTTATGTAATATTTCTTATTTTCTTCTTTGGCTTCAGCGTATTTGAGGCAAATAAAGATAAATAGAGTTCCTAAAAAAAGATTTCCAATATGACTTCCTGCCTTTGAACTCCACATATTTAAAGCTGATGGTGCGCTTGCTGACAACAATGCTGATAAGAAAGCTATTTTTTTATCAAAAAGCATCTTTACAAGGAAATATTGGGATATAATAAAAAGAATGAAAAGAAGAAGAGGTGCAAGTTTTAAGGCAAACGGGTTGATTCCACATATCAGAAAAAAGAAAGATGCTATAAAAGCCTCAAAACTTCCCCAATATGCTTGTCCATAGAAGTATATCGGGAAAGATCCTTGAAGGATATGCTTTGCCATAAGCCCCACAATCCCTTCATCTCCAGAGAAAGACCAGGTAGGGTTTAGTAGGATAGGAATTTTCAGTATTAAAGCGATAATAAGGATAACAGTAATAGACGAGAGATCGGATAATTTGGAATAAGCGGATCTCAATAAGTTACTCCGGCAGATAACGGGATAAGTTCAAATCTTTGTGTTTTTTCATTCTTACGATACAAATAATAACTCATTGAAGTAAAGTCGTTCATCAATTCTATGTTTTTTCTGCCAAGATCCCTTGCGTATATAACATCAGTATCTAATTCCGGTGAGTTATACTGAAATCCTATACTATAATTAGTCGCCGATGTATCAATAAAAACAACTGCATTATGAATTTTATTTTTCTCTACTGATTCATGCAATTTTTTGTCTACTCCAAAATAGCCGTGATATTCATTAAAAAGTTTTGGCAAAGAAAACACAATCATAAAAATAATGCTAATTGAGATTATTAACATGATGGCAATTTCACAAGATTCTTTGCATATATAACTTTTTTCAGCCATTTTTTCAGGAATACATAAAACGCCTCTTGCTGTCAGCAATACAAGAAAGGGCATAGAAGAATACAAGAATCTCGGGCCAAAGGTCATATAGGGGAAGTAATAAAAAAAATAAAATATTAAAAGTGAGATAGAGCTTATAATAAAAATTTTATCCCATTGATTTCTTTTATTTTTCAAAAAGAAAAATATAAATATAAATGTTAAGGACGGGATAGGCCATTCAAAGAGATATTTATTTATAGCATAAAGGTTATTGAGAGTATTTAAAAATCCCTTGAGCGGAGTATGCCTTAAACCCTCAGAAGGAATTTCAACAAATCCAAAGAGATTACTTTTATTTTCATAGACATTGTAGCCAAAAAGCAGAGGGTTCCCGTTAGTTAAATAATTATAAGTCAAAAGAACAAAAAGCATCAGTGAAAATCCCAGAGCAATTGATAAGAAGGCTTTCCAAAATCTTTTATCTCTCAAAAAAATGAACAATAAATACACCATAAATGGAAATCCTATGGCAACAACTTCCAGCGGTCTGATATTCAGAGCAATTCCCAGAGAGAGTCCCGAAATGAATGCAGGGATCGGAGAAACAGTTTTTATCATCTTAATAAAATACAATACAAAAAGCAGGATAAAAAACATGGTTGATGCATGGTTCATGTATTCTGAGGACATGAAGATTAGAAAAGGAGAAGCAGTGAAAAGAAGAAGGCTTAAGTTTGATGTTTTCAAATCATAAACTTCTTTGCCTATTTTATAAAGAACAATTGCTGATATAGCTCCGAAAATTGGATTAATTAACCATGGAACATTGAACAAAAGTCCAAGCATCAAGAAAAAGGAATGGGCCGGAGGATACTGAGAATACCATTTATTATTATCTATTATATAAAGGAAACGGAAAAAATCCTTATGAACTGGAGGTGATGTGTATAAGTTGCCGGATAAAAATATTTTAGCCTGAAACAATTGACAAATACTATCCTGAATATGCGGGATATGCTCAAAAATCAATAAAGAGATTAGGTTACTTGAAAGGAAAATAACTATTACTGATACAAGTATGATGTAACGAGATTGAAAATATTCTTTTAGAATCTTTGAAAGGAATGATGGATATTTATCTTTTGGTAGCTTTGAAAGTCCTATAAATATTAATGCAAGAGCAGTAGAACCAAGAACGAATTGTTTTGGAGTTCTTTCCATCCATGAGTAAAAATAGCTTTTATCCTTTGACAAGAAAATGCTGAATGGAAAAATAGATATAATGAAAATACAAAATGAAATTCCTTTTGTAATCATTTTTTAAATATTAGGCTTAGGTTGGCTGAGATTTATAAAATCTTACTAATAAGATTGAAATAACGTATGCAACTGCACCTAAGATTAACGCCAAAGAAAAACCATAAATAATTGCAACTACCGTTGATAAAATTGTTGCAAGAACTGAAGTAGTTCCATTAATCCCCCATACCCATGGTATGATTTCAGGAGAATCATTTTCTAATAGTTTTATTCCTAAAGGGAATGGCATCCCCATGAAAAACCCTAAAGGAGCTAATAATCCAACAGTTATGATTATTTTATAAAGTACATCTATCCCCAGGAAATATTCCATTATTTTAGGAAGTATGAATATGTAAAGCGATACTATCAGCACTACTGACATCAGAATTATTTGTAGTTTATTTTTGATCGCTATTTTATTGAAATATTCTGTTGAAAAACTTCCTAAACTGCTAAAAAGAAGAAGAGAAAAAAGAAAAACTGAAAAAGAGTATAGAGGGTGTCCGAGAAAGAGTATAAACTGCTGAATCAGGGAGATTTCAATCATCATGAATCCCAAACCTAAACAGGCAAAATACAAAAGTAGTTTTACCTTCCCTTTGAATTTTTTTATTTCATTCTTCTTAAAAAGCAGAAGCGGTCCAAATATAAATATTATGGATAGAATAGTAATAATGATTAACAGGGTCCCAAGAACCGTAACAGCTCTCAAATGAATTGACATCATCCCCTGAGATAAATTTAACTTATAAAAATTTTTGATTTTAAGCATATGGAAGAAAAATGGCCTGTCATCTGTTGGCGGAGATATGTCAATGGGGAATGAGTCAAAAAAACTATTCAAATTCTTAGCATGAATAAGATTTTTAAAACTTTCTTCATTGCAAGTTCTCGGAGTATAGACTATTTCAAATCCTAATTTACTACAAAGGTCTTCAATTACATTTATTTCTTCATCTCCAAATTCTGATTTTTTCATTATAAATGTGGCTACACCATCAGGGACTCCTTCGAAATTCATAAAATGGGATTTTTTAACAACAATTATATGTTTTGAAGGGTCTTTAACACCTGCATCCTCTAAGGTTTTCAGCCCTAATGAGACTAACCTTAGAGTTTCTCCCGGAAGTCCGGTAAAAAACCATCTTGACATGGTTAAAACGCCATTTTCTGCAAGATGGTCGTAATAAGAAGCAAAAGCCTCTTTTGTGTAAAGATTGTTTTCAGTTAATATAAAGGCACCAGCTGAGATTGCAGCCCATGAATCCACAAGGGACAATTGTATTAAATTGAATTTATCTTTGCTTCTTGAAATATAACTTCTCCCTTCATCTCTTATTATTTCTACTTCTTTTCTGTTATAAAGATTACCAGAGAACTCTTTATATCTGTTTTTTACGACATCAATCATATTAGGATTAATTTCAACACCTGTGATTTTCTTTGATCCAAAAGAGAAAGCAGTTAAGACGTCTCTCCCTCCACCAGGTCCTATTATTAAAACCTTTGGATTTTGTTTTAGGTAATACGCTAAAGCCGTGACATCATAAGAAAGGAATTTAACTTTTTCAATGTCTCCATCAAACTCAACAATTGGAGTCCCCGCAGATGCATCCTGTTCTATCCACATCTCTTTTGGTTTAAACCCTTTAAACGTATTGCTCAGTCCCCAGCCGAAGGGTTTGTTAGTTTCTCCTTCAAAAGGAAAAGAGGAGTAGACAGTTATCCTTGCAAGTGGATTCCACTTCTCATAGATGTAACCATATTCTTTATAGGCTTTTGTATATTTAATCTTGAGAGGGTTTGCAATAATGCCATAGATTAAAAAACTGAGAGAAAAAACAGTTAGTCCTATAGATAATAAAAATAACCTTCTATTATCTGATGCAGAGCAGAAAAACACCGAAGCAATAGACCCTAAGAGGGCAACAAAAATAATTGCGTTGGGAGCACTAATGTATGAGAGGATTGGTATTAACGATATGCAACCTAGGCTTGCCCCTAAAAGGTCAGAGAAATAAAGCTTGCTTATATGCTTGAACTTGGAGGCAAAAGTCAAAGATACAATTAAACCGCTTATAAAAAAGGGAATGGAAATTATAAAGTAGATTATTAAAAACATAAAAAAAGTCTTTGCGTCGAATTTCAAAGAAAAAGGCAAGTTGATATAAACTATGAATGATATTAAAAGAGATACAGGAAACATAAGGGATGATAAAGCTAAAAATTCTGGTGTTCTCTCGTTGATTAAACGGTCTTTTAAGATATATATAATAATTCCACTGCAACTCATTCCAAAGAGTGCCAGGGATATAGCCATGAAGGCAAAATGATACCACATTGTAACGGAGAATATTCTGCTTAAAGTTACTTCTAAGAAAAGAGTTGAAAAACAGATAAGGAATATCCCAAAAAGTATTTTTTTTAGAGGCTTTTCAGTATTCATTTATTCCGGTATTTCTTTTCAAATTGAAAGTTACCTTCCTTTATGTTAGATTTTTGAACAACAGGGGAAGTATGTTTATTTACAATGAATTTTAGTACTTTAATTTTGTTATCCTTTTATTTCTCGCTTATATTTTTATTTGTTCTTATACATGGTGCATACAATTAAATTTTATCATAGAAAAAAATTAAATCATAGAAAAAACCCAAATGTCCTTGTATTTATCTTACCAATAACACTTTTTTTCCTATTAGCTATCATCTACAATTTGTCTGGCTTGTTAAGAGGTCCTGTAGAATGGCGATGGGTATATTTGCCTTCAAAAACTTATGACAGGTTATGGTTTCCTTCAATTATTTTTTTTCTTATCATATCATATATAGTAATTGTATTTAGAAACATGAGAGAGAATCTAACAAGATTCTCTGAAATAAAAGTTCTTACTTTATTAATAATCCTTAGTTTCTTATTCCACTTAGGAATAGCTCATTTACAGAAGACTGGAGGAATTCTTTATTTAGGAGTATTAGTTTCTGATGAAGGTGCCACTAGTTTCCATGGTTTAGCAGCTGAGTATGATGACAATATAGATTATCTCTTAAAGAACTACGAAATGTTAATGCCAAAGTTCTCACTTCATGGCAAGACTCATCCGCCAGGCCCAATATTGTTTTTTTGGTCAATAAATTCAGCATTAGATAAAGTCCCAATGGTAACTGATATTTTTTACAACTTTTTATCTATGAGATATAACTTCATAAAATATTATGCAACAAAGGGTCAAGCTGTCGGTTGTTTTATAGCTGCATTACTTATTTCTCTCATTGGGAATATTACTATAATTCCACTTTATTACTTAGTTAAGAAATTGTTTGAATTCCGGGTAGCTTTCTTAAGTTCAATATTTTATTTATGTATCCCAAGTGCAGTTTTAATGAATCCTTTCCTTGATATAATTTATCCTCTAATCTCAGTTTCTGTCGTTTATTTTTTTATTTTGGGAATTTCGACAAATAAGTATAGATATTCTTTCTTTGGCGGAATATTCTTTGCATTTGGGATATTCTTAACTTTCAAACTTCTTCCTCTTCTAATAATGATTTTAATTATATCTATTCTATTCATGTTCAGAGACAGAATAGATCCCGGATTAGAAAACATTAATAAGGAAGGACTAAAATATATAGTGAACCGTTCATCTATTATAAAAAATTTAATAATATTTTGTGTTTCAATAGTAATACCATTTTTATTTTTATTCATCTGCTATGACTTAAACATTTTAAGAGTTTTTCTAATTGCTCTTAAGTTGCACAGCCAAATAACTCTTATTCCTCGAACATATTCTACATGGATACTCTTCAATCTCTACGATTTTTTTATCTTTGTAGGAGTTCCTCTTTTTCTTATATTCTTCTGGCAAATCAGTAAAGAAATCAGAAAAAGAAATTTTTCTGATTTTTTAACATGGTCTTTCTTAATAACACTTATAATTATAAATTTTTCAGGGTTTACCTTAGGAGAGGTATCAAGATTGTGGCTGTTTTTAATGCCATTTGCTACGATTGTACCTGCCAGGGGAATAATAGAGTCTAAAGAGAATATCAAGATTAAAACTATTATTATTTTACTTTTACAAGCTCTTCAGATTGTAGTATTTAAAGAATTTATCAGGTTTCCATGATGAATTTATATAAATCCATAAAATTTACCATACTCTCATTCACCACTTTTTTTCTAACTTTAGGAGTTATTGACTGGTATTTAGCTTTTTCCAAATTAGATTTTTCCATAGCCTATTTAGCCTTTTTTTCTCTTCTGTATTTTTTGATTGGTTTATGCTTAGCAGTTATTTTCTATATCCTTTTGAATTATATAATAACAAAGAAAGACATTAAAACAAAAGGGAGAAATTATCCATCGAATAAAGAAAAAACTGTCGTTGAAAAAATTTCAGTAATTTGTTTTTTCATAATTATATGTGGAATCATTTTAATCTTCTTATCTCCAAGGTTATCATTCTCAAAATTATTACCCTCCAAAGATAAATTAATAACCACTAAAAACAGACCCAACGTTATACTTATAACCCTTGATACACTTCGCAGAGACCATATGTCTTCCTATGGGTACGGAAGAAAGACTACTCCTAATTTAGACAAAATTGCAGGAGAAGGATTCCTATTTGATCAGTGTATTTCTCCTTCATCATGGACACTCCCAGCTCATGTATCGTTAATGACATCTACATATCCTTCAACTCATGGAGTTAACAGCGTTTTTGATGATCAAAAGCAAAATAGCTTAATGGGACACAGCCTGAGCAAAGATTTAACAACTTTGGCAGAGATGTTCTTGAAAAATGAATATTTGACTGCTGGTTTTGTGGGTGGAAGTTATTGTAGCTCTATTTTTGGGTTAGACAAAGGTTTTCAATATTATAATGACAGGCTTTACCCAAATTTTTTTATTGATAATCCATTTTTAAGTTCTGCAGGTCCAGTTTTATTTAATAAAGCTGTAGGAAAAACTATTTTTTTAAAAATCATTTATCCTTTTCTGGAAAACTATTTTAATAAATATACTACACAGCTTAATAGTTTCTTTGTTTCCTTATGCAATTTTATTTACAAAGAACATTTCATTATAAATTCTAACTGGGAATTTATGGTTGGACAAAAACGGGCTCAAGAAATAAATAGCGTCTTATTCCCCTGGATTGAAGGAAATAAAGATAAACCTTTTTTTATTTTTATTAATTATTTTGATCCGCATAATCCATACGATGCTCCGCCCCCTTTTGATAACATTTTTGTTAGCAATTTCAGTGTTAGAGTAAAATCTGATTATAACATCATAGCAAGAGAAGAAATGATGCCAAAGGTAAATAAAGGTGAATTTGCTGTTTCAAATGATTTAACCAACTATTTAATTTCTCTTTATGATCAGGAAATTGCATATCTTGATTTCCATATAGGAAAGCTTTTTGCAAAGCTTGAGGAGCTAAAGTTAGACAAAAATACCATTGTCATTATAACTTCAGATCACGGAGAAGGGTTCTTTGAACACAAACTATTAAATCATGGTCATACATTATATGAAGAGCTAATCAGGGTTCCCTTGATAATATGGTATCCTGCTAACTTTCAAAAACCAAAAAAGATTACGAATCAGGTAAATCTTATAGATATTATGCCAACTATTCTTGATATGCTGGGAATAACTTCTTTTAAAGGAATGCAGGGCAAGAGCTTTTATAATTTGATTTTAGACAGCAACAATCAGGGACAAACATACACGTATTCAGAGCTATTCAGAAATTACAACTGGGTTAAGTTGCTTTCTAAACGTTTTGACAGGAACCTTACATGTATAAGATCAATAGATTGGAAATATATTCACTCATCAAATGGAGGAGAAGAATTGTATTTTATTAAAGAAGACCAATTGGAAAGCAATAATGTTATTATTTCGCAAAAAGAGATTGCTGTTAAAATGCGAAAGGAACTGCATCTATTTATGAATTTAACCAAAGACAGAAAACTTTCTGAAAAAGTAATAATAGACGAGGAAACTAAGGAAAAACTAAAAGCTCTTGGTTATATCCAGTAAGTATATCTTTATACAAATATTTGTTTATTAATGAAAATTTATAAAAAATATCTTTTAATTATTTGCTGCCAGATTATTATTCTATTTTTTTTTATATATAAAACAGATTTATATGAAATACTAGGCTTCCCTCTTGATGACGCATGGATACATCAAAGCATTGCAAGAAATTTAGGAGAGCATTTTGAGCTTTCTTTTAATCATGGAGAATTAACAACCGGTTCAACCAGTTTACTGTGGACAGTTATTCTTGCTCTAAACTTTGCATTTTTTAAAGTAAATCCCGTGTATTATACATTAGCAATTAATATCCTCCTATATTTCCTCACAGGGTTTTTTCTATATAAATTACTTAAAGAAGAAATAGATGAGTTAACTACATGTATCATTGCAATTCTATTTTCAATTACCGGCAACGTGCTTTTTTTTGTATTCTCTGGGATGGAAGTATTTTTATTTTATTTTCTTTCAATTGCTTCAATTTATTTTTTTTCAGAAAAAAAATATATTATCACCGGTCTATTTTGTGGGTTTTTAGCATTAACCAGACCTGAAGGATTAGGTCTCTTCATCATCTTAACAATAATAGGAATATACAACTTAATTAATAAAAAAGAGGAGAAAGGAATAATATTTTTAATTATACTCCCTGCAATTTTTTTTGGCATATCTGCGTCTATAAATTATTATATAAGCGGCAGTTTTCTCCAGAGTACATTTATTGGGAGGAGATGGCTCTATGAATTGCATGATAAATCTTTTTATTTGGATTTAAACAGAGCATGGGCATTTATATGTGCATGGTATTTCAGGATAAAGCAATATACCTTTGGAATCAAAGAATCAGGAAGTCCGCTGAAAAACTTATTTATAAATTGAAAAAATTATCTTCTTTTTTTCTTTCTTCTGATTGGATTTTTAGGAATTATAAAAGACGGATTATTCAGCAAAGTGTCTAAAAAAAAAGGAGGTATCTTTCTTCTATTCATATGGTCTTTAGGATTAAACTTATTATACATTATTTTTCTTCCTGCTTTGGGGCATGCAGGCAGATACCAGCCCCTAAATTACCTTCTCCTGTCCCTATGTATGATTTTGGGAGCCAAATATACAATTGAATGGTTTATTAAGAAGCAGAAAATTCATACGGTGGCAATGTCATTGGTATCCTTAATATTAACGTTTGTTTTTTTGAATAACTCTTTAGTCTGGTCAGACATAACAAAGGTTAGCATATTCCATATCAACAACACACACAGGGAAATGGCATTATATTTAAAAAAATATATTCCCGCAGATGAAAAGGTTGCAGCTTTTGATATAGGTGCCATTAAATATTTTTCGAATCATAACATCGTTGACCTCGGAGGATTAATAGACAGAAACTTTATACCTTACTTATTATCAGGAAATCCGGTCCCATATCTTAAAAGTAAGGGCGTTAATTATATTGTGCTCCCCTATCTATTTAGCGAGAAAACAGAAATAGGCTGGAGATTAGGCTTTTTTAAAGACAGCAGTAAAATTAAATTAATCAAATTAAAAGAATTTGGAACGTCCAAAGAGGCATGGAAATCAGGAATAGATGCTCTATATCATGCTGATCCAAAACAAGTGTTATTAGAGATAAGGTACTTATAAAATGTTTCTGTTCCAATGGTAAAAATATCAGAAGAAAATATTATAAATAAATCCCCCAAGGCATTATCTGTTATTTTCCTAATTATATATGGCTCCATTTTTATTTATTGTATGTCACTCAGATTATTTTATCCTTTTGAAATTAACTGGCTTGAAGGCGAAATATTCATTAATACTCTTCGAGTCTTTGAAGGCAAAGACATATATCAAAACCCTGCTTCTGGATTTATCACAGAAATTTATCCGCCAGTATTTTACTGGACCGGTAGTGTGTTCTTTTTGATTTTCGGAAAAAATATATGGGCATTACGGCTTATTTCCCTATGTTCGTTTACCTTACTTATTTTTTTGATTCAGAGGATATCAACCCAAGAGAAGAAAGGAACAACCGCTTCTTTAACTGCAATCACCATTTTCGTGGCACTCTATCAGGCAAATGGCACATGGTATGATGTTGCAAGAGTAGATATGTTGTTTCTTTGTATTGCCGTAACTGGACTTTATTTTATATCTTTCACTAAAAGCTATTTGAAATTATTTCTTGGAACTTCTATTCTTATCCTGTCCTTTTTTACTAAACAAGTGGGAATATTTTTTATATCAATTGCATGCCTTTATATTTTTTTGAGCGATAGAAAAAAAGGCATATTATTTACTGTCACATCTTTTTCTATCCTAACCTTATCTGTATATTTATATAATTGGTTTACTGATGGATGGTTCTTGGTTTATATTTTTGATAACCCAAGACATATTACTATATCTGAAAGTTTCATATCTGACATAACTAGCGATATTCTACCTTTTTTACCTATTTTGTTGTTTGTTATTTTGGATATATTTCGCAGAATTTTTAGGAAGAGAGAGCAGCCCGATATATGGGATTTAGCATTTTTAATTTCTATTTTTTCGTTTCTTTTTATTAGATGTAGAACTGGATCTCATCTTAATGATCATATCCCTTTAACTTATTTTACTGCTGTAATATTCAGTTTTAAGATTTTTAATAAAGATAGCTATATTTTGAAAAGAAAATTCAATATCAAAACAATTTCCATAGTAATTTTATTAATTCAGATGTGTATCCTTCTATATAATCCGTTAAAATATATTCCTAATCAAAACTCTGAATATTTTGGAAAGAATTTTATAAAAAGAATACGTGATATCGAAGGAGAAGTTTTTATGCCTTATCACCAATTTTATGCTTATTTGGCTGGCAAAAAAACTTATTTATCTGCTGGTGCACACTGGGCATATCGGATTGGTAATTATTATTATCCTGAAGAGGTAATAAATAAACTAAGGAGTAAAAAGTTTAGCATAGTTATTATAGATGATTTGGAATTTAAAGAATATATCCTTGGAAAGGACATTAGCAAAGAGATTAACAATAATTATTATCTTAAAGAATGTGTATATTATCATAATAGTGCTGAATTTAATATAGTAGCGGGAAACAAAACAAGACCTTTGTACATCTATTATCCAAAAAATTCTAAAAGTTGAAATTAACTGATATAGTTATTTTTTAACTACAGCCTTTACAAAAATATGTAGTAAATCACTCCATTGTTTTATAATTATAAAATTATACTTTG
>Ga0265292_1002720_pt1 | contig 11827 bp, 6 predicted proteins | sample Munlanlewell296A_FD_189080 | JGI IMG/M metagenome (GOLD analysis project Ga0265292, IMG submission 189080) | Leachate microbial communities from a municipal landfill in Southern Ontario, Canada - Leachate well 296A | ecosystem: Engineered > Solid waste > Landfill > Unclassified | place: Canada...
ATGTAAACGGTTTTTCCTTCATACCTGATAACACGGTTAAAATTGACAGCATATCTCACATTCCATTTGGCAGAGTAAGTTCTTTTACCAATGGCAGCAGTGTGACTGCAAATATCACTTATGATGGCATGTATCGGGTTTCAGATATTACTGCCGGCAGTTTAATTGACAGAACTTACGGCTATGACAATAACAGCAATGTTACAGGTATCACCGATAATTTGAATTCATCTAAGAGCAACACCTTTGGTTATGACACCTTAAACCGCCTCACTTCTGCTTCCGGCATCTGGGGTTCAGGGAGTTTCACATATGATGCAGTGGGGAACAGGCTCACTAAGGCCATTGCTTCAAACACCACAACTTACAGTTATCCTTCGGGAAGTAATAAATTATCCTCTTCCTCAGGAGCAGAGGCTGCGACATACTCCTATGATTATCGCGGGAACATTACATCTGACGGCACATATAGTTACATATACAATCAGAATGGCCGTCTCAAAGAAATTCAGTATCAGTCAACAGCACAGCTTACGAACAGCTACGATGGTTTAGGTCGCCGTGTCAGAAAACTTGAAAGCGGATTAAACAGAGATTATATCTACGACATCTCCGGTAATCTCATATCCGAGCAGGGGCAGACAATGACGGAGTATGTATATCTTGACGGTATGCCAGTGATAAAGATTTCCGGAGGACAGGAGCCTTCGGCTGTGATGTGTTGGGACATGGAGAATTCGGGTTCCTGTATTACTGGGCTTTGGGCTAAGGGACCGTTGGGATATGACAACACGCAGATATATCAGGACACAGCCCATGTAAAGTCCGGCACCTATGCTGAAAAGATGCATGTTGACACCGGCTACACGGGAAGGATTTTGACTGGCTGGCTTGGAATCACAAAGACTCAGATTGAATCAACACATCGTTATCTTGATTTCTGGATATACAGCAGCACAGCCAATAATGTGAAAGCCTATGCAGAGGTGAAATATGACTCCACCTGTGGAACAAGCGAGCATGTAACCATATTTGACTCGACAAACGCAGTTGCTGGATGGAACCATGTCAATGTTGATTTGCTTGCCGTAGTTGACTATATTGAGGCGAATTTTGATCCTTATGTTGATATCCAGCTTAAGGTTGAAAACTGGAACGACAACACCATATGGCTTGATGATGTGAACTTAAGCCAGATAAGTTCGCTTGAAAACGTAACCTATCTGTACCCAGACCATCTCGGCACACCGATTTCAGCTAACTTTGATTATTTACCCTTTGGCGACATCTATCAGGGTACAGCGGAAAGTAACTTGAGATTTCCAGGGCAGTATGAAGACAGGTCATACCTGTACCAGAATGGATTCAGGGATTACAATCCGAAGATCGGGAGGTATATGGAACCGGATCCGGCGATGAAAGTGAGCGGGATTACAAATGTTCCTGTTTTGTTTTATTATGCTACTGGTAATCCAGAGCAAATATCTCACTATAATTATGATTTAAATAATCCCATTAAATTTATTGATCCTTTTGGTTTAGCAAGCTTAATTAATGATATGAAAAAGGGAACAACAACATTTGATCCACGTCCTGAAGAACCGGATGGTATTCCTTGTACTATCGAAACGCGTAATGATGTAATCAAAGGAGCTTTGCCAGGTGCAGCAGATCCATTTAGTACGCCCGATGTAACTCCAATATTTAATATTAAAAATCCATCATATGGCCCTCCAGGTGCATATATTGATACTGGCGATCCAAGAGGCAGAGATATCCACGGAGGTGGTAAGGCATGTAAAGATCCATATGCGCCCCGCCAAGGATGGGTACCAACTGGCGGTTGTACCCGTGGTCAAAATGAAGATGTGCAAAATCTATCACAGAAGATTTTGGACTTCAAAAAAAAGAATCCTGGTGCTAAAATTCCATACAAACGTTTCTAATGAAAAATTTAAAAAAAATTATTCTTTTCGTTGTGCTGGTTAGTGGCTGTTTGACAACTTCAGCTCAAAACATAATTCATAAACAAGTTGAATCTCAAATTGGACAAATTGATTTAAGCAAACATTTGATTTATGAATCAGGAATTGTTTCAGATTATGGTGAAGGATATGTTCAAGTACTAAAAGTGGGAGAAAAAATCATTGGAGTAAATCATGTTTATTATGTTCCCGAACAACAATTATGGATACTATTTGAATTTTCGCACGTTTTAGATCAGAAACTAGAACGTAGTTTGGAAGGGATTCTAATTACGAAGAAAAATCTGTGTGACCAAAAATATAAACCTATTAAAATTTTAAAACCATTGATTACTTCAAAAGGTATTACTTTGGGTGACGAGTTAAAAAAAATTTTAGAAATTTATGGACAGCCATCGCTTTCAATATTTCTTGATAAAGATAATAGTTTCTCAAATATAACTGAATTATTAGATGTAAAAGAAGGACACGTGCTAAGATATTTACCAGAAAGACCTACAGAAGAAATATTATCAGAATTCTATTTTGAAAATGGCAAACTTCATTCTTTATTAATTTCAGGAATAGAATAGTATTTTTTAATATTGCATTCCAAAACTTACCAACAGCTACGATGGTTTAGGTCGCCGTGTCAGAAAAGTTGAAAGCGGAACTAATAGAGATTTCATCTACGACATCTCCGGCAATCTGATTTCCGAGCAGGGGCAAACCATGACTGAGTATGTCTATCTTGATGGAATACCTGTTATAAAGATTTCCGGTGGTCAGGAACCTTCAGCTGCAATGTGCTGGGATATGGAGAACAGTGGTTCTTGTATAACGGGTCTCTGGGCAAAAGGCTCAATGGGATATGATAATACGCAAATATATCAGGACACAACTCATGTAAAGTCCGGTACCTATGCTGAGAAGATGCATGTTGACACCGGCTACACGGGAAGGATTTTGACTGGCTGGCTTGGAATCACAAAGACTCAGATTGAATCAACACATCGTTATCTTGATTTCTGGATATACAGCAGCACAGCCAATAATGTGAAAGCCTATGCAGAGGTGAAGTATGACTCTACCTGTGGAACAAGCGAGCATGTAACCATATTTGACTCGACGAACGTCGTTGCCGGATGGAACCATGTCAATGTTGATTTACTCACAGTGGTTGAATACGTAGAGCAGAACTTTGATCCATATGTTGATATCCAGCTTAAGGTTGAAAACTGGAACGACAACACCATATGGCTTGATGAAGTGAACTTAAGTCAGATAAGCTCGCTTGAGAGTGTGACCTATCTGTACCCCGATCATCTCGGCACTCCGATTTCTGCTAACTTTGATTATCTACCATTTGGTGACATCTATCAGGGTACACCGGAAAGTAATTTGAGATTCCCGGGGCAGTACGAAGACAGGTCATACCTGTACCAGAATGGATTCAGAGATTACAATCCGAAGATTGGGAGGTATATTGAAACGGATCCGATTGGGTTAAGAGGGGGTGTCAATATATACTCTTACGTGGGAAATAATCCTATTGCTAGAATTGATTCTCTCGGTCTAACTTGGTCGAGCAACGCGAACTTCCTTTTTGATTGGGTAACTGGAAGAGGAAGCAATAGCAGGTTCTATGGCCCAAATGACCTAGAAACCCAGGAGATGAGAAACTCTCTGGGTGCCGATGCATTGCGTAATGATTTTTATCGCCACGGGTGCTCAGAGAGACGTGGTTTTGTTTATGATACATGGCCAGCTGCTTGGGATACACTTGTTAATCCCGCAACCGCTGATTGGTCGGGCACCGCTGCACAAGTTGGAGGTTATGCTAGTGCAAATGCTGTAAACAATGGTGATGGTACTGTAACTTTTACAATACCTAACATTGCAGGCACGAAATCCTTTTTCTATCATAATATTTCTGATAGAAGTGGATTGACAGGCCCGATGCGGAATATCAGTCAAACATTCCAGTGGACGGAGAAGATAAATGCAGATGCATGTAAGTGTACGAAATGATGTTTTATTAACTTGTGTGTTACTATTTTTAATTTTATCCATGCTCTCATGTAAACCAAGTCAGTCAGAAGTTTACGGGACATACATTGCTGACTATGACGTTGCAAGAGAGAAACTTACACTCAACAAGGATAGTACTTTTATTCAAGAGGTAACACTCAAAGCAACATCTAAAGTGGACGTATCAAAGGGTACATGGGATTATGACCTTAAAATTGGTTATGTGTCTTTTAACGAGAATTTCATGCTTGTGCTCAATGGGTTTAGGAAACTGGATTCCAATTATGCTCATCCGAAGCCCGGGGGCGTTTCACAACCAGTCAAAAAATATTTTGGCTATATTTCATTAGGATCTTCTGAAGGTATATTATATAAAAAGGTTGACTGAGATTTTTTTGATAATTTAAGCTCTGACCCCAGAGCCCTGCTATCAATATGACAAACAGGATAATCTTACAAGGGTGACTGACGGTAGAAGCAATATGACAAATTAAACTTATTCTTTGGGCAATCAACTGCACAGCTTACCAACAGCTACGATGGTTTAGGTCGCCGTGTCAGAAAAGTTGAAAGCGGATTAAACAGAGATTATATCTACGACATCTCCGGCAATCTCATATCCGAGCAAGGAGAGACAATGACGGAGTATGTTTATCTTGACGGCATGCCTGTTATAAAGATTTCCGGTGGTCAGGAGCCTTCGGCTGCAATGTGCTGGGATATGGAGAGTTCGGTGATCTGACCTCATTGTCCCGCTAACTGCCATCAACAATGGGCTTGACTGCTCCCGCGGCAGGCACCTGCTATTCAGTGCCAGAGCGGGACTGGAAAGCTCATGTTGCATTCAAGTGACAAGTAATTAAAACAAATAAAAAAGCCGCCGGAACTTTTCAGCATTCCAGCGGCTTTGAACTTTTTTAGTTATATATCAAAGTAAAGAGCAAACTCATAAGGATGCGGTCTTAACCTCATGGGATCTACCTCATTCTTACGCTTGTACTCGATCCACATATCTATTGCATCCTGGGTGAAGACATCGCCTTTAAGAAGATAGTCATGGTCTTCTTCAAGAGCGGTAAGTGCATCTTCAAGGGAACCCGGAACTGAAGGCACACCTGCAAGTTCTTCTGGTCCGAGCTCATAGATATCCTTGTCAAGCGGGTCGCCGGGGTGGATCTTGTTTTCAATACCGTCAAGACCTGCCATAAGAAGTGCCGAGAAAGCAAGGTAGCCGTTACATGATGGGTCAGGGAATCTTACTTCGATTCTCTTTGATTTCGGGCTTACCGAGTACATTGGTATTCTTATGCTTGCACTCCTGTTCCTGCTTGAGTATGCAAGATTAACAGGTGCTTCATATCCCGGGACAAGGCGTTTATATGAGTTGGTTGTGGGGGCTACGAATGCACAGAGAGACGAAGCATGTTTTAAGACTCCGCCGATGTAGTACATTGCCATTTCGCTTATTCCGCCATATTCATTTCCAGCGAACAGAGGCTGTCCATTTTTCCAGAGCGACATATGGGTGTGCATACCAGAGCCATTATCCCTGAAAAGAGGTTTTGGCATGAATGTTACAGTCTTGTTGTTTGCACGTGCAACGTTTTTGCAGATGTACTTGTACCACATAAGATTGTCTGCAGACTTTACGAGAGTGTTATACTTCATGTCTATCTCAGCCTGCCCTGCTGTTGCAACTTCATGGTGCTGGCATTCAATTTCAATTCCTACCTGCTGCATGTAGAGAACCATTTCAGCCCTTAAGTCCTGCTGGCTGTCTGTTGGCGGCACAGGGAAATACCCTTCCTTGTATCGCGGCTTATAACCAAGATTTGGTTTTTCATCTCTTCCGGAGTTCCATCTTCCTTCAGATGAATCTATAAAATAGAATCCCTGGTGCTCGTTCTGGTCGAATCTGACATCATCAAAAATAAAAAACTCAGCCTCAGGTCCAAAAAAAGCAGTATCTGCAAGCTTTGTGGCTTTTACATAGCTTTCCGCTTTTTGTGCGATGTTACGCGGATCCCTTGAATATTTTTCCTTTGTGATAGGGTCAACTATACTGCATATCATGGCAAGAGTCGGGTATTTAAGCATGGGGTCCATGATTGCTGTTTCAGGGTCAGGAATTACAAGCATGTCGCTTGCATTAATGGGCTGCCATCCCCTGATGCTTGACCCATCAAAACCAAAACCTTCTTCAAAGCTAGCTTCTGTGAGCTCGACAAGAGGCACGGAAAAATGCTGCCACATGCCAGGGAAATCCATAAATCTGAGATCCACCATTTTTACATTATTTTTTTTAGCAAACTCAACAACCTCTTTTGGCTTCATCACACTATCCTCCGGTAAATAAATAATTAGTTCTGTGTTCTGTCAGTTATCGCAATATTCATGCCATCTGCCCGTTTGCACTAACTCATTGAAATTAATAAGATAGTAGTTGTTTAGACTATATATGGAATGCTCTTTTTCTTATCAAAGTATCTGTGAGTTGTTCAATTAATGAGCAATTTTCTTTTTTCTAAAATGTTTTCTGGCAACAGCCCGGAATATCCCGAATGCACTAAACATATTCCCTCTTTTGCCGGCGATTAACAAGGCAGCTACAGAAGCTACAAAATTTATTATTGTTATCTCTTCGCGAAGATTTGGAATTAAAAATTGAGCTAACCACAATATAAATATTGTCACTGCTTCGTACCAGTGGAAAACCATATTTACCAGAAAGCAAAAACCCATAAGTGACTGGGAGATTGTGAGCAGAATCTCAGCCTGCTGATGCTGGTCAAAACGGATTGACTCTTCCCATCCGCTGCTCATTCCAAAAACAATTGGAATCATGGCAACAAGGACCGTCCACTGGTTTATATTTGAAGATACCATGTTCATAAGGGCCATCGGGGCATGAACTATCCTTTTGGCCCAGTAAAAGGCGCTTAACTTTTCCGGAAACTCTGACAGAAAAGGAGCAACCCACTGGATAAAAATAAAATTTGATATTCCCAGAGTTACTGAAAGCGCAAGCATGCTGTGAAAAAAAGGCTCGGCAACTAAGTAAATTATCACCCCGCCTAAAAGAAAAAGTCCTGCAACAGCAAGTTTCTTTTGTGTTTCAGGTAAAGCAAGGATCTTCCTCGGGATATATCCCATTTCCTCTTCCGACTCCGCGTCCTTAGGAGGTATCTTGTTTAAAAGCCAGATGTAGGCAATATACAGGCAAGTGAGGATTATTGAGTCAACTATGGTAAGGGTTGCCTTATAATAGATGTAAAAGAAATAGAGGATGGGAATGATGAGGCTTACAACCTCCACTGAGTGTTCATCTTCGAGGCGAATTTTCTTTAGTTTTATACCACCATTTTTTCTCCTGTTGAAAAAGGCTGCAACAAAGTAAATCATTGGCCATCCAAGCCCTGTGAGAAGTCTTAGCGAGCCGGTAAAGTTTGCCGTGACAAGGTGTATCTTTTCAGGGTCTTTGCCGGCTTCCCATGCAATTACTGCTTCGACTGCAAATTCTGGGAGTGTCTGTAGCCATGCAAGAATTGCCAGAGCCATTCCCTGAGAAACAAGAAACTGCCCTGCTTCAGCAGCCCAGGCAATTACGAAGGAGCCTGCAAGTATGGAAGGAAATGTCCAAAGCGCTGATATTGCACCGGCTGTTGCAGCACTGGCGCCTTGTGCGGCTTTGATGACCTGGGTAGAGAAAGCGGTTATTAGATTTTTCACAATTACAGCATCTTTTCTTCGGGTAGTTCTATGCCTTCGCTTTCAAGTGTTGTCCCAGTTGATTTTTCAAGTTCAACAAGAGATTTATTGTAATCGATTATAGCATTGAGTTCATTTGCTTCAGAAGTTGCAAGGTCTTCCTGAAACTGCAGGACGTCATGAGCTGTTGACATTCCGACTTCATATTTCTTCTCTTCAGCATCGAGCTTTTCTTTTGCCAGCTGACGGGCTTTCTTAGTGGTATCTATCCTTTTTATATTTGTCTCGACATTCCTTATTGCTGTCCTTACATCAACCATTGCTTTCTGTTTTGTGCTGTTAAGGGTAAGCTGGGCCTGCTCATTCTCTATGGTGCTTTTCGACAAACTGCTTTTTGCTGCTCTATTCCCGAGCGGTATTTCAAGCTGTATCCCCACCATCCATGAATAGTAATTCCCTGTGCCTATTCTCTTCAAGGTTTCCTCGTAGCTTTCTCCTAAAGGATTGTCGTGACGTTCGAATGGAGCACTTGGGGAAGAGCTTCCAAAAGCAGAAGGTCTTTTCCGTCCGCTCAAACCATTGAGACCGAAGGAGCCTACGAAATCTAGCGTTGGGAGAAGCTGGTTTTTTGCATATTGTAATGATATGGCGCTGTTGTCAAAACTAAGCTTTGCCTGGTTTATGTCAGGCCTTTTTGCCATTGCAACACTGATTGCTGATGGTGCATCTATTGGTACAGGATTGTAGTCCGGCTTGTCAGTTGGTATGATTTCCAGATCCCACCCCTGATCGTCAACGATATTTATTATCTGTTTTAATTTGTCGTCAGCATTTTTTATATTGTTTTCAGCTACTATAACACCTTCCTGTCTTGACGCTACCTCGGATTCAGATTGTACTATATCTATGGGTGCCAATGTTCCTACTTCCACCTGTTTTTTTGTTCTTCCGAGAAAGTCTAGGGCTCTATTAAGGGATAGATCCTTTACCTTTTTGTCTTCTATGGCAAAGACAAGGTCCCAGTAATATTCCTTAACATTGGTTACTGTATCAATGACATTCTGTTTAAGATTTTGAATTGAGACCTTCTGATTGTTTATAGCCAGCCTTATGTTTGTCTTGTTTACTCCTATGCCGAAGTTTTTAAGGATTGGCTGGGTAACATTAAGTTTTATTTCTGATGTGTAGCTTGGGTTCAGTGTTGAAAATGATGAATTGGTCTTTGCTCGGGTGTTGGTAAAATCAAGGCTCATATTTGCACCTGTAACAGCATCAGTTCTAAATCCCGTATCCCATTTGAAATTCTTATTAACAACTGTCGGAGCGCCGGCAAGAGATGACCCGGTAGGTTTTACGCTTTTATCAAAGCTTGAATTCAGATAATATTTAGGATCAAACTGAGCCTTTTCGTTTATTACATCTTCCTGCTTCCAGAGAGGATTTAATTTTTCCACTTTTATATCCAGGTTTTTGGAAATTGCCATCTCTATTGCCTGCTTCATGGTCATTTCAACTTTGGAGTTTCCTGCGGGTTTTTCCTCGCCTTCAGCTCTTGCGGTATATTCAAAGGAGACAGATATAATTGCGATCAAAGCTAATGCCAAATATGTCCATTTTTTTATCCGGATTATGTTGAATCTTTTTTTCATAAACTGCACCTCCGCTTATTTATAAATTACATTATCTCTTTCATCAGTATGAAAGGATAATTTTTTTTTGTAAATAAATTATGGATTCTCTATAGGACAATTTTTTTTTTGTAAAGCAGGAAAGTAGGGTGCTTCGCTACATTCCGAGTGAAGAAATTTCTCCGAGGGTTTTGAGCTCTACAAGAAGCCAGAAGAACTGGTCATCTCTCATGCTGTTATCTTTTGAAAGAAGGCTGTTTCCTTCTCTGAAATATTCCCTGATCCCGTAGGTTCCTTCTACGCTCCAGCACTGGGCAATATATTTTACCCTAAGGTTATATTCTCTCTGTTTCAGATCAAAAAGATCTGTGTCTAAGAAATTGTTCGTTCCCTTCTGGGTATTATAAAACCTTGCTAAATAACCGAACTCCCATCCCGCAGGGAATGCCGCGTCAAGTTTGAATGTGGTGAAAACATTGTCATAGGGCTTCTCGAAATCAAATAGAGGATTGAAATCCGGTTCATCCCAGTCCAACGCCTGATTAACAAGAGGAGATGTCCATCTTGTGGAGAGGGAGAATGTTGTTTTGGCTCCAAGTATGTCTCTTGAAATGCGCATGGACGCAATTACCCTGTCAAGGTCGCTGTTAACAGGGTCTACATATCCTGAAAATGAGAATTGCGTTCCCTGATAGGGGAAGAGATCTAAATCAATATTCATATCTGAGAGCGCACGGGTATTGTTAACCTGTCTTCTGAAACGTTGTTTGCTTTCAATCAATCTTCTGTATTTCCCGTTGTCCTTTTCAAAGTCATAAAACTGGCTAAGCGTAAGTCTTGCTATTTCACGGTTCGTGTCTTCTCCTCCTGAGGTGCCGGCAAAATTTCCGTAAAAGCTGTTGGAAAGGATCCACTTGAGATATTCTCTCCCCCTGATAAAGTCGAGGTCATCCCCCTGAAGTATTTTGTTTCTCTGTCTTACATTGGGGATATACGAATATTCAATTGCGGGTTGTATGACATGCTTTATTTTCTGCATGTCCCCTGCTCCGGTTTTCATAACCGCATAGGCTGCCGGGCCGTCTGCCCTTATGTTTATGTCGAAAAGTTCCCTCGTGGCATCGGAGTTGTCTGAAAGGTTGACTTTCTTCAGTGTGCCATCATTAGAAAAGGCTTTGTTTTTGTTGTTCTCTGTATCCCTGTTTGTATAGAATGTTTCCCTTATGCCAAGCTTGGCTGTAACTGCTACAATGTCCTTTATGTTTACAGGCAATATTACCTGCGGATGAAAATCAAGTCTCATCTGGTCGAAATTTTCAACGCTCCTTGTCTCAGAGGTATAGTCTTTGCTCTTAACCTTGCTTCTTATTGAAGCGAATGATGAGTCGAGCCTGAATTTTACTGGTAAATAATCGTTTAGTTTATCAAGGCCTTTTATCAAGCCGTCGCTGCCAAAAACCGGCTGTTCAAGAGCTACGAATTGAACATTAGGGAGATACTGGTATGTTTTTTTTGTGATTACATCATGAAAGCTGATATCATTTTTCTTATTATTCCATAATCCGGGAAATGATTTTATTCTTTCATCGTGCCTTGCAGCACCAAATTCATAGAAATACCTGTCCCAGGACTTGCTCAGAGTTACATAAGTATCAAGCTTTGTGTCAGAACCCCGGGACCTGTCTTCCTCGCTTTCGCCAAAATCCTGATTAAAGTTTTGGTCGCTCTTCGCGTCTATCTTCCCTACAATCCGCATTCCATTGCCAAGCTCCTGCTTGTGGAAAAGAAAGATATTCCATCGGTCTTCTCTTCCTCCGCTACTTCCTCCGTCGTTATTATTGTTAGATGAATTCTTTTGGGATATGAAATAAGCGTTAGCAGCACCGGAGCTGTCTTTATCCATCAGGTAATTAAAATTCAACTCTCCGGCCAAGCCATTTTTCCCTTGCAGGTCGGCTGTGAAAGTGGCATCAGAATAATCATTAAAGGCCCAGAAAAATGGCTGTTTCCATCTCGCTCCTTTTCTCTGGCTGTAACCGACCTTGGGAAGAAGAAATCCCGTAGAGCGGTCTTTTTTCAGAGGAAAATAAAGCAGAGGGGAATAGAGTACTGGTATATTTTTTATCTGAAAGGAAGAATCTTTTGCCTTTAAGAGTCCGTTAACTTCGGCATCTGCTTCGCTCGTTTTTATTGACCATGCAGGGACCTCTGCCTGGCAAGCCGTATAGTAACCTTTGATCACCTTGTAGCGTTCAAGGCCGAGTCTTCTTATTTCAACGCCTGTGAGGTAATAGGTTGGTTCGAGAAAAACTTCACCATTGTAGATCACCCCTATTTTTGTTTTGATATTGAAGTTTATCTCTTCACAGAAAAGCACGCTTGAGCCATCTTCAACTACAACATTCCCTCTTGCCTTAACATCTGCGGTTTCAAGATTGTACTCAACATAATCTGCCTGCAGGTTCATTCCTTCATATTCTATGTCAACTGCCCCGC
>Ga0265292_1002721_pt1 | contig 11811 bp, 8 predicted proteins | sample Munlanlewell296A_FD_189080 | JGI IMG/M metagenome (GOLD analysis project Ga0265292, IMG submission 189080) | Leachate microbial communities from a municipal landfill in Southern Ontario, Canada - Leachate well 296A | ecosystem: Engineered > Solid waste > Landfill > Unclassified | place: Canada...
CCAAACCCTGAAAGTTGTATGGTGAAGAGCGTGGTTTGAAAGCGCCGCCTCTTAAAATCCTTGCCCCACCTGCCTTTACTGCCCTGGCAGTTTCAAATAGTTGTTCATGGCTCTCCACGGCACATGGTCCCGCAATTACAACTACCTCAGAACCACCTACCTCAACTCCATCAATATTCACGATCGTTGCATCCGGCTTTGTCTTGCGACTCACCCTGGACGAAATGGAAAATCCAACATTTTCCGGATTATAGTATGAATTTGTCTCCATTGTGCCTTTTCCCATAAAATCAATATCCAGTTTTACTACTTATTTTCTTCTCCTGCTCCATAGGCGGAGCTGGATAAAACTCAAACTTACCCTGACGGACTTCAACCATCCAGATGTCTCCGATATCATTCCAGCTTTTATCAAATACAATCTTGCCTGTGACCCCCTGATAGCCTTGAAAAGTCTTTAGATCAAGCAATACATCCCGAATTAAAACCCGGTTTAGACCTGCTTTACGAATTGCTTCGATAATAATGTTCATACCATCATACGCATGTGCTGCAAATACATCCGGTTCCAGGCCGAATTTCTTGTAATAATTGCTTTGAAATGCCTTTAACTTTGGGTCATCTGCTTTTGGGTTATATTGACAGGTAGTCACTATGCCTTCAGCCAGTTGACCGGCAATTTTGAGAAACTCGGGAGAAACCATCCTGTCGGAACCATAGACCGGTTGCTTTAATCCCATCGCACGTATCTGTTGTAAAATCAGAGCAGATTCTTTGGCATTTCCCCAGATAAGTATTGCATCCGGTGAAGTTTTTTTAATTCTCTCTAATTGCGTTTTAAAATCTGTTTCTCCATCGCTGAACCTCTCTTCAATAACAAAAGGATGGCCTAAACGTATCGCAGCACCAGAGAATTCCATGACACCCACCCTTCCATACCGGTTGTTGGCCCTGATCACTGCCAAACGGGAATGACCCATCTTTTTATGAATATAGTACACCATGGCATAGCTGCTTTGCCGGTCATCGCTGATAACGCGGATTGTCCAGGGTATGTTTGTCTCTGTAAAAGTAGGATCAGGGTCACCAGTACAGACCATCGCTATCTCCAGTTTTAAAGTCGCCCTTAAAGCAACGTGTGAAACTATATCGTCAATGGAACCCAGCCAGACCCACACATTCTCATCATCCATTTTCACCACTTCGTTGGCTGCAGCACCCCATAAACCAACATCATTGTGTATCATCATCCTGAAAGGAATGCCACGATATCCTCCTTTTTTATTGGCATCTTCCATTGCCAGGGTAGCTCCCTGTAGCATCTGTTTCCCCAGCGATACAATCACTGAACCCTCCAATGGTCCCAGGAACCCTATCCTAACTTCCTTAAGATCTTTGGGAGGCAGCTTCTCACGACCTGCCCCGTAAAACTGTATGGGTTCAAGAAAATGATATTTATAGGCTTTTTGAAACCTTTCATAGGGGAAGATTTCATCAGGTGTATTGCCATATTTCAGGTTTTTTTCCTGTCCATTTAAATTTGAAATCGGAAACACTCCAATCAGGATAAAAATTGCTAATACCCAATAGTTAAGTTTCATGATCTTGTTTTTAGTTTGATTTACAAATTGCATATACTTCAATTTCAACTAAAAGGGTTTTCCAGCACAACCTTGCCTGAATTCCTGTACTGGCAGGAAGAGGATCAAGATTCATCCACTGATAAAAGGAGGTGCGGATTTTGTTGAATTCGGCATAATCCCTTTCAATATCCCTGAGATAATTTGTTGTTCTGACTACATCATGCCATGACATCCCTTCAGCTGCCAGAAGGGTAGTGATATTGCGGTAAGTTCTCCAGAGCTGGGCCTTAAAATCACCAATGTGCTCAGCTTTGCCTTCTTCATTTACACTGGCTGTACCTGAGATTAGCAGAACCTTGTACTCCCCGAGATCAAGACGCAGTGCCCGTGAAAAGGATGAGGGTTTCTGATAGTTATAAGCTTCGTTGATTACCTGGGGAGCGTGCACCACATGTTTTTCAATAGGAGGACGCTCATTATGCAGGGAGGGATAAACTGATTCGATAATTTTGTTGTCATCAGATAAAATCCCAAGTTTTTTCATCTCTGTACGCTCTCCATCAGTAAGTTTTGACAGATCTATCAATAATTGTTTATTTACCATTTCTTCTATTAAATTAATTGTTTACAGATCACCTTCCTGCATATTTTAGTTTACAATCTACCTATTATTTAATCAATTCTCCACGACTTACACCTTGTGAAGTAGCAACCCACAGTACATCATCCTCAGCATCTACGCCAATTATAAAATTATGCGAAATTGATGGAGACAATGCCAATTCCTTTTTTTCAGTTCCGTTCGTTATAATGGCCATTCCATCACTGCTATTGTCATTTTTCTTATATGTGACCCAGGTCTTGCCATCCGTGCTGCTTAATCCCTTATCACTGCAAATGAATACTACCGGACCTTCTGCCCTTATAAAATTTATAAAATTACTGGCTAATCCACTATCATGGTCAAAGTACCCCTTCCAGTGTGTGCCATCGTAACGGCTTAAGCCAAAGTATGTCGATACCCATAAAATACCATCTGCGTAAGAAGTTGCGGTTGTTATATCATGAACTAAACCATCATCGGGCATAAGGTCTATTTCCATATTACCATCCGGGTCGGTGTAATCCCTGAATTGTTTTGTTTTGTTAGTGTATTCGATCACTCCGCCTCCCCATGCAGCGATAAATATCTTACCGTCTCCTGCGGAAACACCATATGTCCATGGTTCATGCATGGGAGCATTCTTTTCTGTAAATATTTCCCATTCTTTCGTGTAAGTATCATAATGACCTGCACCGCCACCTGTGGCAACCCAAACATCTTTCCCGTCGCAAATGACCATGTAAACCAGATCATTTGGCATGCCACTGTTGAATTGGGTAAAGGTTTCAAATTTCCCTGCCGACCACCGGCTTAATCCACCCAATGTCCCAATCCAAACATCTCCGGTTAGTTCACTTACATCAATGGAAACAATTCCATTGTGTGCCAGTCCATCTTTTGAGGTATATGTGCGCCACTTTCCCTTCTCATAAACCGCAAGACCGTCATGGGTCCCCACCAATACCCGGTCGCCATCTATACGAACACAATAAGCTTTGTCGGAGGGTAATCCATCCTTTGTGGTAAAATTGCGCCAGTTACCATATACAGGCATTGATTTTGAATCCATATTCATAGCAGCATTACCGGAACTTTTTTCAGGCACCATTTGAAAATTGTCCACTGATAACGTTTTATCACTGGTCAGGGAATCCAGCCCCGTTGGATGTTTCTCACTCCATATGAGACTCAGAGAACAAACACCTAAAATGACTACAGCAATTGCTGTATATCTAAAGTAATTTCTTCGCATTAATTTTCTCATTATTTCCTGTCTTAATTAGATTTAAATGAAGCTTGTTGTATCTTTGAAGCTTTACGGTCGTATTCCGGAGCTCTGAGGGCTTTCAGATATTCAACCAGATCGTTAAGCTGATTTTTTGTCATGTCGCCGACCAATCCGTGTTTATCCGCCTTGCCGTATAAAGTCCATATCTCTTCGAGTGTAGCAGCCCGTCCGTCATGTAAATAGGGCGGTGAAGCATATATATTATTCAGGTGAGGTGTGTCAAATAACATGGAATCGTCACTTGCAGCCAGCGTTCTTACGTCTGCCATTTTCAGGTTTGTATAGTAGGGAGGCTGATGACAGGTAATGCAACGGTTATTTTCGGGGATAACATTACCAAAATTGTCCTTTGTACGTTCAAAAATAGCTTTACCGCGAAGTTGCGATTCGGTCAATACCCCGTTTGGATTATACTGCAGATTCGGAGGATAAGGTATACCTGTCATGATATAAGCAGTAATTGCATCAAGATCCTTATAACTAAACTGTTCTGTCCTTGTAAGAACAGTAGAAAAACGCATCCCGTCCTGTTTATAGACAGTCTGATTTTTACCGTTCCATTTAAATGGCGGAGTATCACCAATATCGCGTAAAGACTGGGTATTTGTAAGGTTACGTCCCATATCCTTGGAGGCCATATTATACACAAGGCCATCCTCATGCTCATCAGGATGACATGTATAACAGGAATACTGGTTCTGAAACGTGTGTCCTGCATTGTTGAGAAGTCTGCGTCCCCGCCGGGCTACTGTAATCCTCCGCGGGCCACCAAGGTCGATGGTATTAATTGTCTCAAGACTTTCTGTATTGATAACAGCGATCCGGTCCTCCAGATGCTCCGCAACATATAGCCGTTTCCCGTCAGGCGAGAGCACAAGACCTTTTGGATTTGCCCCGGTAGAAATACGCTTGATTACATAACGGCTGCTGATACCCAGATGATTGGAATAGGTCCTGAGCATTTCAGGAGAAGACTCAGCCATTAAGATCCTGATGGAGTCTATATCAACAACAGAAATGCAATTCACACCCGAATGTGAAACAAAAGCTTTTTTCCCGTCAGGTGTAATAACAATATCGAACGGATCGGGATAATATGAATTTGGTTCATCGAGCAATAACTGAACTACCCTGCCGTTTTCCTTCTGCTCAATGATCCCGATTCCATGGGTCATCATCCATCCCCGTTCAACCTGTATGGATGGAACCAGGTTCTTGGGCCGGATAAGCGTCATTATTGCCAGATCTCCGGTGGGCGTAAAGGCAATGTTTTCCATTATATGGGCTGATTCAATGTTAATACGGTCCGTGATCCTCTGCGTACTGTCATTCGCTACTGTGAGTTCGCTCATCAGGTTTTCTCCGTAAGGCGCAATAAGGGCGCGCCTGCTGGTCACATATAAAATTTTTCCGTTGGGAGACAATTGGGCCCCTGCAGGATTATTGCCGGTGGTTAACCTTTTTCGTTCTTCTTTGGTATGAAGATCAATGACAGATAAATTTGAAGTATATGAATTGACTATATATAGAAATTGACCATTGGCACTTAGAACAAGACCTGCCGGACCACCACCTGTTTTTAGTGTATCTATTACACTAAATTCGGCCAGATCAACAACAGACACATTATCAGACCATTGGTTACTTACATAAGCCATTTTTCCATCGTCATCAACAACCACACTATGAGGGTGCTCTCCAATCTTGATTATATGTAATACCTTACGATTTTCAGGATCTACGACCAGTAAGGCATTGGCATCCTGTGCAACAACATACAACCGGCTCCCATCTTTAGAAACAGCCATATTAAGCGGTGAGTAATAATCTTCATTGACCAGTTTTGCAACCAGTCCCTCCTTTTGGTTATAGAGATGACATGAGGTACATAAAAGCGGATGGTCTTCAACCGCCGTCTTATAATTAACATGTCCCCTGGCCCATTTGCGCCCGGGAAAATAAACAACCAATCCCAGTACAAAAAGAACTCCGAAAATCAAGAATATTTTATAAGATGTCTTCATATCTATTCTAATGAAATCTCTTTTTCTTTAACATCACTTATATGAACCGGAATAATTACCGGAGGTTTTTTAACAGACAGGGACAATCTGTTATCGGGAACAAGCTCAGGGTCTTCATGACAGCCTACACATCCGCGCCGCTCATTAGGACGCAACCATATCCAGCCACAGGGTCCATGCAAAACACGGCCATCCTCATCAATTGTCTGAATCTGAAAGGGAGTATCAGCGATAACTTTTAAATAAAAAGAGCCATCTTCCTCAACCTGAACTACGCCAAGAGTTGAGTCTATTCCCAACACCTCAATTTTACAGGCTTTCGGAAAGGAGGAGCCATTGCCTGATGACTGCATTTCAAAGACATTGATATCCTGGCATAGGAGCAATCCTGTTTTCACTCCCATATCCACTTCGCTTGGCAATTTTTTGGGCCTGTCATGTTTTTCGACTATAACAGCTTCTAATCCATCGTAATCCGCATTTGTATTGATAGCCTGACCAAGAACTTGATTTTCCGGATCAAACTCGTAAAGTGCATACCTGTCAGAGTCAGACGGACGATAGGAAACTAACAGCTTACCTGATTTTAGCGGAAAAACAGAATGAAAACTACCCTTAATTTCAGACGTGAGATTAACCCGGGAATGCAAAGGCCGATTATAATTAATGGTAACCACATTCCCTCCATCCTGACTGCTTTTGTCCGATTCAATAAATACTATTTTGCCATTCATTGTTTCCCATCCACGGCCATTTAATTCACTACCTCCGACACCTTTATAGAACATCTCTGCTTTTGTACCGTCGGGGCGCAAAACCAAGAACATCGGATCTTCCTGATCAGGATAGAGCTGTCTGCTGATTGTTAAAACACGGCCATCCTTTAAAACGGTTGAAGCAAAATATGTATGCGGATTAAAAGTTATTTGTTTAAGATCAGAACCATCGAGATTGCAGCTAAACAGGGAATGTCCTGCCTTTATTGTATCATTCATGACTAATTTGCTAAATACCAAACGTCCACCTGGCAAATAAGCAGGATCGATGCAATTTTCCAAAGAAGAAGTAACCTGCCTGATTTTCGAATCTTCTAAATTCATTTCCCATATCTGCCATGGATCGTTCTGCTTTTGCTGCGCAGCAAAGAGCAGGCATTTGCCATCATAAGAAATCTCCGGAGACCGTGCTGAATAGAAACCTTCTGTAAGCACCTTGAACGATCCATCCGGATCATCGGGGTCCAATGCCACGATACGAGCCTGAGGGATATATCGCCAGGAATCTCCGGTGACATAATTTATATTCTGCACTTTTCCGGCAGCCTGGGTAAAAATTATCATCCCATCCATGGACTTTTCCTTGCAGGATGAGAAAAAAATGCCGGAAGAGCCAATGGCCATTATGATAGAGAAAATTATGGTCGCTCTTATTTTATTCATTAAAAGGTTATTTTATGGTTCTTTAACAGTAAGAATCTGATTGGCTTTGATATTCTCCAATACCTGCAATTTACCTGAAGGCCACTTTATCTCAATTCTATCAACCATCTCATTCTTCGCGAGGCCAAAATGCATGCGGGGGTCATTTTGCGAAAGGTAACCTGTTGTACTTTTTTTCTGAGCTGTCTGCACCTTGCCTCCGGAAGTTACCTTTACCCTGGAGCCTAATCCATCCCGGTTGCTGGTCTGCCCGATAAGATTAAGGGTTAACCAGTTATTCTGATTCCCTTTATTATTTCTTAAAAACATACCGCGATTGTTCAGATTCACAATATAGACATCAAGGTCTCCATCATTGTCATAATCGCCCAAACATGCCCCGCGACCAACATATTCTTCTTCAAAGTATTTGCCCCGCTCCACGGAAACATCCTTGAATTTTCCATCTCCGGTATTCTCAAATAATTGATCTTCATGCCCATACAGGTGCTTAAGTGCACCATTTGTCTTAAAAATATCCACATCACCATCATTGTCATAATCAACAAAAGATGAGGACCATCCGACATACTGTGCTGCCGCCATGGAAATACCGGAAAAATTGGACTTATCAGCGAACACACCATTACCCAGGTTTTCATAAAGAGAACAATACGAATCATCAGAAACAAAAAGATCCAGCAATCCGTCTCCATTATAATCGGCAAAATCCACCGACATACTGACCGTTGCTTCACCTGCCTGGCTGAACGCTGTTCCTGACATGATGCCATTATCAGTGAATCCCTTTCCCCCATCATTGTGCCAAAGATAATTCAGTGTATGATCATTGGCCACAAAAATATCCACGAAACCATCATCATCATAGTCTGCAGCCCCCACACCCATTGCTCTTCCATCAACGTCAATGATTCCCATACTTTTGGTTACATCCTCAAATATTCCATTCCCCTGGTTGTGATATAAAACATCCTGCTGGCTGTCATAGGCCATAGGGCCGGGAAAACCATCAGGAGCATAATAATATTTATATTGCGGATCAAAATTAAGGTAATTCCCCACGTAGAGATCAAGCAGACCATCATTATCATAATCCAGCCAGACAGCTCCTACGCTGAATTCATTTCCTCCCACTTTGGCACGTTTGGTAACATCGGTAAAAGTCCCGTTGCCGTTGTTTTTATACAGTACATTGGGTCCGTAATTACTTACGTATAAATCGGGATAACCATCATTATTGTAATCACCGACTGTAACTCCCATGCTATACCACGGACCACCCACCCCTGCTTTTTTGGTAACATCTTCAAAAGTGCCATCCTGGCGGTTACGATAGAGATGGTTCTCAGGCAATTTAGCTGGTTTTTCGCCGTCACTGAAACCTTCGAGCCAGGTACCGCTGCAGATATATAAATCAATGTACCCATCCTGATCATAATCGAGAAAAGCGGCACCCCCTCCACTTGACTCAACAATATTGGTCAAATCATTATCCCCGATGGAGTGAATAAAATCCAATCCGATCGCCTGACCGATCTCCTGATAATAATCATCATTTGCCGGAGGAAGTGTTACGGCCGATTGTTTCTGTGATTTAGTTGAAGACTTATTATTGGATTGACATCCAGATACGATCAGTAAACTAACGAAAAGGCCGGCAATATACCTGAATTCATTTATACTATAGCCATGATTCCTGGTTTTATTCATCGTGGTTGGGATCAAATTAATGCAGCAAATATACATTAAATTCTGAGACCAAAAAGACAGAGATTGTGTATACTTATTTAGGATTTCCTTCGTAATTAAATAGTATATTGTTATTTTTAAAATTTTAAGTGTCTTAAATATTAACTTGCCGAGTATATTAAAAACATCAATACTATGAAAGAAAAGGCTATTATCATGAAAAGGATTCCTTTCGGAATTATTTCAACCAAAATCACATTAATAATAACTGTCTGTATTTTATCTTTTTTTGCAACAGCCATATCAGCCAGCGTTGCTGATACCAGTGGATGGAGACAATTATTTAATGGGAAAGACCTTACAGGGTGGAAACATGCAGGACCCGGATATATGTCTGTAGAAGATGGTCTGATAAGGGGACATGGAGGCATGGGCCTTTTATACTGGGCTGGAGAGAAGTTTAGGAATTGTACGATCCGGGTAGTTTTTAAAATGCGCGACACTAACAGCAATTCAGGCGTGTTTATACGAGTACCCATCGAACCGCGTGAAGAGTGGATGCCAATCCATTATGGCTACGAAGTTCAGATAGATAATCAACCTGAACTATCTGATGAAGATGAATATCATTATACAGGCACTTTGTATTCTCTGTCAAAACCGTTAGCTAAAACAGGTAAACCTGGTCCGGAATGGAATACAATGGAAATTACTTTAAACGGTCCAAGGACTATTGTTTTTTTAAACGGAGTCAAAGTAACAGATTATAAAGAGGGTGATCCGGTGCCAGACCGCAAATTTGATTTTGAACCCATACGCGGATCCCGTCCTGATTCCGGTTATATCGGTGTTCAAAATCATAGTGAAAATGATGTTGTATTCTTTAAGGAGATCGCAGTTAAGCCACTTAAGAAGACTTCAAAATGAATGATATAGATTATTATTTAACATTTTATGAATTATTAAAATGAAAACAATTAATCAAAAATCAAAGGATCCCAAAGACATGTCAAGGCGGAATTTTGTAAAAACTGCCGCTTCCGGAGCAGCTGCTTTCACTATTCTTCCAAATTTCACTATAAGCGGACTGGGGCATGTCTCTCCCAGTGATAAACTTCTTATCGCCGCAATAGGATGTGGCGGAGAAGGAAGGGATGATATTCGTCATTACTCAATTGCTCCTAAAAAAAATGCAGAAATTGCCTTTCTATGCGACGTTGACGACAAACAAGCGGCTCAGACTCGGAAAGATTTTCCAAAGGCAAAATTCTATTATGACTGGAGGGAAATGTTTGACAGGGAGAGTAAGAACTTTGATGCTGTGTCTGTTGCAATACCTGATCACAATCATGCTATTGTCGGTTTTAGTGCAATGCAGCTTAAAAAACATCTGTACCTTCAAAAACCGCTTACTCATGATATATATGAGGCTCGTATTCTGACGGAAGCCTCTGAAAAATATAAGGTTGTTACTCAGATGGGCGATCAGGGTGCATCATGTGACGGTATGCGTACTTTAAGGGAATGGATAGAAGCAGATGTACTGGGCGATATTGAAAAGGTCTATTGCTGGACAGACAGACCTGTATGGCCCCAAGGAATACCCTGGCCTGATGCACATCCTCCTGTCCCAAAAGAACTTAAATGGGATCTTTGGTTAGGTACTGCAGAAGAAACCAATTATATTGATAATATGGTCCCCTTCAACTGGAGGGGTTGGTGGCGTTTTGGAACCGGTGCATTGGGTGATATGGGTTGCCATATAATGGGACCTCCGTTTAAATTACTTAATCTTGGATATCCGACTGAGGTTTCCTGTAGTGCAAGTACAGTTTATAATGGCATCTTCACTGAGGGTCTGTACCCGGAAAGTGGTCCTGTATCGAGTTCTATCCGATTTAAATACCAGTTGAAGAATAGAAAGGATTTGAATCTTTATTGGATGGATGGAGGAATAACTCCGGAACGTCCATACGAGATCGATCCTGATGTGAATATGAATGATGTAATGGGCGATTGGCCGGGATTAAATGATTACGAAGGAAGTACCCTGTTTATCGGAACAAAAGGAAAAGCTGCCTGTGGCTGGGGAGGACGAAATCCGATATTATTGCCTCTTTCCAGAAATAAAGAGATTAATGTTCCTCAAAAATATCCTCGGGTTTTAGGAGACATGGATGGTCACTGGTGGCAGTGGATCGATGCCTGTATTGCAGGTTATGGAAATGCCGAAGTTGATTCACCTTTTGTCGGATATGCTGGTCCGCTTACTGAAACTGTATTAATGGGCAACTTGTTATTGAGAAGTTTCAATATTCGTGAAAAAATAAAGAGAAAAGACCCTGTGTATGGTGAGATGGAAGGATATACTTTCCCAGGCCGGTATATCAGTTACAAGTGGGATGGAGCAAATATGAGAATAACAAACTTCGAACAAGCCAACCAGTTTATTAAGAGAGAATACAGGAAAGGCTGGGGTGAGTTGAAAATCTGATGTGAGGAATAGCTGTAATATACGTATATAAATTTTAAATTTTCTATTAATGTGAAACAAATCATTTATGATAACTATTCCGAATTATCGGTGAGAACTGCGGAAATGATTGCAGCCATTATTTCGGATAAACCTGATGCACTACTCTGTTTTCCTGCAGGTGAAACCTCAGTCGGTACTTTCAGGCATTTGATTAAACTCAATAAAACATCGAAAATAAGTTTTAAACAATGTAGAATTGTCGGACTGGATGAATGGGCAAACATAGGTAGGATGAGAAACGAAAATTGTTTCTCATTTCTGAAAAAACATCTGTTTGATCAGATTGATTATTCTGAAGAAAATTTTTACTTTTTCGATGGTGAATCCTCTGATCTACTTCAAGAATGTATTAAGACTGATGATTTTATTAAAAAAAATGGGCCAATTGATATGATTCTGCTAGGTATGGGAATGAATGGCCATCTTGGATTAAACGAACCGGGATGCTCTTTCGATCTCTATTCGCATATTGTTGATCTTGATGAAACTACAAAAATTGTTGGCCAGAAATACTTCTCGGGTAAAGTGCAACTTACTTCAGGTATTACTCTGGGATTGAAATACATCATGGAGGCTGGAACGGTAATTTTACAATTGAACGGTATCAGAAAAGCTGAAGTTGCCAGGCGACTGATGGATAGTGAAATT
>Ga0265292_1002722_pt1 | contig 11807 bp, 9 predicted proteins | sample Munlanlewell296A_FD_189080 | JGI IMG/M metagenome (GOLD analysis project Ga0265292, IMG submission 189080) | Leachate microbial communities from a municipal landfill in Southern Ontario, Canada - Leachate well 296A | ecosystem: Engineered > Solid waste > Landfill > Unclassified | place: Canada...
TAATGTCTCCTATTACGATTTTGGAGGTATTATCCAACCCGGAGCATGGTTCAGGGGAGGGATAGTGGTGGATTTGGACTATAAGAAATGAAGTGGAAACGGGGTAGAGAAAGGAGTCAATTTTTTTACATCGTTACACCCCTTAAGCCGTTGTACCGGGATACCGTTATACTGCTATACCGTTGTACCGTTATGCTTTTTTTCCATCCCAAGATTACAATATCACAACGATTCTGTAACTTTAAGATCTTAACAAGTATTGATAAATGTAAGTTAATCTGTTAAATCTTAGAAAATCAATTAATAAAGCTTACCTGAAGGTCTTGCGCTTCGAACTGTCTTTCGCCCTGCGGGCGATTTTGCTCCCTTCGGTCGTCTGTCTTGTAGTCTTGAGGTCATGCAGTTAAAAATAACTGGCTTTTTTGTTAAATAAACTTTAAAATCCGGAATAATTTGACACCCTTATTATAAATGATATAACTTTACAAAACAATTTCTCTGGATAATTGTTTACAGTCAGGATGAAGACTTTAATATCCATACCATTAATAATACTAATCCTTTTTACGGGGATCAGTGTTAAATTTGCAACCCATTATTGCGGAGGTTATGTTGCTGCAACAAAGGTCTCCCTGACCGGTGAGTTGGCAACATGCGGTATGGAATCAAAATCTGACAACAATACTCAGCAGAAAATTTTCGACAAACATTGCTGTGATGATATTACATCGGCTTATTCAATATGTAACAACTATATTTCGTCATCATATTTTGTCAATGATCCCGGACAACAGGTTATTAACATGATCGCTGTCCCTGCTGGTTATCTTAGTAATCAGGAGACAATCATCAACACTTCTAATAACGATATAAGACCACCTGGGACTAATCATCCAAATAGTGTTGACCGTCAGGTCTTATGTATCTTTCGTATCTGATTTTATTATTCTAAGTATCATCAGGCAGAGCTTAGTTTTGTCTGTGATCTCTATTTCCGCTTTTTCTATTCATTAACTTAATATTTTTATTATGAAAACAATTAAATTATTTTTTGCCATTGTATTATTGATGGCAGTTGGAGCAAACGCTTCAGCACAAACAGGAACCAAAGCTTCAGGTCAACCAAAGACTGAGTCATTTAAAGTGTGGGGTAATTGCGGAATGTGCAAGGACCGCATCGAGAAAACAGTTAAGTCAGAAGGTGCAACAAGCGCAGCATGGGACTCAAAAACCAAACTGCTTGCAGTTACATTCGATCCTTCAAAAACAAGCGTGGATGCACTTGGAAAGAAACTTGCATCGGTCGGACATGATACCGAAAAGTATAAAGCCGATGATAAAGTTTATAATGCTTTACCCGGTTGCTGCAAGTATGAAAGAAACAAATAATTCGTAACTTTCATTCCGGGTCAGGTTTCACATATTATTCTGACCCGGTTAAACTTCATTTATTATGTTCAACCGACTAGTAAAATATTTTCTCGAGAACAGGCTTATTACATTCATATTGCTGATTGCTTTTGTTGTAATGGGATTGGTAACTATGCCGTTCAATCTTAAATCGGGGCTTTTACCACGCGACCCGGTACCAGTTGATGCCATACCCGACATTGGTGAAAATCAGCAGATTGTGGCAACCGAATGGATGGGACGTTCACCCAAAGACATCCATGACCAGGTAAGCTATCCTTTAACTACAGCGTTGCTTGGCATTCCCGGTGTTCAGACAATCAGGAGTACTTCAATGTTCGGGATGTCTTTCATCTATATCATTTTCAAAGATAATATTGAGTTTTACTGGAGTCGGTCAAGAATTCTTGAAAAGCTTAATTCCCTGCCAACAGGAACCCTGCCTGCCGGAGTGCAACCCACTTTAGGGCCTGACGCGACTGCACTGGGACAAATATTCTGGTACACACTCGAAGGTCGCGATCCGAAAACAGGAAAACCAAACGGTGGCTGGGATCCCCAGGAACTAAGAACTATTCAGGATTTTTATGTTAAATATGGCCTTTCTGCTGCCGAAGGGGTATCTGAAGTTGCTTCCGTTGGAGGTTTCATAAAAGAATATCAGGTTGATCTTAATCCAAATGCGCTTAAGGCTTTTAATGTGTCGGTTATGGACGTGATGAATGCTGTGAAAAAAAGCAATCTTGACATCGGCGCCGAAACTATTGAACTTAATAATGTTGAGTATATTATTCGCGGATTGGGATATGTTAAGAGTCTGGATGATCTTGAATTATCAGTAGTTGCAGTTCATAACAATGTCCCTGTCCGAATCAAAGATGTGGCTCATGTTTCTTTTGGTCCGGCTACCCGCCGGGGTGGTCTTGATAAAGCCGGTTCAGAGGCAGTCGGAGCAGTGGTAGTGGCCAGGTATGGATCAAATCCCATGGAAGTAATTAACAATGTTAAAGATAAGATTAAGGAAATTGAAGCCGGATTACCACAAAAAACGTTACCCGATGGCACTGTTTCAAAGGTGACAGTAGTCCCATTTTATGACAGGACAGGACTAATCAAAGAAACAATAGGAACACTTGAATCTGCTCTTTCTCACGAAATTCTTATAAGTATAATTGTAATTATTGTCCTGGTAATGAACCTCAGAGCTTCACTGATTGTCGCCGGGTTATTGCCGATTGGGGTCTTGATGACTTTCATCCTGATGCGGTTTTTCGGGATAGATGCCAATATAGTAGCTCTGTCTGGAATTGCTATTGCGATTGGTGTGATGGTGGATATTGGAATAGTTGATGTTGAGAATATTCTCAGGCATCTGGAGATGCCTGAAAATAAAGGAATACGGGGCAAAAAACTGATGCAGGTAATTTACGAGGCAACCACAGAAGTCAGGGCTGCGGTGGTGACTTCCATCGCGACTACAATTGTAAGTTTTCTTCCTGTTTTTGCACTGCAGGCTTCAGAGGGTAAACTGTTTCATCCTCTTGCCTTTACAAAAACATTTGCACTGCTTTCAGCATTCATTCTGGGTATAGTGGTATTACCGACTCTGGTACATATTTTCTTTAATATCCGTTTCGACACTAAGAAAATCCGGAAGATATGGAATGGCAGTCTCGTAGTAGCAGGTTTGTTTTTTGCAATTTTCTGGCATACATGGCCTGTTCTGGCATTAACAGCTTTGGGAATAAATAACCTGCTTGATTACAGATGGTCTGAAAAACGCAAGGAATTTCCAAACTATATAAATATTGGTATAACTGTTCTGGTCGCAACCTGGTACCTTGCTGTTGAGTGGCTGCCCCTGGGAGCCCATAACAGCGAACTTGCCAACTTCCTTTTTGTTGCCGGGATTGTATCGGTAATTCTCCTGGCATTAATGTCGTTGGTGCATTTTTATGAAAATATACTTCGATGGGCTTTACAGAATAAATGGAAATTTCTGATGATCCCTGCATTTACCCTGTTTTTTGGTCTTCTGGCCTGGCAGGGTGTTGATAAGATTTTTGGAGTTATTGCAACAGGAGCTGAAAAAACAGGCTGGAAAAATTTCCGGCAGACAGCAGCCTGGCAGAGCGCAGTTAAAACATTCCCGGGTACGGGCAAGGAGTTCATGCCATCGCTGAATGAGGGTTCATTTCTCCTAATGCCTACAAGTATGCCGCATTCCAGTATTGAAAAGAACCTGGAATATATTGAAACACTCGATAAACGTCTTTCAACTATACCAGAAGTAGAAGTGGCTGTCGGCAAGTGGGGACGTGTCAATTCAGCGCTTGACCCGGCACCAATCCAGATGTTCGAAAATACCATCAACTACCGTCCCGAGTATATTCTTGATGAAAACGGTCACCGGATGCAATTTAAAGTGGATAAAAACGGAAATTATGTATTGAACTTGTCGGAAATAAGAAATACAATAGAAATAAATGGAAATAGGGAAGAAATAAATGGGAATAAAATAGAAATTGATAGAAATAAAATTGAAATAAATGGAAGTATAATTGATATAAATAGTATTAAGGATGTGAAGTTTGAGAAAGGGAATAGATCATTTCTTGTTTTGATTAATGATGATTGGTTTACTGTGAAGGCTGCTTCCCAACATATTTCAACATATTTCAACATATTTCAATATATTTCTAACAATTTCAATTTATTTCTGATTTCAGATAATAAAGGAGAATATTTCCGTCAATGGCGGCCGCAGATCAAAAAGCCGTTGGATATATGGAAAGAAATAGTAAAAGTAACAGATATACCCGGGTTGACCTCTGCACCGAAGTTGCAGCCAATTGAAACCCGGCTCGTCATGCTCTCGACCGGAATGCGTGCCCCGATGGGATTAAAAGTGTATGGTCCGGATCTTAATTCGATAGAACAAGCTGGGATGGTGTTTGAACAGGCATTGAAAGATGTGCCTTCTGTTAAGGCCTCTGCGGTTTTCTACGATCGCGCTGTAGGTGCCCCTTACCTCGAAATTAAGCTTAACCGCGAAGCAATGGCGCGTTATGGAATGACAGTCAGCGATGTACAGGAAATATTGCAGGTAGCTGTCGGAGGAATGACACTTTCAACATCGGTGGAAGGTCGTGAACGGTTTCCGTTAAGGGTAAGATATGCCCGTGAACTCCGCGATAATCCAGAGGATATAAAACGTATCCTCGTTCCTGCAATGAACGGTGTCCAGATTCCTCTGGGAGAAATTGCTGATATTGACTATAAACGTGGTGCACAGATGATCAGAAGTGAAAACACTTTCCTTGTAGGCTATGTCATTTTCGATAAACTGGAAGGGAAAGCCGAAGTTGATGTGGTAGAAGAAGCAAGTAAGATTTTAAAAGGTAAAATTGACTCGGGTGAAATATCATTGCCGCTTGGTGTTACTTACAAATTTGCAGGTAATTATGAGCATCAGCTTAGGGCAACAAAAAGACTGGCAATAGTTGTTCCTCTGAGCTTAATCATGATTCTGCTTCTGTTATATTTTCAATTCCGTACGGTAACCGCATCATTTATCCACTTTTCGGGTGTTTTCGTTGCCTTCTCAGGTGGATTTATCATGCTCTGGTTATATGGTCAGGATTGGTTCATGAATTTTTCAGTTGCAGGAATAAACCTTCGCGACATGTTCCAGATGCACCCGATTAACCTTAGTGTGGCAGTGTGGGTAGGATTTATTGCCCTTTTTGGGATTGCTACCAACGATGGAGTAATCATGGGTACTTACATTCACCAGGTATTCGAAGATAAAAAGCCAACTACAGTTCATGATGTGCGTGAAGCAGTGGTTATGGCCGGTAAAAAACGTGTACGTCCTGCAATGATGACTACGGCTGTAGCTGTAATAGCTCTGCTGCCTGTACTTTCATCTACAGGTAAAGGTGCTGATATAATGGTTCCTATGGCAATCCCGACTTTCGGAGGAATGATAATACAGGTAATGACAATTTTTGTTGTTCCATTATTCCAGTCTATTTGGAGAGAACACGGTTTGAAATAGGTGGAAATAGGTGGAAATAAGTTGAAATATGTTGATATATGTTGAAAAAGGTTTTAAAAAAGATGTAAATTAAGATCAAGTATTTCGTGCTAAAAATCTTAAAATACAAAATCATGGAAAGTCAGAATTTTATTGAACTGAAGAATCTGGAAGTATATCAGCTATCCAGAAAATTATCTTCTATTGCATGGGAAATATTCTGTAGAATGGATTTCATGGATAAAAAACATATTGGAGACCAGTTTTTACGAGCTGTTGACTCTGTTGGAGCCAATATTGCAGAAGGTTATGGAAGGTTCCATTATCTTGATAAAGTGAGATTTTATTATAACTCAAGAGCTTCTCATTATGAGGCATTTATTCATTGGTTGGAATTATTGTTCGAAAGGGAGAAAATCTCTAAGGCTGAATTCGATTCGATTAATGAAATAGCTCAGAAACTACAAGTTAAGCTTAATAATTTTATTACATCAACTACAAAAAATGCAAGAAAGAATACTTAATTTAGGTTTAAAACCGGTTGAGAGTTTTTCCAAAAAAAGCAGAAAGCCTTTCAAATTATTTCTATTTATTTCAAATTATTTCAAACCATTTCTAATTGTATCTATTTATTTCTTACTATTTCCATCTATTTCTGCTTTTTCTCAATCTGATTCCCTGTACCATTATTTAGAAATTGCTGCAAAAAACAATCCCACTGTATTACAAAAATTCAGCGAATATCAGGTAGCGTTACAAAAAATACCACAGGTTGGAAGTTTGTCAGATCCGGAGTTAAGCATAGGTGTGTTTCTGAGTCCTATGGAACTCGTTGGCGGTAACCAGATAGCCGATATCAGGTTAATGCAGATGTTCCCGTGGTTTGGTGTACTTAAATATGCCAAAGATGAGATGAGCCTGATGGCAAATGCAAAATTTGAACTTTTCCGCGATGCCGGATTGGAGGTTTTTTATGATGTTCAGCGAGCCTGGTACGAACTTTTTAAAGTTCAAAAAGATATCAGCATTTCAGAAAAGAACATTGAAATTCTGAAAATAATTGAACGGCTGGCTTTAGTAAGATTTAGGGCTGCTCCTTCAGGAAGCGCCGGAACAACTTCTTCCAACCCAGGCATCTCTTCTGTTTCCACTCAAAATAACAGTGCCGGTTCTTCAGGAATGCAGAGTATGGGAGGCAATCAGGGCAATACTGGTTCTGCAACATCAAACCGGGTTTCATCATCTATGCAGTCGGGATCAATGGGTTCTTCTTCAGGCAATTTTGGACTGGTAGATTTGTACCGTATCCAGATGGAAGCCGGAGAGCTGGAGAACAATATCGCTCTTCTGAAAAACCAGCGAAACACAATTATTGCTCAGTTTAACAGCTACCTGAACAGGCCGGTTGCTTCACCGGTTTACGCTCCGGAAACGATAGTCCCGGATTCGCTTGGATTATCTTTGATTGCTATTTCGGATAGTATGCTGGCAAACAACCCGATGCTTGACATGCTGGAATATGAAAAGCAGTCGATTGATGCCCGAAAAAAGATGGTTTCGCGTATGGGCTATCCTATGGTTGGGTTAGGCTTAAATTATTCTCTTATCAATAAAAACGTGATGTCGATATCACCAATGAATGGCAAAGATATGATTATGCCCATGGTAACTGTTACTTTACCTATATACAGAAAAAAATATAATGCAATGATAAACGAAGCTGATCTGCTGATGACTGCCACATCGCAAAATTACCAGGCCACAGCCAATTCGTTGCAAACTGAGTATTATCAGGCAATTCAATTGTACCAGGATGCACAGCGCCGGGTAAAACTATATGATAATCAGTATCAGCTGGCTTCTAAATCGCTCGATCTTATTCTTAGAAGCTTTTCTGTTTCATCTTCAGGGCTGACTGATGTTCTGCGTATCCGACAGCAGACACTCGATTATGAGCTCAAACAGGTCGAGGCTGTTGCTGATTTCAATACATCTATTGCATGGTTAAAAAGATTAGGAAATTTGAAAATACATGGAAATATGTAGAAATAGATCGAAATAGGTGAAAATATATAGAAATATGTTGGGTATCAGCATCGATAGTAAACCATTTATCATTAATCAGTACAAGAAATGATCTTTTGTCTTTGTCAAACTTCACCTCCTTAACACTATTTATATCAATTACATTTCCATTTATTTCAACTTTATTTCTATTTATATCTTCCTTATTTCAATTTATTTCAATTTAAAATAATAGTATACAATGAAAAAAATAAGAAAATTTAAAATATTCTCGAATAAATATGTGAATTATAGTCTTTTACTGATAGTTGGTATTTTTATCGGCTGGCTGTTCTTTCATTCTTCACGAAAAAGCGAAAAAAAGCCCGATCAACCCACAGAAACAGTTAAAAGTACTATCTGGACCTGTGCAATGCACCCGCAGATACGAATGTCAGAGCCTGGTAAATGCCCAATCTGTGGGATGGAATTAATTCCGCTTGCTCAGAACAGCACCTCCTCCATTGATCCCGATGCAATACATCTGAGTAAAGAGGCTGCCCAGTTGGCCAACGTACTTACTTCTGTTGTTTCAAAACAAAAGCCGGTAAAAGAGGTGCGTCTTTACGGTAAGGTACAGGCTGATGAAAGGTTGTTGCAGAGTCAGGTAGCGCATGTACCAGGCCGTATAGAACGGCTGACTGTCAACTTTACAGGTGAACCGGTAATAAAAGGACAGGTGCTGGCTCAAATTTATTCACCTGAACTTATCACAGCGCAGCAAGAATTACTGGAAGCTTCTAAAACCAAACAATCGCAGCCGGCCTTCTATGAAGCTGCCAAAGAAAAACTTCGCCAATGGAAACTCACTGATACTCAGATTTCGACAATTGAAGAATCAGGAATTGCACAGAATACAATAGAGGTTGTATCAAATACCAACGGTATTGTGACAGCACGGCGGGTAAACACAGGCGATTATGTCTCGCAGGGTACTGTGTTATTCGATATTGCTGACCTTTCGAAAGTCTGGGTCATGTTTGATGCCTATGAAAGCGATCTCCAATTTTTAAATAAAGGAGAAAAAGTTTCATTTACTCTTCAGGCGTTACCAGGCAATAATTACACCGGTAATATAGTTTTTATTGACCCTGTAATTGATCCTGTTACCCGTGTGGCAAAAGTAAGGGTTGAAACAGGAAATCAATCAGGTAAGCTAAAACCTGAAATGTTTGCTACCGGAATTGTATATTCAACTCTCAATGAGTACCGTGACAATCAGGTTATTCCAAAATCAGCAGTCTTGTGGACGGGTAAGCGCTCGGTCGTATATGTTAAGCAACCGGGTACAGACGAACCTGTTTTTAAAATACGTGAAATTGAAATTGGTCCTATGCTTGGTGAAAGTTATGTTGTAATGAATGGCCTTTCTGAAGGCGAGGAGATTGTCACCAGCGGAACATTTAGTGTTGATGCTGCGGCTCAGCTTGAAGGTAAACCGAGTATGATGAATCCCGGAGGCGGAAAAATTTCTACGATGCCGGGAATGGATATGTCAGGTGATTCCAAACCCAAAAATGAACAAAGCACATTGCCGTTACAGGAAATAAATTGATTACTAATATAAATATGGTAATTTTGAATTTATGGACGAGAAACTAATCATTCTAAAAGCCCGGCTTAAAGAATACAAGAGTGCTGTAATTGCTTTTTCGGGAGGTGTTGACAGTACATTCCTTGCCCGTGTTGCAAAAGATGTTTTTGGTGAGAACCTTTTGTTAATAACTGCAACTTCAAGTACTTATCCATTTTATGAACTTGAGGAAGCAAAATCACTTGCACTGCTTTTGGGAATTAAACATAAAATAATCGTATCCGAAGAGATAAATATTCCGGGTTATTCAGATAACCCGCCTGACAGATGCTATTATTGTAAAAGTGAGCTGTTTGGGAAAATCAAATATATAGCCTCAGAAGAAGGTTACGAAGCAGTCTTTGACGGCAGTAATGCTGATGATCTGAAGGACTTCCGTCCGGGGATGAAAGCCAAACAAGAGAAAGGTGTTATTTCCCCGCTTGCAGAGACAGGTTTTACTAAAAACGATATCCGGCATTTCTCCGGAAAATTGAATCTGCCAACTGCCACTAAACAATCTTATGCCTGCCTCGCATCAAGGTTTCCATATGGTGAAAAGATAACGAAAGTGAAACTCGATAGATTGGCAATGGCCGAATTTGAGGTCAGAAATCTTGGGTTCAGTCAGTTCAGGATCAGGAGTCACGAAAGCCTCGCCCGGTTTGAATTTATTCCGTCAGAAATGGATAAAGCCTGGGTGATAAAAGATAAGCTGGCAGAAATTTGTCATAGATCAGGATTTAACTACATTACTATCGACCTTAATGGTTACAGGACAGGATCAATGAATGAAGTGCTATCTGATTCAGATAAGCGAGGTTACCAGAAATCAGATACAAAATAATCAATCAGAAAAACTTTACCAGTATGCGCTGTAATACTTCACTAACCAAAGATGAGATAAACAGGTACAGCAGGCAGATTCGTCTGGCTGAAGTAGGAAAGGAAGGACAGGAGAAAATAAAAGGAACATCGGTGCTTGTAGTTGGCGCCGGTGCGTTAGGTTGTCCGGTACTTCAATATCTGACTGTTGCCGGAGTTGGTATGTTGGGAATCGTGGATAATGACTGGGTCGATGAGTCTAATTTAAACCGGCAAGTATTATATACCCTGAAAGACATAGGTAAGCCTAAGCCTTTGGCAGCCAAACAAAAGCTTAAACTTCTGAATCCCGAAGTAACACTCAAAGTGCATTTTATCCGGATGGATAAAGTATCCGCTTTGAAAATTATTTCTCAATATGATATAATTGTTGATTGCACCGATAATTTCGCCACACGTTATTTAATAAATGATGCATGTGTAATACTTAATAAACCATTAGTGTATGGAGCAATACATAAGTTTTCAGGACAGTTAATGGTGTTGAATTACCACGATGGCCCGACACTAAGATGTCTTTACCCTGAACCTCCTCATCCTCTGGAGGTTCCTTCATGTGAAGAATTTGGTGTAATTGGTTCTATCCCGGGTTTAATAGGTTCATTACAGGCAACAGAAGTATTAAAAATCATACTCGGACTTGACGGGGTCCTTTCAGGGAAACTCTTTATGATTGATACACTGAATTTTAATACCTGGGTTTCTACATTTGAAAGAAACCCAGATTTCTCTGAAATTACCAAACTTGGAGAATATGAAGATAGTAGTTTATATGATAATAAATCAGTTAAAGAAATTTCCGCCGGTACGCTAAGAAAAATGCTTTCAAAAAATCCGGGAATCCAGGTAATTGATCTCAGAGACAAGGAAGATAAGGATGATATCGGATTTAAAACAATTTCGATACCCCATTATGATGTTAGCAGAAAGATCAAACGTTTTTCCGGTAATGATGCTATTGTTTTTTATTGCCGGTCAGGAAGCAGAAGTACAAATGTTATAAACTATCTTCAGAAAGTACATAAAATGGAGAACCTTTATAACCTGGTAATTTAATATCAGTTCAGACTGCACGCACCCTTTTAATGAGTATCGGAACTAATGCCCACTTAAACTGAAGGGCTTCTACCTGGCTGAGAGATTGTCGGTGGGGATTGAAAATATAGTGGACATTAAAAACGATATCGAGCAGGTGCTCAATATCTTATAGATGAAATCTCAATATTATTGGATAGATTGATCAGTTAGTTTCCTAATGTACAACACTTTTAGTTAGTTAAATGTTGTACATTTACAAAACTATATAATACTATGCAAGATTTAACCATACCCAATCAGAAAGCTGTTGAAAAGACAATTAAATCGGTTTTTGAATTGCTTTTTCCAACCACCCATTCTTTTACGGATAATGAAATAGAATGCAACCGGATTGATCTGCAGAATCAGATACTCTGCATATTGTCCGGATTGACAGATAAAAATGAGGAGGTTACCCAACAATTTTTTAGCACAATTACATTTACCCCTGTTTCCAAGGATGATAACAGAATATGCTCACCGGGTTACAGGTATTGATATCCACCCTTTGGCTAAGATTGGCAGTTCGTTTTCAATAGACCACGGCACAGGCATTGTTATCGGTGAAACTGCATATATTGGAAACAATGTAAAACTTTATCAGGGAGTTACTCTTGGCGCATTAAGTGTAAATAAAAGTAAAGCATCTAAAAAGAGACACCCTACCATTGAAGATAATGTTATTTTGTATGCCGGCTGTACAATTCTGGGAGGGGAGACAGTTGTTGGCAGAAACAGCATCATCGGTGGCAATGTATG
>Ga0265292_1002723_pt1 | contig 11807 bp, 11 predicted proteins | sample Munlanlewell296A_FD_189080 | JGI IMG/M metagenome (GOLD analysis project Ga0265292, IMG submission 189080) | Leachate microbial communities from a municipal landfill in Southern Ontario, Canada - Leachate well 296A | ecosystem: Engineered > Solid waste > Landfill > Unclassified | place: Canada...
CTCTTTGAAGAGATAGTCTGAGGCTGGTGCTGAAATCCTGTAAAAATCCCTTTGAATCGGTGTCCGCCGTGATGTCCGCGCCGGAGGTTGTGGCGATCGTTCCATCTGCGACAGTCTGCACGCCCTTGGCGCTCCAGAAAGAGAGCGTATTCGCGTCGATGCTGCCGAATGCCCCGCCGTAGAGGGTTCTGTGGGCGCCTTCGTGCCTCTCGATAAAATCCATCGCGCGGTCGTATGGCGAGCCGGTCATCGCGCGCGAAGGCATGAGCCCTATCAGCGCGTCGATCGGCGCAAGTTCGCGCCGCAGTCGTCCGGTGAAGGAAACTCCGAGGGGATCGGATTCCGCGACCGGCATATCGAAGCCCTCGCAGAGTTCGCCGAGTTCGCGCGCGATTTCGGCCGAAGGGGATTGCCCCGGATCGATCGCGGAGCGGAGCTGGCGGTCGCGGATGTTGAGTAAGGCGTCGTACGAGGAGGCGATGTACGCGGCTCCCTCGTGCGTGAACATGGCGCGGACAGTTCCGCGAGAGCCGCCCCCGAGGAAGAGCTCGACGGGCGTCAGGCCGTACTGAGGCACGACGCTGTGCCTGGCCAGGTGTATCCGTCCTGCGCTCTCCGCGCGCACCCACGAACGGGCCGCGTCCACTATTCGCATGAACTCGCATTCGTCAGGCGTCAAGCGGAGGTCGCCCTCTCGAACCGCCGCAGTACTCCTGCAAAAGCTTTGGGGCAGGGGCTTTGCAAGGCGCTCCTGTATCACCTCGGCCTCACGCACGGCCTCCTCGATGCTGTCGCCGTTTGCGACGATAAAGGCAGCGCCCTCGGCATGATCGAAGACCAGGGCGGAGCCGTAGATGCCGAAGCGCAGCTGCGGGAGCCGCGTGAATCCCGGCGCCGGCGCGAATCCGCGCAGAGCGCGAGCCCCTTCAAACCCCACGTAGCCGAGTATCCCTCCGCTGAAAGGCAGGTACGGGTCAAAGGCCATGGCCCTGACCCTGGCGCAAAATCTCAAGAGCGCGGTATGAGGGGTGTCGATCGTTGTGTGACCGTCTGCCGTAACGAATGCGCCGGCCAGCGTGAATGTGTGCAGCGGATTCGCCGCCACGATCGAATACCTGCCCGCGCGGGGATGGGCGCCGCGCGCATCTATACACGCGAACCATGGTTCTTCTGACAGCGACCTGACGGCAGCTTCAAATGTCACATCTTTAAGCGGGATGACGATGGGAAGGCGTGTCATGCAGCAATTCAAACACAGAGCCCATGGCAGAGTCAACGTGAACCGTGCTCCTTGTCATGAAGTGCGCGGGGTTTCCCCGTTCATCGCTTGGCAAGCTGACGCGGCGCCAAAGCACGCGGTGATCTGCGGCTGGCATCTCGCAAACCGACACCGAGTTATTCGCAGCTCATACGGCTAACGATGGAATTTTAGCCTTCGCGGTCCCATTGCTCGAAGCCTGCCGCAGATCACCGCTCGCTCCGTGCCGTTGATCGTGGCCCATCGATAAACGGGAGAAACACGCTTACTGCGTGCCTTTCCTCACGTTGTAACAAGGCGTATGACGAGCGGGGTCCCCAGTCCAGCTTCGAGCAATGGGGACCGCAATGCTAGTGATTCACCGTTAGCCTTGTAAGTTGAGCTAAACTCGGTGTCGGTTTGCGAGATGATGGGCTGGGGACCCCGCTCACGCAGTGGCGATGAACAAGGTGCATGAGGACGGATGCCAGCCGCAGGTCACCGCGCACTTCATGGCAGGGAGCAGCCCACAATTGCAATACTCGGGCACTGTGCTAGAAAAGGGTCATGGGCGACGTGATACTGCGGGACATCCTGATCATATTTGTCGTCTCCGTCCCTGTCGTGCTGCTGGCCCACCGCCTGCATTTCCCATCGATCGTCGGCTTCCTGGTGACCGGGGTGCTCATAGGCCCTCATGCGCTGCGATTTATTCCAGACGTCGGGGAGATACAGCTCCTTGCCGAGGTAGGTGTCGCGCTTTTGCTCTTCTCCATAGGCCTTGAGTTCAGCTTCGACAGGCTCAAGGGCTGGGGGCTTTCGGCGATGGGGATGGGCGCGGTACAGGTGATCGTTACGATCGCGGCCGGCCTCGCCGTCGGCCTCGCGGTTGGATGGGGCTGGATGGAGAGCGCGTTCATGGGCTGCGCCATTGCGCTCTCTTCGACCGCCATCGTCATGGCGATTCTTTCGCAGAAGCGGTGGTTCGACGCGCCCGCGGGCCGCATCTCGGTCGGCATACTGATCTTCCAGGACCTGGCGGTCATCCCTATGGTAGTCGTGTCGCAGTTTCTGACCGGCGCGGCATCGATGAAACCCTTGCAGGCGCTCGGTTTCGCGGCGCTGCACGTAGCAGGGCTCGCAGGGGCCTTTTGGATCCTCTCGCGTTGGGTGCTGAGGCCTCTTCTGCACCACATCTCCATGCCTCGGAGCAAGGAGCTCTTTGTTGTGGTCGTCGTGGGGCTGGCCGTAGGGGCGGCATACCTCACGCAGCGCATCGGTTTTTCGTTTGCCCTCGGGGCGTTTCTTGCAGGGCTTCTGATCTCGACCACGGAATTTCGGTTTCACGCGCTCTCTGAAATAGCGCCGTTCCGCTATTGCTTCAACGGGCTCTTCTTCGTGACGCTCGGCATGTTCGTGGAACCGGCCTTCATCATTCAGAACTGGCAGGCTGTGGCGGTGCTGGTCGCATTCATACTGATAGTGAAGGCGGCGATTGCCGGCGGCACGGTCCTGGCCTTCGGCTATCCGCCGAGCGTTGCCGCCATGAGCGCCCTGATGCTGGCGCAGGTCGGCGAGTTTTCTTTCCTGCTCGTATTCTACGGCCACAGCGCCGGCGCCATGGCCGACTACTATTACAACCTCATAGTGGACGCAGCGGCGATCACGATGATCCTCGCGCCGTTCATCGTCGCGGCAGCGCCGCACATGGGCGATCTCCTGGCTGGCGTCCCGTGGAGGATAGGGAGGAGGAGGCCGGAGGAGATGCAGCAAGAGCCCTCTGTCGAGAACCTGGAGAACCACGCCATCATCTGCGGGTTCGGGCCGTTGGGAATGACCGTTGGCGGGCTCCTCGAAAAGCACGGCGTCGACTACGTGGTGCTCGAGCTGAATCCCGCGACCGCGGACCGCATGCGCGCCGAGGGCCGCCGCGTCTTCATAGGCGACGGCGCGAGTGCACATCTTTTGCATCACAGCGGCATTGCGCGCGCGCGCATGCTCGCCATCGCCGTCCCTGACTACCTCAACGGGCTCGCCATCGTGACGCAGGCCAGGCGCATGAACCCTTCACTCTATATCGTCGTGCGCAGCCGATACCGAGACCAGGTGGGGCGCTTCTACGATGCCGGCGCGGATGTGGTCGTGTGCGAGGAGCTGGAGGCGGGAATAGAGATGGGCCGCTATGTGCTCGAATCGCTGGGCGTCGCGGAGGACGAAGTCAAGACGGTCGTGGACGAGCTGCGCGCCTTCGGCAGCGCCGATTTCTTCTAATAAATTGAGGCACGAAGCAGGAGGCAAGAGGCATGAAGAATATGCTTTTCATGCCTCCTGTTTCATGCTTCATGCGTCGACGAACAGCCAGTAAGCAAGATACCCTTCTATATCGTAAAGGAGGCATGCTATGGCGTCCGAAGCCCACAATCCGTTCAAGATCGCACAGCAGCAGCTGGATGAGGCGGCAAAGATCCTGGGTCTCGACCCGGGAACACATGCGGCATTGCGCGAGCCGATGCGGGAGCTGCACGTCTCGCTCCCGGTGCGCATGGACAACGGCCAGGTGAAGGTCTTCAAGGGGTTCCGAGTACAATATAATGATGCGCGCGGTCCCACCAAGGGCGGCATTCGCTTCCATCCGGACGAGACGATCGACACGGTGCGCGCTCTTGCGGCGTGGATGACCTGGAAGACCGCGGTCGTGGATATCCCGCTCGGCGGCAGCAAGGGCGGCATCATCTGCAACCCCAAGGTGATGAGCCCGGGCGAGCTGGAGCGACTGTCGCGGCAGTACATCCGGCAGGTGGGCCGCATTCTCGGCATCGAGAAGGATTGTCCCGCGCCGGACGTCTACACCACCCCGCAGATCATGGCGTGGATGATGGACGAGTTCTACTGGCAGAAGGGCTACAACGACTTCGGCATGATCACCGGTAAGCCATTGCCGCTAGGCGGGTCGAGGGGCCGCGCCGACGCGACCTCGCGCGGCGGCGTTTACATCCTGCGCGAGGCGGCCAAGGCGTTGGGGTTCGATCCCTCCGCGTCGACGTATGCGATCCAGGGGCTGGGCAATGTGGGCGGCAACGCGGCTCGGATCATTCACGAGGAGACCAAGGGCAAGGTCGTCGCGGTGGGCGAGATCGACGGCTCGATCCACAATCCGAACGGACTGGATATCACGGCGCTCCTGGAACATTTTCGGACGAGCGGCGGGGTCAAGGGATTCAAGGGAGGGGAATGGTCGGCTGACTCGAAGGCATGTCTCTTTGTTCCCTGCGACGTCGTCATACCGGCGGCGATGGAGAATCAGATCGTCGCGGAGAACGTGGGCCGCATTCAGGCGAAGCTCGTGCTCGAGCTGGCCAATGGGCCCACGACGCCGGAAGCGGACCAGGTACTTCACAAAAAGGGCATCTACGTGATCCCTGACTTCCTCGCCAATTCTGGCGGCGTGACCGTCTCATATTTCGAGATGGTGCAGAACGCCTACAACTATTATTGGGAGCTGCCGCTCGTGCACAAGCGCCTGGACGAGAAGATGACATCGGCGTTTCACGCGGTGCACAAGATGCGCGAGTCGCAGCGGGTCCACGGTCGCCTCGCGGCATACCTCGTCGCTGTCCAGCGAGTGGCCGAGGCGATGAAGCTGCGAGGGTGGGTATAAAGACAGTTAAAAGTTGAAAGTTTAAAGTTAAAAGGGAAAGCGAAAAAAGGCGGGCCGTCGGGAGATCCTGGCGGCCCGTTATGTTTCCACTGGTTGAAAGAAAGATATTGCTTGAATAGTGAACGGCCGGGGGCATAATATCTAAACCGTACACGGGAGGTGCATATGGGCCGGCGGATGACGTGGGACGAGATGAAGAAGGCTTATCCGGATGAGTGGATCAGGGTCACAGACTACGAGATAGACGAAAAAGGTCATCTCAAATCCGGTGTCATCCTGTATCATTCTTCCTCCAAGCATGAAACCTACTCCAGGCCGCTATCCGGAAAATCGGAGGCATTCTGGTACACGGGAGAATCCACATTTTCAGGATTGCGGAGCCATGCCGAAACACACACCCTTTGACACGTCGGAACACCACATTTACGTTGCTTGCCATCTTGTTGACTGGCACGGATTAACGCATGCGTTTCGCGCTATTGTTGATACTGGCGCCCCTGTAACCGAATTTTCCGATGAATTTCTCGCCGCGATCGGTCTCGTCAAGATCGACGACACGAAGGAAATAAAGGTGACTGCTTTTGAACAGACAAAGCGATACGCAAAGCTCGTATTGCCAAAAATCGAATACCTCGGCCAAGTCATGGTGAATACCAGTGTCAAAGTGTCGAGATTTGCAGAGGGTTGGGGCGTCGACGCCCTCATCGGCCTCGACTTTTTCAGGATGTTCCGAGTGACCGTCGATTACATGGCGGGGCAGATCGTGACGGAGTCGTATTGATGATTCTGCTGAAAAGGCAACGGGCTGTCAGGGGGTCATGCCGCATCGGGGGATGAAAGGTATCTGCCGGCACGATCGATGAAGTCCTTTGCTTCGTCTATTCTCAGTTGGGCCTCTTCCGAGGAAAAGGGGATCTCCGGCGAATAGTCTGATTCTTCGCGCGCCTTCTGAGCGTGGCTCAAAATTGTGGCAAAGCGTTTTTCAAATGCGCCACTCCGTACGAAGTGAAGGCTGAAGAGGCGATTCAGAGCGTGATGCGATCTCGCTTCAATCCCCTTTAAAAAGAGAAGGGCCTGTGCATAGTGAAACACTGCGTAATATGCACGGGAGACTGCGCCGTCGTATTCGTTGTTCTTAAGAAGAATTTCGGCCTGCCTGAGCGCTGCATCGCCCTTTTCAATTTCAAGGCCAACGTTGATCTTTATGTTTTTCGGATTCATAAGGGGATTCCCTCTTCATCGATATCTTTGGCGATCAGACGTTCGTGATCGTGCAGAGCCGTAAAATGTGCCTCGCTCATGCAGAGCGGCGAGATGTCGATTTCGGTATCCAGCAGTATGTCGCACGCAATGTCCCAGACCAGGTGCTTTTTTTCAAGCGACATCTCATCGACAAGGACGAGCACATCGATATCCGAATCCTCGTGTCCCTTGCCGCGCGCGCGAGAGCCAAAGAGCACCACTTTTTTGAGAGATGCCCCAAGGTCTTGCTTGATGCGCTCAAGAAACAGCCGCAGAGCCGCATCCTCAGCCGGACTTAGATCATGTTTCTTCATGGATTTATCTTCCCTTTTAGTGCTGAGCCATCACGAAAAATAAAAAGTTGTCGAAGCACTGGAAGGGTATTGTAGAGAGAGGAGCTGGATCATTCAAGGGTTTTCTGAGGGTAAAACACGGGCCGTCGGGAGATCCCGGCGGCCCGTTTTTATTGTGTCGAGATTGCAGGAAACCAATTGGCTCCGGCATCAAGACTTTGGCGGAGCCTGATCCAGAGCCCTTATCTCCCCGATGGCATTGAAAAGTCTGTGGCGTGCGGATTGGTCTTGTTCGCATGCCAGGCGTGCGGAGAGTCCTATGACTGCGAAGTCACGGTCTGTCCTGGATGCGGATGGGTTCTTCGCGATCGCAACAAGCACATCAACAGCCCCACTACGCATGTCAGGATTGGGATCGGAGAGTACACAGACAAGCTCAGGGATTGCTGCGACGAGATCCGGACCGGACGCAGCAGATGCCGCCTTGGCAAACTTAAAAAGCATGGACATTACAGAGGGCCTGAGATCCCCACTCCCCACCCACTTCTCTTGCTTTTCAATGCTGCGAACGAAGCGGGCGATTTCCCGATCGTCGATCAACGCAGCTCTCAGCATTGAGACAGCCGCTGGTGTTGCAACAAAACCGATGTCCTCGCCAAACGCCGTGAGGACATTATGGCGTACAGGCCAATCCTTATCTGTGTTAAACACATCGATGAGGGCTGGGACCGCTGCGGCTGCAGCCGGACCCAATTGTCTGAGGCCAGTGATGGCACTGGTGCGTACATGCCAATCTTGATCTGTCTTGGACAGAGAGGTGAGGACCGGGACCACCGCTGCGGCTGCAGCCGGCTTCATCTGTCCAAGCGCCAGGGCGGCTGTCTGCCGCACTTCCCAGTTCGGATCCTTGAGCGCGACGATGAGGTCCGGGATTGCCGCAGGTCCGATATGACCACCAATATACCAGCCAATCCTATATTTCGGCTGGCTCTGATCAAAATTTTCAAGATGATCTGTCTGCTCATCTGCTGGTGTCTGGCGACTCCGTAAATACTCGAAGAAGACCGGGAGTGCAGCCAAACCCATCTTGTCAAGCGCTATCCGAGCTTCATAACTTATATCCCTATCGTTGCCCAAAAATAAGCGTTGAGCCAGTCCCTCCGTGCCTGTTGCCTTGGTTACTTCTGGAGAATATGCTGAGGGATAGGCCCCGATATTTTGAGGCGCTGCACATCCCCAGATCAATGCAGGCGCGGAAGGCAGGTGCCCCATCATGAAACTTGAGGATGCGGCCTCATCGGGCTGTCCTCCTGCACCTTGGGCGCCATTGTTACCCGCATTCATCGAATGCGAATGCGTATAATCGATGGATGATGCTCCGCCTGCACCACCAACAAATCTTGCTTCGTCAACCATGTCTTCCTCCCGTGGTTTTGTTAGACCTCATTTTGACGTTATGGACTGATTATCGCCTGTTTATTTTTTTTGTTGTCAACTTTTTTCAATTTTTTGCATTTTCAGGAGGCCGGGTGGGACAGGCGGCAACCGTGTTTCCGAGCCATATTTAGGAAAACGGCTCGGCCTTATAACATTGACGTCACTTTTAACTATTTATGTTGATTATCGACGTCAATAATGTTATGTTGTGTGCATGTGGATAGAGCGGCAAAATAAAAAGGCCCTTTTTTTACAGGCTGTTACGTCACTCAAAGACCAGGTCCTGGTTTTGCGTGGCGCAAGGCAGGTCGGCAAGACATCCTTCATTATAAATGCACTCAAGACGATTGAGCCCCATGCTCAGATCAGGATCAATCTCGCATCAAGGGGTCGCTCCGTCATTCAGGGAATAGAATATTATGGTCGCGATTTCTTTGGGGCCTCAGAAGATGCGAGCCAGCTCCTCTATAATATTTCGCTGACCGTCGGAGATCTCGGCAAGCTCACGCGGCCCATCATTGTATTCATCGATGAAGCAGATCAATTTCCCATTTCACTTGAGACTATCCAATCCCTCGCGGGGCGCGCTGATAAATTGAAAGTCATCTACACCGGTTCCAACCTTGAGAACATTGCACTCAAAAATGCCGCCACAGGACGGAAGAGATTTTTCGATCTCTATCCGATCACGTTCCAGGAGTTTCTGAAAGCTTACGGAAAAGACGATGCGCTCCGATATCTGCTGCAGGTATCGCTCGCGGATAAAACGTTTTCGGAAATGTATCACCAGGAACTGATCGATCTCTTTGATCTTTATCTGCGGCTCGGCGGCATGCCGAGGATCGTGGATGCATTCATCGATGTGGCATCAAGGACCCAGCCGATCCCCGAGCTCATCTCCGATCTCGTCGCGAGCGTTGAAGAGAACGTGAAGACCGTGCTGGGGGATCGCTTGGCGCTCTACGAATATGAAGATGTGCTCAGGAAGCTGGCGTTATTCTCCATGGAGACGCTCAAATTTTCGCGTCTGCAGGTGCAGCACGCCCGGAGGAGCGAGGTCAAGAAACTGGTCAATAAGACCGTCGGAGCCCGGGTGGCGCACAAGATACGGCTCTATGACTCGGGGGATGATCTATCGAAATACATCCTCTTCGATAGCGGCGTGCTCAACTACCTGCTCAACGGTTCGGATCTCTTGAACAGTACGATCACAGCTGCTCACAAGGCTATTCAGTATGAGACAGCAGCGGGCAACGAAATCCTGGCGACGCTTCCATCCAGAGACGATCTGTTTTATTGGAAATCCAAAAGGGGTGCGCAGGTAGAGTTCATGTTAAAGGCCCCGAAACTTGTCGCTATTGACGTGAAATCCACTCGAGGCGATGTTCGGTCGCTGGACAGCTGCGCTGTTTACACCGAAGAGCTGGAGGCCATCATAAAGATCAGCAAGGAACCGCTTCGTTACGATGCAGGGCATATCGCCAGCATCCCTAACCAGGGACTTACGCGGAAGATTCCGCTCATAACGCTTCCGTTCTATCTTGCCGGGAGGTTGTGCGAACTTCTGGGTTCCAGTGCATTAGCACGCAATTTTTAAACGCGAGAGTCAGCGCGTGGCAGAGGTGATGAAATTGCGAGGGTGGGTCTAGAGTAAGGCGAGTCACGCGAGACAAGCAAAACAACGGGCCGCCGGGACTCCTGACGGCCCGTTATGTTTCCACTGGTTGAAAGACAGATACAGCTTGAATAGTGAACGGCCGGGGGCATAATGTCTGAACCGTACACTGGAGGTGCATATGGGCCAGCGGATGACGTGGGAAGAGATGAAGAAGGCGTATCCGGATGAGTGGCTGCTAATCACGGATTATGAGAGAGACCGATATGGAAATGTTTCAGTCGGCGTCGTCGAGAGACATTCCTCAGACAAAGATGAGGTCTATCGGTTGCCCGCATTAAAAAAGGACGCTGCCTTTGAATACACGGGCGAAAGCAGCTTCAGAGGATTCCGGGATCATGCCGAACATCACTGTTTTTGATCCTGCCGATCACCATATTCGTTTTGTCGGAGCCATGAAGGTATCCGATGGCTCGCGTTATGAATTCCGCGCCGTCCTTGATACCGGAGCGCCAGTAACGGAATTTTCGGATCAATTTCTCTATGCAGCAGGACTCATCCCCGCAGTCGATGCGTCCGTATCAATCAAGACCGGTCTCCAGACACAGAAATACGGGAAGCTTATTTTGCCACAGGTCGAGATCTGCGGACATGCGCTCAAAGATATGCCGATCTTCCTTTCCCATTTCGAAAACCACTGGGGCGTCGATGCCCTCATCGGTCTCGACTTCTTCAGGATGTTCCGGGTGACGATCGATTACAGAGCCGGGCAGATCGTGACTGAGTCGTATTAAATAAACAGCGAGATGAGCGAGTCACGCGAGAAAAGCGAGACAGGCAAAAGAGGCGGGCCGTCTGTCGAATCAATGCTTATGCAGGCGTACGGCGCTCATAGTTTTAATCGCCTCCGGTGTGAATGCTGCGATATTACGATCGAAGAAGAGGGATGGAAGCTGCGCGATGAGCTCTTTGCGTATTTTCTCAGTGGTCTTGATTTCTCCATTGATGATCTTCACCATGGCTTCGTTGGCCGCATCTGACGTCGTGCTCACGAGGACATTTGTTATCGCTTCATCAATTGCGCCGGATTCTACGATGGCCTTCAGTGAGGGCAGGGAGAGTTGATTCACTGCATTTCGAATTGTCGCCATCCCTTTTTCGCGGGCTTTTTCGTGATAATAAATACAATCTCCCTCTTGATAGGCAGTAAGTATTTCCCTTGCGCGCACAGGTGAAGACAATATCTGGATGACCGCCGCCTCCAGTGCTGGACGCTTGTTTGTTACAAAGCGTTTAAGCATGGGGATGCAAAAATTATTAAAAACATGAGGACCATTGATGAAGCTTTGTAAATCTATTATGTCGCCGATTTGTAAAAGATACTTGAACACATCGCCAGGGTGTTTCTGGCCGACTTCCCTGACGATCTGCAGCGCCGCTGGATTGCCGGAATCTATAAGGCTTTGAATGGTCGCTTCCGCGATATCAAGATGAGCGGTGTCATGCTTTGTACCGTTTTGAATAGCAGGCACAAGAAAGTCGGGAGGTGGAGTGAGGCCGCCTAGATAATGGACGAGTTTTGAAAGAGTCTCTTTATGGGCTTCCAAGGGATAAAGATTGTACTGAGCATCAACTGCATCTATCTGTCTCTGGATAGCGTCAAGTCTTGGTGCCATGGCCTTGTATTCTATGGCGCGATTTATGTAAGACTCAAAACTCCCCGGAGCGTTAGACGGAATCCCTGCTCGCTTATCAATTGCCTCTTCGAGACGATTTCTTATGGTGAGCAGATCTCTGCGCTGCATATCGAGACGATCGTGCGTCACAGATGCATTTCCGATGGCTATCATCAGACGATTTAGGAGCGTCCTTGCCACAGGCATGAACTGCGCGCTGGCCTCAGGACCGAGGGCGGCGATTTTTTCAATATACTCGTAAGCGTCTTTGAGACCTGCCTTTGCGAGCTTCGAGATCAACATGCTCGCCTTGAGCTGGAGCGGCTTCTTGCCGTCGTCGCCTGCTATCGTGTTGATTGTATCCTGCGAGAGGAAACCGAGCCTCGCGCGCTCCTCCTGCGTGATCACGCCGTCTTTCATTACATCCTGAAGAGTGGCCGCTTCCGATCCGCTGAGCTCCATCTCTTCGCACCCTCCGTACGGATTCTGACAAACGGGCATGAAGCTGCCCATCGTGTCGTTTACGTAACTTTCGAGTAATTTCTGCGCGAATTTTGTCTGGTCGACCATGACTTTTCTCCTGTGGTTTTTGTTCGATGCCTATTTTGGTTATCTGAGCAGATTATCGGCGTTTTTTTTTTTTTGGTTG
>Ga0265292_1002724_pt1 | contig 11797 bp, 9 predicted proteins | sample Munlanlewell296A_FD_189080 | JGI IMG/M metagenome (GOLD analysis project Ga0265292, IMG submission 189080) | Leachate microbial communities from a municipal landfill in Southern Ontario, Canada - Leachate well 296A | ecosystem: Engineered > Solid waste > Landfill > Unclassified | place: Canada...
AAGAAAAAGAGCCATCACCACCGCACGAACTGCCGTTGCAAGCGTCGTATCAACACTCGCAATCCCAATTTTTCCTAGTATTGCCACAAGCGCAGCAAACACCGCTGAAAGAATTGAAAAGATTATCCACAATGGCATAAATTTGTTCATTCCTGCTCAATTTATTTTTCTTGCGTCACTGCTTTTGGTTTATATGGATTTAAGAGTAAATATACAAAACATACAGAAACTCCTCCGATAATCAATCCTCCCAAGATATCCAACGGCCAATGTACCCCAGTAACCACACGAGCAAACCCATTTACAATTGCAAATACAAAAAGCCATTTCCCCCATTTTTTATCGAACAGCCATAATGCAAATGCGAGTGCAAAGAAAAATGCAGCGTGTCCCGATGGAAATGAATGACTACTTTCTTCAAGTAACGGAACAAATCCAAGAGATTCAAATGGTCTCTGTTTTAAATAAAAATATCGAATCACTTCCGTAATAATTCCTCGAGAAAATATAACCGACAGCGTAACAAAGAAAAACATATAAAATCTCTCTCGAATATTTTTGTGAAGTATTAAAAATATTCCCACTGCAATACACACAATATATGCAAGATATTTTGAAAGGAAAATAAAAAAGACGTCGAGTATCCCCGATATCCCTAAAAGTTTATGAAGAATTCCAAAGAGCCAACCGTCAAAAACCATAAATATATTTTTATACTATCGACGAACAAATGGAAGTAACCCAGCGATTCTCGCGCGTTTTATCCCATTTGCAAGATGACGTTGATGTTTTGCACACACCCCAGTGTGTCGTGGATCAATTATTTTCGCCTGGCCAGAAACAAACCGTTTCAAAAGCTCAATGTTACGATAATCAATTTCCTTTACATTTTGTGAACAAAAAAAACATTGTCGCATATTTTAGTTATATATAAATTACACAATTCACCACTCCCGTTTTTACTAGTCATCGGGAGTAAGGTTTTATTTCAAGTAGAACACTTAAAAAGGTATATCCTCTGCTTTTATTTCATCTTCTTCGACGTTAATTTCTGGAAGTTCTTCTTTTGTGTGCACACTCTGATCTTCATTATCAGAAGTATTTCCGCGATCAAACCCTCCATGTGATGCACCACTTCCTCGTGGACCGAGTTGCATTCTTTCACAAATAATTTCGGTTGTTTTTCGTGCCTGTCCTTGTTGGTCTTGCCATGAACGCGTTTGTAATCTTCCTTCGATTAACACTGAACCTCCTTTTTTAAGATATTGGCCAGCAACCTCTGCTTGTTTTCCCCATACCACGACATTATGAAATTCTGCCTTCTGTTGACGTTGTCCAGCCTTATCAACATAAAAAGAGTTTGTTGCAACTCCCAACGTACACACAGACTGCCCTCCCGGTGTTTGCCGAAGTTCTGGATCACGAGTGAGATTACCGAAGATAAAAACTTTGTTTAGATTCATTCTTTAAAGCATTAAATATTTCGACCCTTTATTGTTTATTATTGATTGTTACTGAAGAATTTCCTCCAACTTTTCCTGTAGTGCTTCGTTCGAAAGTACTGTATTGAACCCTCCTTTTTGTTTTGGTGCAACCGCAACTCTTTTCTTTCTCTGCCCAGATCTCCCCTCCTCATCTAATCGAGGAGTACTTTCTTTTATTTCACTTTGAACACCCACTAAAAAACGAAGAATGTCGTGTTCAAGTTTTGCAGCAGCAGAAACACTACGTACTGATTCTGGTGGAAGTGTACATTTAATCGTACCTAAAAACCCTTGGGTTTCTTTTTTAATCGGATATGAGAGCCTTAATTTTACAAGCGGATACTCATTTAATATGACCCCCCCATACTTCTCTATAAATTTTCGTGCAAAAGCACCATCCTCACTTCTTTGGATGAAGGAAATATCATATTTTTTTTGCGCCTCAACAGTTGAAAAATCTTCCATATTAATTACCTGTACACAATATCAGTTATCCCTCAAGTGGTCAAATTTATTCCTTGGGAATCTCAGTTTGTCCGACTATCTCTTTTGTTTCTTCGGGAGGAGCATACATAAGTTTTTTTGCGTCTAATACTTCTTGAGGAATACCACGAAACCCGGTTCCCACTGGAACAAGTTTTCCAATAATAACATTTTCTTTCAATCCGCGAAGTATATCAACTTTTCCTTCTACCGATGCATTCACAAGTACGCGACTTGTTTCTTGGAAAGACGCTGCTGACAAGAAACTATCTGAGGTAAGTGCTACTCGAGTGATCCCAAGGATACGAACAATTGCTTTTGCTGGTTTCTTTTTCGCGTGTCTCACATCTCTGTTTACACGGAGGAATCGTTGTTTATCAACAACCTCATCAACGGTAAAATCCGTATCGCCACTGTCTTTTACCACAACGCGGGAAAACATCTGACGCACGATAATTTCGATGTATTTATCATTAATTGATGCACCCTCAGGTACATAAATCTTCTGCACCTCATTTATAATATATCGTTGTGCCTCTTCCAATCCTCTATAAGAAAGAATTTCACGAATATCAAGTGGACCCTCTGAAAGCTGTTGTCCTTTTTGTACACGATCACCAACTTTCACAAAAAGACTTATGTTAAGAGGAACCACATATTCAGTTACTCCTGCTTTTAATTTTTTCGATTTTGATGTTGTTCTCTTTGAATTTTTTACTTCAATTATCTTTGTAAGTCCAACTTCCTTAATAAATTCAACCACCCCGTCTTCTTTTGCAAGCATCGCCTTTCCTTTTGGAGGACGCGCTTCAAAAATTTCTTCAACACGAGGAAGTCCGTAAGTGATATCAAATCCCGCCACACCTCCAATATGGAACGTTCTCATGGTGAGCTGCGTTCCTGGTTCTCCGATTGATTGAGCAGCAATCACACCAACCGCCTCTCCTTGTGCAACTATTTTATTTTTACTCAAATCCAAACCGAAACACGCCGAACAAATTCCATCAAATGATTTACAAGTGATTGGGGAACGCATTTTCACAGATTCTAATTTCGATTCTCGTATTGTCTTTGCAATTTCTTTCGTGACTATCTTTCCTTCTCTCACAATTAATTTTCGATCAATACGAATATCCTGTGCCGCTTTTCTTCCAAAAAGACGCTCATCAAATTTGTATCCAAAATTATCTCCTTCAGCACGGATCACGTCAATTCCATCAGTTGTTCCACAATCTTCTTCTTTAATAATTAAATCTTGTGATACGTCAACAAGTCTGCGAGTGAGATATCCAGCTGATGCTGTCTTCAAAGCAGTATCGGTAGAACCCTTACGTGCGCCATGAGTTGAGATAAAATATTCAAGTACTCCGAGACCTTCTTTATATGAGGATTTCACGGGGAGCTCAATTGTCTTTCCATTCGCATCAAGCACCAACCCTTTCATTCCCATCATTTGAATTGGCTGTGCCCAACTTCCTTTTGATCCAGAATCAAAAATAGAAAAAATTGGATTTTCTGGAGTCATTGTTTTTGGAATAAGTGGAGCAATTTGTTCACGAATATTTGTCCATACTTCAATAACTTTTTCTCTGCGTTCTTCTTCAGTGAGTAATCCATCTTCATAATGAGACTCAATAAGTTCAACGCGCTTATTTCCTACTTCAATTAATGCTGGTTTTTCCTTTGGAATAACCGTATCACTTATTGCCCACGTGATTCCAGAATATGTTGCGTACGTAAACCCTAAACTTTTTATACTATCAAGATGTTCTTGAGAACCTTCAATACCATGCACATCAATAATCTCTCCCACGAGTTTTGAAAGTGTTTTCTTCGTAAACATCTCATTTACAAAACGAAATCCTTCGGGAAGTGCATTATTGAATATTAATCTTCCACATGTTGTTTCTATTAATTGCCCTCTCACTATGCACTTAATCTTTGCATTGAGATCAAGATATCCATGTTCATGTGCAAGCATTGCCTCATTAAACCCTGAAAATATTTTTCCCTCTCCTTTTGCTCCCTCTACAATACGAGTTAAGAAATAGGAACCAAGCACCACATCTTGTGTTGGTCGTGTAATTGGCTCTCCATTTGCAGGTTTCAAAAGATTATGTCCTGCATTCATTAATGTACGTGCTTCATATTGAGCCTCCACGGTAAGTGGAAGATGTACCGCCATTTGGTCTCCATCGAAGTCTGCATTAAACGCCTCACAAACGAGAGGAGGAATTCTAATACAAAGATCTTCAATAAGAAGAGGTTTAAATGCTTGAATACCAAGACGATGAAGTGTTGGTGCACGATTTAAGAGCACCATTTTATCAGCAATTACCTCTTCAAGAATCCCCCACACTTCTGGTGATCGTTGTTCGATAAAACGGTTTGCTTGTTTGATATTATATGCAAGTTCTCGTTCAATAATTTTATTGATGACAAAATGTCTGAAAAGTTCAAGTGCAAGATTTTTCGGCAATCCACATTCGTTTAATTTCAACTCAGGACCCACCACAATGACGGAGCGAGCGGAATAATCAACGCGTTTTCCCAAAAGATTTTGTCTGAATCTCCCCTGCTTTCCCTTCAACATATCTGCAAGAGATCGAAGTGGTCTTCTTCGTGAAGAAAGAAGTTGTGCCCCGGTACGTGCAGAATTATCAATAAGTGCATCAACTGCTTCTTGAAGCATTCTTTTCTCGTTTGTAATAATTACTTCAGGAGATTTTAATTCAATAAGTTTTTTTAAACGATTATTTCTATTAATCACCCGTCGATAGAGATCATTTAAATCAGCAGTAGCATATCTTCCTCCCTCAAGAGCCACCATTGGGCGCAATTCTGGCGGAAGCACTGGGAGCACAGTAAATACCATCCACTCTGGTCGAACTCCTGATTTCAAAAGAGATTTTATAAGTTGTAACCTACGCAATACACGTTTTTCCCTGTTTGCATCTTTCACTGTTTCAAGTTCGTGTTTTGCTTTTTTCATCAAATCTTTCAGATTAATCTGCTCCAAAATTTTTCTAATAGCTCCTGCGCCACGATCTGCCTCAAACACATCTCCGAATTTTTCGGCTAATGTATAATATTCGGATTCAGTAAGAATGAGCCCTGGTTCCAACACAGATACCACATCTCTCAATCGTTCTTTTGACTCCTTTAATTCTTTCGCATTTTCATTCTTATCTTGCTTTAATGATTTATATTCCTTATCAAGCATCTCAAGTACGCGTTTTTTATTCTCTTCATTTACCACCGTTACGATAAATGCAGCATAATAAATTACCTTCTCGAGTTTTGGAACTGAGATGTTCAAAAGTAAACTCATTTTTGAAGGAACGTTTCGTAAAAACCAAATATGAGTAACTGGAGTTGCAAGCACGATATGTCCCATTCGTTCGCGACGCACCACTGCACGGGTCACTTCGACACCGCATTTTTCACAGACAATTCCCTTATAACGAATTTTTTTATATTTTCCACAATAACACTCGTAATCCTTTGTGGGACCGAAGATTCTTTCTGAAAACAATCCATCTTTTTCCGGTCTCTGCGTTCTATAATTCAACGTCTCTGGCTTTAATACCTCTCCATGTGACCATGAAAGTATCTCTTCAGGACTTGCAACCCTGATTGAAATTGATTTAAGATCAGCGTTTTTATTCATAGCTTTTTATTTATCTTCTTCGTCATCGTCAATTCGACTTTTTTCATAGTCATATCTCACATTTAATCCAAGTGATTTTAATTCAGCAACAAGCACATTAAATGACGCGGGAAGGTTTGGCTTCTTAATTTCTTGGCCTCGAATTATCGATTCAAACGCAGCAGAACGTCCCATCACATCGTCTGATTTAATAGTAAGCATTTCTTGAAGTGTATGTGCGGCACCATATCCCTCAAGTGCCCACACCTCCATTTCTCCAAATCGTTGTCCTCCAAGCTGTGCTTTTCCTCCAAGTGGTTGTTGAGTAATCAACGAATACGGACCGGTTGAACGCATATGAATCTTGTCCTCAACAAGATGATTTAATTTCATAATGTAAATATATCCAACCGTGATCGCTTGTCGAAATGGCTGACCAGTAAGTCCATTATAAAGCTTGATTTTCCCTTCTTCAGGAAATCCTGCAGCCTTTAATTCATCTCGTATATCACCCTCAGTTCCTCCAACAAATCCTGGAACAATCGCGCGATACCCTAGTGTATGAGCAGCAAGTCCAAGGTGTGTTTCTAAAATTTGTCCAAGGTTCATACGTGATGCGACCCCTAATGGATTTAATACCACATCCACCGGTGTTCCATCTTCTAAGTACGGCATATCTTCTACTGGACGAACGGTTGAAATAACACCCTTGTTTCCATATCGTCCCGCAAGCTTATCCCCTGCGCGGATTTTTCGAAGCTGAGCGACTTCAACTTGAATTTTCTTTATAATTCCCGGTTCAAGTTTATCCCCTCGATCGCGTGAAAAAATCTTTATTCCAATAGTTCTTCCTTGTTTTCCATGAGGAAGGGTAAGTGAAGTATCTTTTACATCCCGTGCTTTTTCGCCGAAAATGGCGCGAAGTAATCGCTCTTCGGAAGTAAGTTCTGATTCACCTTTTGGTGAAATTTTTCCGACAAGAATATCATTCTCTCGTACTTCTGCTCCAATACGAATAATTCCTTCCTCGTCAAGATTTCTTAATTTATCTTCAGAAACATTCGGAATATCTGGCGTTGTCATTTCAGGTCCAAGTTTTGTATCTCTCACTGAACACACAAACGTTTCGATGTGAATTGAAGTAAATAAATCATCTTTTGCCACTCTTTCAGAAAGAACGATAGCATCTTCAAAATTTCCTCCCTGCCACGGAACAAATGCAACTAATAAATTTCTTCCTAAACTTAACACCCCATTTGATGTCGCGGGACCATCAGCAAGTACGGTTCCTTTTTTCACTTTTTGCCCAACGTCAACTATCGGACGTTGCGAAATGCATGTTGATTGGTTTGATCGTTTGAATTTCAAAAGTGGAAACACCTTTTTTCCAGATTCATTTTTTACTGTTACCGCATCGGCATCTACTTCAAACACTACTCCATCAACATCGGAAATAATCATTTGTGCAGAATCACGTGCGGCACGCTCTTCTTGTCCCGTTCCAACATATGGAGCCTCTACACAAATTGGAGGAACCGCCTGTCTTTGCATGTTTGAAGCCATAAGCGCACGGGTTGCATCGTTATGTTCCAAAAATGGAACAAGTGATGTTGAAATACTCACCGATTGATTTGGTGATACATCAATAAAATCAACTTCCTCTCGTTCGCACATTCCTGCAATACCACCAATACGAGCAGGAATTCTCTTTTCAATAATTTTATTATGATCGTCGAATTTTACATCAGACTGAGCAATATTATATTTTTGTTCACTGAATGCATCGAGCCATGTTACTTCATTTTTCACCATACAATTTTCAACTTTGAAATATGGTGTTTCTAAAAACCCAAATTCATTCAAACGAGCATAACTTGAAAGATAACTTACCAGTCCAATACTCGACCCTTCGGGGGTTTGAATTGGACAGATGCGTCCATAGTATGAGCTGTGCACATCACGAACCTCAAATCCCGCTCGTTCTCGCGTGAGTCCTCCAGGACCCATTGTTGAAAGACGTCTCTTATGTTCGAGCTCTGCGAGAGGATTCACCTGATCCATGAATTGAGATAATTGAGATGATGCGAAGAAATCACGCACCACTGCGGTTAAAAGTTTATAGTTAATAAGTTGTACTGGCTGAAGACCACTTCTATCAAATGTGGACATTCTATCCTGTACCCCTCTTCTGAGTCGTGCAAATCCAACACGAAGCCTCGCCTGCACCAATTCTCCTACCGCTCGGATTCTCCTGTTTCCCAAGTGGTCAATATCGTCTGGTTTTGCATATTGATTATTATTTAATCGAATAACTTCCTTAATAATATTCACAAGATCTTCACGATCTAAAATTCCCGAAGTTTTTTTTGTAAATCCAAGGCGTTGATTCAATTTATATCTTCCCACTTTGCTCAAGTCATATCGATCAAAACGAAAAAACATTGGTTCAATAATCGAATGTGCACTTTCTGAGGTCACAAGATCTCCCGGGCGAAGACGTCGATAAATTTCCATATACGAATCTTCAACTGTCTTTGCTTCATCTTTTTTGAGAGTGGTCTCAATATATTTTATTTTCCCCGTATCAACATCGGCGAATGTTTTTAAAATTTCTTCTGGAGTTTCAATGCCAAAAATACGCAATAATTCCGTTACCGGAGCTTTTCTTTTTCGATCAATTTTTACTCCAAGAAATCCATCGGCCTCTGTTTCAATTTCAAGCCATACTCCACGATTTGGAATTACTTTCGCGCTAAATAATTTCTTTCCACGAAACACATTCATGAGAAAATATACCCCAGGAGAACGAATAAGTTGGGAAATGACGACGCGCTCTACTCCGTTGATAATAAATGTTCCGCGTTCGGTCATAATTGGGAAATCACCCAAATATACTTCCTGCACTTTCGATTCTTTCATTTCGTGATTCGTAAGTTTCAAATTTACACGAAGTGCTGCTTCATATGTTTGATCCTTATCCTTTGTTTGAAGTTCTGTATATTTCGGGGGGTCAAATTTATAATCAAGGAAGTGCAATTCGAGCTCTTCACCCGTGTGATCCATAATTGGAGAAATTTCATCGAAAAGTTCGCGAAGCCCTTTTTCGACAAACCACTCAAACGACTTTGATTGAATCTCTATGAGATTCAACAACTCAAAAGATGGGCCGCGATACGAGGAGAAAACTTTTGTTTTTAAATGTTGTATCATATGACCTTTTTACAAATATTTTGCGCGTTTTATATTGTGCTCCTCTAGCGTCTTTGAGAAGAGTGTTTCTTTGGTTTTTGAAGAAGAAAGATAGTAGAGATACTGAGTTTTTTGAGGTGAAAGTGCTGCCCGAATTGCCGACTCTCCTGGATTTGAAATTGGTGTGGGCGTCCATCCAAGTCGTTCGTATGTATTATATGGGGAAGCAATACGAAGATCGGAACGCGCTACCAATAAACTCTCACACCCTCGTATTTGTCCTCCGCATTTTGCATATCCAATTGTTGCATCAACTTGTAACGGCATTTTAATGGAAATTCGCTTTAAAAGAATCCCTGCAACAATTTGTCTATCTTCAAATTCAGGAATTTCTCTTTCAAGGAGTGACGAAAGAATGAGTTTTTGATACCAATCTTTTTCTCCTGAAAAAAGCGGCCACGCTCTTTCAGAGAAAACATCAAGCATTCTTCGCACTACTTTTTCTGGAGATGAATTCAATTCAAAATAATATGAATCGGGAAATAAAAATCCCTCAAGAGAAGAAATATTATTTAAGAATGAATAATCAGAGGTAAGATTTTTTATTTGAAAATTTTTAATCGTCCCTTTTTCGATAATTTTTTCATCCGTAAGAATTGAATCAATATCTGCGAGCGTTGATCCTTCAGGAATGGTTACCAACACATCGCTCCTTCCTTTTGAGGTAAGTGCGCTCACCATTTGTGGAACACTCATGGTATCTGAGAGCATATAAACACCTGGCTGAAATCGTTGGGCTTTTCCGGTAAGAAGGGCATACACCTTAAAAACGGTAAGTGACTTTACCATAGACTCTTGTGAAAGACGCGCCCCAATTTCTTTAAATCCCTCTCCTTTTATAATTTTAAATTCTTTCTCTATTTTTGAAATATTATTTGGTTGCAAACTATAGAAAAAATACGCAACCACAATAATACACACTAAAATTACAGCAAGCCCAATGAATACACGAAAGTTCACCGCGCCTCCTTGTTTAAATTGAAGGTTCATTAAATCAAAAAATAAATTTAGGCACAAAAGTATATGAAAAACGTCCTCAAATTTGAAAACAATAAATTGCGCAAAAAACAGCGCTTCCTCGGTTCTTTAACGGGATTCAAATTTGATATGTTCAATTATACTCATAAGTATCCCAGCCGTCAAGAGACTTGATCCCCCATAACTGAAAAATGGGAAGGTAATGCCAGTAACCGGCATAATCCCCAAACTTGAACCTATGTTTATAAAAAACTGTAAGGTAAAAATAATCACCGCTCCCAATATAACAAATTTTGAATAGTTATCCCCAATCCGAAGTCCAATGTGTATAAGACGATACAAAAGGAAAAAAAAGGCACCAATAATACACACACCCCCTAAAAATCCCCACTCTTCAACAAATGCCGCAAAAATAAAATCGGTTTGTGCCTCTGGAAGAAAACGGAGATGCGATTGAGTACCAAGACCAAATCCCTTTCCAAAAAATCCAGCTGATCCAATCGCAATCTTTGATTGAATCACGTTGTAATTAATACCGAACGGATCTTTTTCTGGAAACACAAACGCAGTGAGTCGATCTTTTTGGTATGGCTTTAGAAATGACATCCAGAGAACAACAAAAAGAAGAATCGCTACCACAATACCAAATAACAATCTTTTCTTTTGAATTCCACTCACAAAAAGGAATCCAATCCATATTCCTACAATAATGAGCGTTGAACCGAAATCAGGATGTATGATTACGAGTCCCGCGGGGATTGCAGTATAAAAAAATGAAAGAAAAATATTTTTTGTTTGCGATGCAGAAATATGTCTTCGAGAAAAAAAATGCGCAAGAATAAATAATAATCCAATTTTTACAATTTCCACCGGTTCAAATTGAAACCCACCAATCACCAACCAGCTTTTTGTACCACGAATGGTTGTACTTTGAAGATTAGATAATACAAGAAGTCCAACACTTCCCCAATACAACCCATGACGAAACCATCCCTGCCCTCCCAACCATTGCCAATTTATTTTTCTCCCAAAAAAGATAATAAGAAATACCGCAACATACCAAAATATCTGACGACGAAAAAATGCAGTATTTGTGCTCGCAAGAGACAATAAGCTTCCTGTCGCAAGAATAGAGATTGAGAAAAAAATTCCCCAATCAAGCTGTTTGCCGTGTACGGTAGCCATAATACAGAGATTATCGAGTACTTATAAATATCTTTGTGCGTAATAAGTCAATTTCGTCTGTAATCAGCTTGTTTTCCGGAAATGAGACAATAAACGGCTTTTCTTCCAATCCCCCAAGGTTTGATATTACCGTCTGCCCCGGAAAAATCTCTACATCATATTGGTCATATACCATCGCAATAATTTTCACTTCCGAAGTAAATATAGAACTTTGATTTTTTATATTCCCCGATACACGCACTCCTTGTTTTGTCTTCTTTGTTTCTATTGCTGATGATAATACTACATCGGGGCGAAGCATTTCATATGATTTTTTCCATGAGGTATCTGATAGCGTGAGCTTGATTTTATTAATATCCTTCGCGAAAGAAGAAATTCTCGGTTCAAATATAAACTTTTTCTCAAGCGCAAAAACTGAGTCGCTTCCTGATATTCTTTCTATTTCGCGATTTCGTATATCATACACCGTAAATGTATATAAAAATCCGTCTGAGGAAAAAAATTGATTCGAGTTTAATATTTCCGTAAGTAAAATTACTTTCCCTTCATTAAGAGAAAACGTACGAACATCTCCAATTTGTTTTAATGGAACAAGTTCCGTAATTTCACATTTTGTACACACTCCCCCACAATCGATTCCTGTTTCATTTTGATTTTGAATGCCGTCAGAACAGGTTGGTGTTTTTATGATTAATCCTCCAAAGAACCAATAAAAAATCAATCCAAATATACAAAGGTAAAACACTCCATATACAAACTTTTTTGTTCC
>Ga0265292_1002725_pt1 | contig 11797 bp, 15 predicted proteins | sample Munlanlewell296A_FD_189080 | JGI IMG/M metagenome (GOLD analysis project Ga0265292, IMG submission 189080) | Leachate microbial communities from a municipal landfill in Southern Ontario, Canada - Leachate well 296A | ecosystem: Engineered > Solid waste > Landfill > Unclassified | place: Canada...
TTCCATGGAAACGCGTTGGACATCGACCCCACCCACGTGAACTTCGTGCGGTGCGAGGACATGAACGACCGACAGCTGAGGAACATCGTCTGCGGCCTCGGCGGGCCGAAGCACGGCATGCCCCGGGAGGATGGCTTCGTCATCACCGCCGCGAGCGAGGTCATGGCCATCCTCTGCCTCACGGAGGGGCTCCTTGACCTTAAGGAGCGCCTCAAGCGGATCCTCGTGGCCTTCAATCGGAAGGGCGGCCCCGTGACCGCGGCGGACCTCTGCGTGCCTGGCGCCGCGACGATCCTCCTGAAGGACGCCCTCATGCCGAACCTCGTGCAGACCCTCGAGGGCACGCCCGCCTTCGTGCACGGTGGGCCCTTCGGAAACATCGCACACGGGCACAACACGATCCTCGCGGACCGCCTCGCCCTCGGCTCCGCGGACCTCGTGTGCACGGAGGCGGGGTTCGGCGCGGATCTGGGCGGGGAGAAGTTCGTGGATCTCGTGTGCCGCCAGAGCGGCATGATCCCGGACGCGGCCGTGATCGTCGCGAGCGTGCGGTCCCTCAAGCACCACGGCGGCGCGAAGAAGAAGCAGCTCGAGGAGGAGGACCTCAAGTTGCTCGAGGCGGGCTACCCGAACCTCGACGCCCACGTCGGGATCATGAAGAAGCTCGGCCTCACGCCCGTCGTCGCGGTGAACCGCTTCCCCGCCGACACGGACCGCGAGATTGACGCGGTCGTCGAGCACTGCCAGGACGAGGGCCCGCGGGCGGCGACCCACACCGCGTACCGGGACGGCGGGAAGGGCGTAGAGGATCTCGCGAAGCTCGTCCTCGACGCCGCGAACCATTCCGCCCATGCGATCCGGCCCATCTACAAGGACGACGACCCTTTCCAGGAGAAGGTCACCAAGGTCGCGACGGAGATCTACGGGGCCGGCGACGTGAAGTTCGACGCCGCGGCCCTGGACGACCTCGGGCGCCTCGAGAACGCCGGCCTCGACCATCTCCCCGTGTGCATCGCGAAGACCCAGCTCTCCCTCACGGACGACGAGACCGTGCGCGGCGCGCCGGCGGGTTGGACCTTCAGGGTCCGCGGGGTCCGGGCGAGCGCGGGCGCGGGCTTCCTCGTCGTCCTCGCGGGGGAGATGATGCGGATGCCAGGTCTCAGCGCGGAGCCGGCGGCCCTGGGCATGGACATCGACGAACAGGGCCGAATCAAAGGCCTCTTCTGAACGACGAACCCTCGGGGGCGGCGGAACAAGGCCGTGACGACGCATCGAGAAATCCTCTCCCCCTTCGAAACGCGAGGGCACTCCTGAAGGGGCATGGGCATCCCTGCACGGTCTCCGCGCGCGATTTCGTCCGCTGGCTCCACACCGACACGCCGTATCCAAGCCCGAGTTTCGATGAGGTCGTGGGAAATCCCTTCTTCATGGTCCACGAGCTCGTTGAGATCGACGAGGTCAGGCGGATGGGATTGCGGATCACGAAGGACGTGATTGTGCGGAACATGGTGCGGACCACCGACGCGCCCCTGAAGGCGGCCCGCGTGGAGTTTGTTCACGTCCTTGTCCCGCGCCATCCGCGTGCTCTTACCGCCCGTGAGAATCAAGCCGGAGCGGTGTGGCGTGGCATCCCACCTCCGTTACTCTCAGCCGTCGCTCGTGCAGCCTAGGCGGCTCTTTCCCGGTACACCCAGAAGCCCCTAGGATCGAGCTTGCCCACGAGTACGAGTTCGCGTCGCTCGGCGAGCTCCACCGCGCCTAGGAAGGGGACGCTCCACGTCGCGAGGGAGCCAACGCCCATCCGAATCGCCTTCGCAATGATCTCTTCTCCGATGCGTCGAGTCGAGTACAGGATCCTGCCCGCGACCGGAAGGCCCGAGAGGAGGGCCTTCCCGAGGGCCTTATCGACCGCGCTGTGCCTCGAGAGATCGGACGCGAGGAGCATTCCGCCCTTCGAGGGGTCGTGCAGGGCGGCCCAATGGAGCGGACCGGCCCCGCGCAACGCTTCCTCCCGATTGTGAAGGGATTTCGCAAGCTCATCACCTTCTCGAGATTTCAATCAGACTGTGAACCAGAGTCTCCGCAGCGATGGAAAGATCTTCCGTGGGAAGAATCTTGCCAGCGTTCGCATCGAACAGGATGTTCGCCGAGGGAGGCACCTCTTCATCGCCAAGCCACAGAACAACAACAATCGGGAGTTTCGGGAAGAAATGCACCCTGAATCCCACGTTTCCGGTCTTCACGGGCTCCGCGCCGAGCATCTCGCCGACGTGCTTGAGAACCTCAGGGGCCGTACCAAAGGCCTTGACAATCAGGTCGATGGCCCTCGACTTGAACACGGAATAGTAAATGTCACCACCCTCGAATTCCCTGAACGTTGCGAGCCTGTTGGCCACCTCAGCCCTTCCGGCCCCCGCGATCGACGTGTTGAACGCGCGGTACGCGCGCGGCGAGATCTCTCGAGACGAGTACCTGCGACTGCGGGCGGACCTCGACGGGCGACCGTCCTGAGGGGATCGAGACGATGAACAAACTCGTCGCATTCGGGATTCTGGCGGCTGTCGTCCTCGCAGTCGGCATCGGGGCCCTGCTCTACCGAGCCTCGACCGGCTCCGCCTACGTCCAGGTGTCGATTTCCAACTATGCCTTCAACCCGAGCAATCTGACCGTGAAGGCGGGCACGACCGTCCGTTGGACGAACTTCGACGCCGTCGGCCACACGGTGACATTTGGCGGACACGACAGCATGGGGACCGGCATGGATTCGGGCCTCATGGGGCACATGGGAACCTTCAGCACCACCTTCGCAGAGCCCGGTGTCTATGAGTACCACTGCGATCCTCACCCCTCCATGACCGGGGTGGTCGTGGTCACGGGATGAGGTGGATCCAAGTGAGGACGAGGGGCGAGGAGGCATGACGTGAGCGTGACAGGAAGCATCGAGATGCGCAAGGCTGCGTACGGAATTTACCGCGAAAGCGATCTCCCGTACGAAGAGGCTGTCGGACGAACGAAGGACGAGCTGAACAAGGAGGGCTTTGGCGTCCTCACCGAAATCGACGTACGACAGACGCTCAAGGAGAAGCTAGGGGTCGATTTTCCCAGGTATGTAATCCTCGGCGCCTGCAACCCTCCCCTGGCCCATCGCGCCCTGACCGGCGAGCCCGACATCGGCCTTCTCTTGCCCTGCAATGTGGTCGTCCACGAAGGGCCGGATGGGCGCGCCCGTGTGAGTGCATTGAGGCCCTCCGTCGTCTTCGAGAGGCTCGTGGAGAACCCTGCCTTGGTTTCCGTTGCAGAAGACGCCGAGGTGCGTCTCACGAGGGCCCTGGACGCGGTGTCGAGGGCCGTTCCGCCGATCCCGCGTGCCATCGAGCGGGAAGAGAAGTAAATGAACATAGGAGGTGTCACAGAGATGTGCATGATGAATCATGGCTCCGACCATGACTCGCACTCGGGCAGCAACGAATCGCCGCTGGAGATTCTGAAGCGGCGCTTTGCGGCCGGCGAAATCACCCGAGAGCAGTATGAGGAAATGAAGCGAGTCATCCTCGGGGACGACGGTTCGCGACAGAGTTCTCACGCCGCCCACTAGCGAGGTGGAAATCTATTTGTCGCTCGGACGGGAGTGGACGCGAACGTGCACTCCCTCGACGTGAAGATCGTGAGGACAATCGGGCTTCGACCGTACGGGCACCACGTAGAACCCGTGCTTGTTGTGGAATAGTTCTAATGAACCCAAACCGGAATCGGTTCGAATCCGGTCGAGCCCACTCATTTCTCGGGTCTCCGACGACCGTGGAGGCGTTGAGCCCGGTGACAAGAGGACTGCTGAGAGTCACCGATGGTGAGCGGCCATGCGGAGTCGTGCTGGCACGGGCTGCGCACGGATCGTCTCACGCACCAACCTTCGATGCGCAAGAGCGAAGCACAGGGAGCCGAGCGCAATCTGGACCGAGGCCGAGATAAGGAACTGGGGGCCGCAACCCTCATTATCCCGCATGATATTACGTCCCACGCCCTTCCAGACAGGGGGCGGGGGGTGACAAGATGGCTGAATTGTCGGAGGAGAGTGTCTTCTTCCTGCGCGTCACACCGGGCCGCGTGGAGCACGCCCTGGAGGAGCTACGCCGGCATCCGCACGTGAAGGAGGCCGAGGCGGTCATGGGCACCTACGACGTCGCCGTGACGGGCGCCTTCCGGAGCTCGGAGGAGCTACGGAAGTTCCAGGCGGAGCTCGAGGCGAAGGACTTCTGCGAGGGATGCGCCGCCCACCCGGGCTTCGAGAACTGGCGGCGGGAGGAGGCCGAGGAGGAGCCCGTGAACGGGTGGACCCTCATCCGCGCCGTGGACGTGGACCGAGCGATGAAGGATCTCCAGCGTGTGCCGTCCGTGCAGCGGATCATCGGCACGACGGGGGAGTACAACCTCATCGCGCGGATCGGCGCGAAGGACCCGAACGCCTTGCAGGAGACCGTCATCCGGGACATCCAGAAGATCCACGGTATCCGACGGACAGAGACGCGGCCGAGCCTCACGCGGCCGAGTCTCAAGACGATGTGAGGGACGGAGGCCCGGCGGGCCTCCGGCCACTTTTTGTTCTGATTCCCGACACCGTATCCTCATCTGACGGATGCGGCGCTCCCGGCGTGGACCGTCGGCAGGCCAATCGTCCTCTGAGATAAAGGACGATTCCATCTGAACGAACTCGACGAAGACTCATTGTCGACTAGGCGTTCGGCCCAAGTCGCCTCGTTCCCTCTCCGCGAATGTCTATGTGTAACATGCGCGTTTCATTGCCCGAATCACAGAATCTGGTGCTCGAGGAGCCATCACGAACCTTCGGATGTAGACCGCCGTGCGCGCCCGCGTTTGGATAAGCGAGGGCGCGAAGACCCCGATCGTTTTGCACTGCGCAGCCGCAAGTCTTATATTCGGTGGATACGTTACAGATACGTCAAAACGACGTGAGAACGGAGGTTTAGCGTATGACAGAGATTCGCACCGCCATCCCCGAAGAAATCGCCCGGTACCTCGATTCCCTGGTCCGCGCGGGTCCCTTCGCGAGCAAAGCGGAGCTCGTCCGCGCGGCCCTTATGGCCTACGCGACGACGGCTGGCCCGCTCGCGCAGGGTTTCGACAAGGAAACGATCCTCGCGCCCGACGGTCGCATCTACCAGCTCGAGTATGCACGGGAGGCTGCGTTGCGTGGATTGCCCGCGGTGGGCGTCGTCTACGAAGGAGGCGTCGTGCTCGCGGCGCCCTTGCAAGCCAAGAGCAAGTTGCAACGGGTCTCGAAGATCCAGAGAATCGGCGAGCACGCGGCGATCGCGTCCGCCGGTTTGGTCGCCGACGCCTATCAAGCGGTTCGCCATGTTCGTCAGGCGAAGCCGAAGACAACCGACGACCTGGTCGGGGAGTTCATAGACTTCTTCTGGCGTCACACAATCGAGCGGACAAAGCGACCCCTCGGTGTCGCGCTCTTAATCGCGAGCGCCTTGGACGGCGAATCGCGGCTGTTCTACCTCGACCCGAGCGCTGCCCTCGTCGAGTACGCCGCCGCGGCGATCGGTGAGGGCGAGAAGGACCGGTTCGAGGTCCTGGAACGGCGGTATCGGCGGGGCAAGGCAAAGGAGGCGGAAGCCCTGGCCCTCGATGCCCTCGGCAAGCCGAAGGCGTACGAGGCCGTCCACATCCCCGTGTGACGTCGGTTCGGTATCACCGCTCGAACCCAAGGGTGAAGATGCGTGGGCCAGGATTCGAACCTGGGGACCCCTTCGGGAAGGGATCTTGAGTCCCTCGCCTTTGACCAGGCTTGGCTACCCACGCACGGCCCGCGGAGCGGCGGGGCCGCCTAAAACCTTTCCCCGGGGGGTCTCCTCGGTGAAACGCGTGGAAGGACCGCAGGCGAAGGCTTTTCTCAGAAAACCCCCATGCGGGCGCGGTGGGGTCCATGGTTCTGTATTTTTCGACGGCTTTCTTCAATGAGCTCGCGGCGAAGCTCAACGAGGATCCGGAATGGCAGAAGAAGGCCACGACCATGAGCGTGAAGCTCGTGCTCACGATCACGGACCGAGGGTCGTCGCACATGCTCGACGTCCAGAGCGGCAAAGTATCGGCGAGCGAGGTGGCGGCCGATGTGCCCGCGGATTTCAAGTTCGAAGGTCCCTACGACGCGTGGGTGATCTTGGGCAGGGGCGAGAAGGACTTCCAGTCCCTCGTGATGTCGGGCAAGCTCAAGTTCCGCGGCTCCATGCCCAAGGTCATGGGCATGATGGGCCAGCTCAACCGCATCACCCTCCTGGCCCAGCAGCTCCCCAAGGAATTCTGAGGGAACCGCTCAAACGATTAAATAGCGCGGGACGCATGTTGCCGTGTCGAAGCGGTTGGCGGGGACGGCCCATGGTCGAATTCGAGCTCACTGAAGAGCAGAAGCTGATGCAGAAGACGGCCCACGAGTTCGCCGAGAAGGAGATGCGCCCCATCTCCCTGGAGTATGACAAGAAGGGCGAGATGCCCTGGGATGTAGTCAAGAAAGCCCACTCCATCGGCTTGGACACGGCCTTTCTCCCGGAAGAGTACGGCGGAGGCGGGGTCACCTCCACCCTCACGCATTGCGTCGTCATGGAGGAGTTGAACTGGGGTTGTGCGGGGATTGCGACGGGCCTCCTCGGCGCGGGCCTCGCCTATCTCCCCATCATCCACATGGGCACGGACGCGCAGAAGAAGCGGTTTCTGCCGCGCTTCACCGGCCCGGAGCCCCGCCTCGGCGCCCTCTGCCTCACCGAGCCCGACGCCGGGTCCGATGTCGCGAACATCTCCACGACCGCGAAGAAGGACGGGAAGGAGTGGGTCCTGAACGGCGTGAAGCGGTTCATCACGAACGGCGGGATCGCCGACCTCCACGTGGTCTTTGCGACCACGGACAAGAGCCTCGGCTACTTCGGGATCCGGGCCTTCGTCGTGGAACATGGCACGCCCGGGTTGACCGAGGGCAAGGTCGAGGACAAGATGGGCGTCCGCGCGAGCCACACCTCGGAGGTCATCCTGGACAACTGCCGCATCCCGGCGGAGAACATGCTCGGCTCGGAGGACGGCACGGCGTTCTATGGGGCCATGAAGACCCTCGAGTCTTCCCGTCCGCTCGTGGCAGCCGGGGCCGTCGGCGTCGCTCGTGCGGCCTACGAATACGCCCTCGACTATGCCCGGAAGCGGAAGGCCTTCGGCGGTCCGATCGCGAAGAAGCAGGCGATCGCCTTCATGCTCGCGGACATGAAGACGAAGGTCGAGGCCGCGCGCCTCCTCGTGTGGCGGGCCGCGTGGATGCTCGACCAGGGCATGCCGATGAACAAGGAGGCCAGCGAGGCGAAGCTGTTCGCCGCGGACATGGCCATGGACGTGACCACGGACGCCGTGCAGATCCTCGGTGGGGCGGGATACATGAAGGACGAGCCCGTAGAGAAGTTCATGCGGGACGCGAAGGTCTTCCAGATCTGGGAGGGCACGTCGCAGATCCAGAGGCTCGTGATCTCTCGGGACGAGATCGGGGAGCTCTAGGCGGACGACCGTGGCGGCATCGCGCTCCTCGTGACGGTCACCTTCGGATTCATTCTCCTGAACACGGGGACCGTGCCCACCGTCCTAGTAAATGCGGTCGTCGTCGTCATCGCCTTCTACTTCGGTTCCGGTGGACCTCGGTCAATCCACCCGCCCACGCCGGCGGGCGCGACTCCCGCGGTCCCTGCTCCGAAACCGCCCCGTCTCGTCAAGCTCCTCCTGTTCGCAGGATTCCTCGGGCTTGCCGGCTGGTTCCTCCGGACGAACCCGTCCTTGGGCGGCCTCCCGCTGGAACTCGTGCAGGTGTGGGAGGTCCTGGGAGGGTACGTGGTGGGGGCCAGCCTCGCGTGGATCGTCCACCGCCACGCCCACGAGGACCCACGGAACCGGCGCCTCGCGACGGTCTTCCGTGACGTCAGCGCGGCGGCCACCCTCGCCCTGACGGCATACATCTGCTTTGCCTACGTGGGCGGTCTCACGTCCGCCCTCGCGGGACGTGCGGAGGATATCCTGTCCCTCGTCGTCACTTACTATTTCGGATCGCGGGTGATTGCCCGCTGACGTCGGCCTTCGCGCGGAACAGGAAGGGCAGGGCGCTCATCCACAGGATCTCGAAGATGAGGGAGACGATGGATGGCAAGCTCGCCACGGGCCCGAAGAAGGTGAAGGCCAGCACCACGGTCAACCCGAGGTTCTTGAAGGAGGCGAAGGTGAGCGCTTGGACCCGGGCATCGCGCGACGTGCGCAAGGCGTACGTCAGGCCGAAGAGGGCGATTCCGAGTCCGAAGGTTCGCAAGAACGCGAGGGCGGCGAGGTCTGCGACGAGGTCGGGCTTCCCGAAAAGCGTGTCCCGGGTCGAGCCCGCGATGGCCACGACGAGCACGAAGAAGGATACGCTGACCGCGGTGGGCCGCGCCTCGTCGATCCGCTTCCATCGGCGCAGGGGACGGGAGAGCGCGATGGGCACGCCGATGAGGAGCAGCGTCTGGACGACCAGGTCGTTCACCGCGACGGCCTCCCCGAGGAAGGCGAGGGTGACGAGCGGGACCATCACGAGACCCAGGAGATAGAGGAGGGCCTCCGAGATGAGCGACCGCCGCACGTTCCCCTTCAGCAGAGACGTAATGGGCACGACCGCGACGGCCGGGGGCACCGCCGCCATGAGGACCCATCCGTTACGGACCTCGCGGTCTGCGCTGAGGAACGCGTATACGAGGACGAGCCCGCTCAGCACCACGTAGGTCATCACGAAGGATGCGACGAACCCGCGCGCCTCCTCCCGTGCCGACATGCCCCGGAAGGAGATCTCGGTCAGGGAGAACATCATCGCCAGGATGAGCGTGAGCTGCTGGACCTGCTTCGAGTAGGCCGGGAAGCCGCCGGTCGCCAGGCCCACCACGAGCCCGGAGGCGACCATGAACGGGAAGCTCCGCCAGGGACGGAACACGGCGCGGCGAGCGGGACCGCGAGCTTAAAGGTTGACGGGCTCACAGGCTCGCGAGGACGGCCCCGAACATCGCGAGGCCGACGGCCACCTTCTGGGGGAAGCTCATGCGCTCCGCCATCCACAGGCGACGCACGAGGATCGCGACCCCCGGATAGGCGGTCGTCAGCGGCACGACGACGGCCACGGGCCCGAGGCCGATGGCCAGGAAGATCGTGATACCCGCCAGGGCGAACAAGATGAGGATGGGCTGGGCCGAGCGGATGGCCTCCCGGTCCCATGGCATCTTCCGGTCGCGCCACGCGAGACCGAGGAAGATCGGGGTGGACACGACCACGTAGATGCCCGCATTGCCCGCGAAGCCAATCTCCTCGATGGCGAGCTTCTCGAGGACGCCCCAGGCGCCCCAGAAAAGGACCGCAAAGAGCATGGGGATCAGCCAGGCGCGGCCCTCCGGGGTGTCGGCGGGGTCGCCGTAGAACCCCAGGAGGGCGGCTCCCGCGAGGAGGAACGCGATGCTGAGCACCTGGAGGGGCAGGAGCGTGGCCCCGAGGCCGATCACGGCGGCGGCGACCGTGACGACCGGATATGCGGCGGTGAACCCGCTCACCACGGAGGCCTTCCCCGACTCCATGGCCTTGAACCAGAAGACGTTCCCGAGCGTACCGCAGAGGGCCGACGCGGCCGCGACGATCACGCCGGTCCCGCTCAGGCTTCCGGCGCCGTTGAAAAGGAGGAACCAGCCTGCGTAGATCGGGACGCTATAGAGAGAATACAGGGCGAGCATCCGGCCTGTACCCAGCCGGACCGTCGGCTCTTTGGACAGGCCCTCGCCCACGCCGTAGAACACGACCGTGAGCAGGGCGTAGACGAGCCAGAGCTCCATCTCGCCACATTCCCTGTCGATTGCCTGGTTCTTCCTCGTTCATTGAGGCAGACTCCGCGCGAGGTGAACCCCGCGTCTGCGCGGCTCTCCCGTAGGTGGAGGTTTTCTTAAATCTTCCGCCTCGGACGGAGATACCGCACAATCATCGCGATCATCGGGTCTCTGTGCACGACTCGTCCACTTTCCTGGCCTACACTGGACGTTCGTACGACCCGGTCTCAGGGAACCTGCCCGTACGTCTGCCGCGTCAAGGCGCCGAACATCGGGAGTCCCTGAAAATCCTCCGCCACCTTGCCCGTGGTTGCGTAGCGGTACAGAGCCGCGACGAGGATCGAGTTCGCAGCCGAGGCCACGATGCCCAGGATCACCCAGTACACGAAGGCTACGACGCCGCCGATCACGACCCCGACGACGCCGCCTGCGGCGAGGCCGAGGACGATCGGGAGGATCCCGAGGAGGCCCGCGAGGACGAAGATGCCGCCCATGGTGAACTGCCCGGTGAAGGTCTCGCCCCAGGTCTTCGTGAAGATGGACGCGCTGCGCTTGACCGCGGCCCACGGCCCCAGCTTCTCGTAGATGAGCACGGGCACGACGAAGAACGTTGCCACGGTCCACGCCACGCCGACGAGGCCCATGATGATCTTCCCAACAATTCCCACGCGCTCCTGGATCATGCGGATGATCATCGCGACCGTGGCGGCGAAGAGGGCCCACAGGAAGATCCGGCCCACGTTCTCTCGGGCGATGCGCAGCCCATCGGAGAGGGTGGGATGGCCGCCGTTGAGGCGGATCATCGCGGCCCCGATCACCGCGGCGTTGAAGAAGAGACCGACGAAGAAGGCAACCACGTAGTACACGAACAGGACGACGATTGAGATCCACGCGAAGGAACCCTGGAACATCCCCTCGAAGCCGACGGCAAGGAACATCCCGCCCACGAAGCCCGCGAGGATGAGAATCAGGGAGATGCCGGACAGGAGCGGAAACAGCAGGAGCTCCTTGTCCTGGCGCAGCACGCGCAGGCTCACTTTGGTTAGATTCCAGCCCGTCGAGATGCGACCCATGGTTCTTCCTCCACACCCGGCGATCGACGGACAGCCCTTGTGAGGTACTAATGCCTTCTCATGGAGTGCCGCTCACGCCGCAGGGATCGGCTTTTCGGCCGTCGCGGGACGCTTCATGGCATTCTTGAGGAAATCGTAGAGCTTGGCCTCGATGGCCGGATCGAGCGGCGGAACGACGTGGTCCTTGAGGATCCCGTCGCAGCGCGCCTGGGCCTTGTCCTTCAGGACCCGGTCCAAGTTCTTCTGGTCGGACCTCGCACCCCGGTGGAACGTCGCGGGCTGGAAATGTTCCCGCTTGAAGTGGGACCTCGTGTGAGGGTGGCTCAGGTAGGCGCCCTTCAGGCCGACGGCTTCGATGACCTCGATGGCCAAGGTGTCGTCGGAGACGTCGATCCCGGAGATCGTCCGCCGCACCCCTCCGCACACGTCATTGTCCAGGAGGAGCTTCGCGTAGCTCGCGGTGAGGCTGGACTCGAGGCTGCCGGCGGCATCGTAGATGAAGTCGAACCCCGCGAGGGCCGCGAGGAGGAGCGTTGTCGTGGTCTCCGCGCCCGCCTGGTAGTCCGAGGTCAGGGCCTCCGTGTTCCCTCCCGTGCCGCGGGACGGGATCCCGTAGTACCGGGCCAGCTGGGCTGCCCCGAGGGAGAGCAGACCCGCCTCGGGAGCGCCGAGGGCCACGGCCCCGATCCGCATGTCCATGATCGTGGACACGCTCCCGTAGAACACGGGCGCGCCCTCGCGGGCCGCCTGCGCGACCGCGATCGACGCGAGGACCTCCACGTTCTGTTGGACCAGGACGCCCGCGAGGGTGGACGGAGCCGTGCCGCCCGCCATGCACTCGGGCGG
>Ga0265292_1002727_pt1 | contig 11795 bp, 17 predicted proteins | sample Munlanlewell296A_FD_189080 | JGI IMG/M metagenome (GOLD analysis project Ga0265292, IMG submission 189080) | Leachate microbial communities from a municipal landfill in Southern Ontario, Canada - Leachate well 296A | ecosystem: Engineered > Solid waste > Landfill > Unclassified | place: Canada...
GACGAGGGATATGTCCTGATAGCTCCCGTCTGGGAGCGTCCTCCTGATGGTCATCGGGAGCACCCCCTCCTTCAGCTCCGCCAGGGCTATGTCGAATGGGTCGCTGACGCGGGGCGGCAGCTCGATGAGCATAGGCGCGCCCAATGAGAGCTGGAGCGCCCTCGCCCCAACGATCCTCACCCTCTCGAAGCGCGTCAGCTTCGGGGGTCCAATCTGGACGTTATCAGACAAACAGACCCTTCAGTTTAATCTTCACTACATCATCGGGGGCACGCCGCCTGGCATACCGCCCTCCATTCCTCCCGGCCCACCGGTCGGAGGCTTTGACTTCGAGGAGGCTATCACGTCGTCGATCTTCAGCAGCATCGTAGCGGCCTCCGTCGCCGACTTGACCATCTGAGCCTTTACCGACGTGGGCTCGGAGACGTTGATCTCTTCCATATCGGAGACCTTGAAGGGGATTAAACCTTTTTCCCTGATCGCCTTTAGACCAGCTCGCGGACTTCGGCGTCGGTCAGGCCCTCGCCCCATTGATCTTTATTAACTTCGAGGATTCCAAAGCTCATCGTAAGAAAATGCTTCCCGTCGCGTTCTCCGAGGGCGTCACCATCCATTGTCCGAGGGACGGGAGGTTCTCCTTCTTCAACAGTCCCTTTCCCGCCCACCAACTCTTCACGGCTATCGACGTCTACCCGAACTGTGAGTTCGGCGGCATTGCTCCATCGCCGATCAGGGGCAGAGTGGTGTACATCAGGAGAGTCAAGTGCCCAGAGATGAGTAGTTTCCAAGGATCTTGCTTCGACTACGTGATCCTGCTTCAAAGCCTAGATAATCCTGAGAGGATAGCTAAGGTCCTTCACGTCGTCCCGTCGATCGAGTGCGGTGAAGTTGTGGAAGTGGGGCAGGATCTGGGTCGGCTCCTGAGATCTGGATTCTTTAACTTCTGGACCGACCCCCATCTCCACGTCGAGGTTAGGCCCCCGTCGGATCCTCTGAGAGCGAGAGGAGGCCTCAAGCTTCGTATGCTGATGGACATCGATGGAGCCGACCCGCTGGAGGAACTGAGGGGAACCGTGACGATGGTTAAACCCGAGTACGTCCTGATCTCCCTAGAAAAGGGCTCTGATCACGGAGTTACCGTTGATGTGGGGGGTGAAACAGGGATTCTGGACGGGGGAGTACCTCACTATGGCTGGGTCGGAGTTCACATGATGGAGGAGCCCACCAACAGCGACGTCGTGAATCTCTGCGGCAAATCCATCGCTTCGATAAGGGCGAACTCGGGCGACATGTACCTTGCGAAATGTGGGGATATCCGAGTTCACGTCAACGGGATCAACGTGGGATTATCTCTCTACTTGTTCCCGGCCACGAATCAAGTTAAGCTGATACCGCTGGAGCCGGGGGCGTTAAAGCTCGAGAAGTTCGGAGAGATCTCGGTGGATATAGCCTGAAATGAAGCTCGTGGCTTTGAACTTCCAATACATATAAGTTGAAGAGTCGATGTAATTTTGACGATACCAGAGGGGCATCATTGGGGTTGGTATGTCTCCTAGGAGGGTTAGAGTCAGCATCGGCACCGCCGCGGTTCTGGGGTTAGCTGAGTGCCGGCTCGACGCCAGGCCCACGACGGCCTACTTGATGACGTACACCGACAGCGACTGCGCTGCGAATTGCGCGTTCTGCCCACAGGCACGCGAAAATTCGTCTAACAAGACACTGCTGTCCAGGGTTTTCTGGCCCGACTTCCCGACGGAGGAGGTTTTCAAGGGACTCAGGTGGGCGACCGGTTCTCTGGAGAGGGTTTGCATACAGGCTATTAACTACCCTGGTTTCCTCGACGATGTCGTACACCTGGTTAAAGGGGTGAAGGAAGATACTAATCTTCCGGTCTCCCTCGACGCGCCCCCGCTGGGGATAAGGGAGATGGAGATGCTGAAAGGCGCCGGCCTCGAACGCATCAGCGTGCCGCTGGACGCTGCAACCCCGGAGATATTCGAGCGGGTGAAGGGGCGCTTAGCGAATGGGCCATATCGCTGGGAGAAGCACATCGAAGCGCTGAAAACCGCAGTGGAAGTCTTTGATAGCGGCAGAGTCATGTCAAACCTGATCGTGGGCCTTGGCGAAACCGAGAGAGAGGCCGTGAACCTCATACAGTGGCTCAGAGATATGGGCGTCCAGACGGCTCTCTTCGCCTTCACCCCGGTTCCTGGAACAGCTCTGGCAGACCTCTCCCCGCCGCACCTGGAGGCCTATAGGCGTGTTCAGCTTGTGAGGCACCTTATAACGAAGGGCTTGGCCCACTTCAAAGATATGGAGTTCGATGGTGCGGGGAGGCTAAAGAGCTTCGGGGTGGACCCAGGGATCGTGAAAAGCGGACTTGTCGGTGAAGCCTTGAGGACCTCGGGCTGCCCCGGCTGCAATCGCCCCTACTACAACGAGCGGCCGTCCGGGCCGCTCTACAACTACCCTCGGATGCTCACAAGTGAAGAACTGCATAAAGAGGCTATGTTGATGGGGATTGATGTGGAATGAATGAGACTTGGCGACTCATCGACATGAGGATTGAGGACGCCTACACCCAGATGGCCATAGACGAGGCCATAGCGTACGCCCGAAACAGGGGAGAGACGCCGAACACGATCAGGCTCTACAGGTGGAAGCCCTCGGCCGTATCCATAGGCTACTTCCAGAGCCTCGAGAACGAGGTCGACGTCGAGGAGTGTAGGCGGCAGGGCGTCGACGTAATACGGAGGATCACGGGCGGAGGGGCCGTCTTCCACGACTACGAAGGCGAGATAACCTACAGCCTCGTAGCACCGGACTCGGACCCGAAGATTCCCACAGACATCATCGAATCCTACCAGATCATCTGCGGGTGCATAATCGACGGCCTCAAGGAGCTAGGCGTCGACAGCGAGTTCAAGCCAGTCAACGACATCGAAGCAGACGGTAAGAAGATCTCTGGGAACGCCCAGACGAGGCGCCACGGCGTCGTCCTCCAGCACGGCACCGTTCTAGTAGACTGTGACGCCAGGAAGATATTCAGCTTCCTCAAGGTCTCCGGGGTCAAGATCAGCGACAAGGCCATCAAGTCGGCGGAGGAGCGAGTCACCAACGTCAGGAAGTACCTTGGCCGGGACGTCTCCTTCGAGGAGGCACGCGCCGCCCTTATAAGGGGCTTCGAGGGGGGGTTCGACATCAGGCTCAAGCCGGGGAAGCTGACCCCATACGAGGAGGGACTCGTCGACGAGTACCGGAAGCGGTACAAGTCACGGGAGTGGATCTACCAGAGGTGATATACGGTGCGCGTCGAGTATAAGGTGCCCGGCGGAAAGCTGGTGGCGGCCGAGACCACCGTCGAGTCGGGCCTCATCAAGAAGGTAAAGATCTCAGGCGACTTCTTCATGTACCCGGAGGCCGCCATAATCGATCTCGAGGAGGCGATCACGGGGACCCGCGTAGAAGACCTCGAGTCGACGATTATAAACTTCTTCGACTCCCACCCCACGCAGCTGATAGGGGTAGGTCCCGGCGACTTCGTCCACGTCATCAGGCTGAGTCTGGCCTCAGCCCCTTAGCCTCAAGGCTCCTGGGTATGGCGCAGCAGCCGTCGAAGAACCTGACCCTGTAGCCCATCTCATTCGCTGTCTCCACCGTCGCCTTCGAGGGGAGGGTGAACCTCGTAGCCCCCGCCTCCATGAGCCGCTTCTCTAGGTCGATCCTGCCGGCGCGTTGCCGCATGCAGCCAAGGGCGACCTCGGAGCTCGGGCTCGCCTCCTTCGCCCATGTGGCCGCCTTCTCCATATCCTCAGCCGAGGGTGGGTTCACGTCAGCCATCGGTGTCCCCGCTGTCGGTATCAGGCCGAGGAGGACGATGACCTCAGGGGATATCTCGGAGGCTATCTCAAGGGCCCTGCGCTCCCCCTTGAGGGCGCCGTGGTCGAGGCCTACGCAGACATGGGGTGCGACCTGTGGCACCCCGGCGTCGACAAGGCTGAGGAGGGCGTCGCGGTAGTCCTCGACCCTCGCGGAGAGGCCGTAGACGCCCCTGATCGTCTCCTCGCTCCCCACGAGGTCGACTGAGGCGATGTCGACGCCCGAGGCCGCTATCTCCTCCGCCTCGCTGGCCCCTATGAGGCCGCAGTGGAGGTTTACGATGAGCCCCGTGTGATCCTTGATCCATCTAATAGCCGGATAGAAGCCGTCCAGGGGGACCCTGCCCTCTGATGTCGAGCCTCCGCTGATGAGGAGGCCTACACCGCCCTCAGCCTCAAGCCTCGCCGAGAACGATTTGAGCTTCTCTGATGTGTTCACTTCGGGCATGTGGCTGAGGTAATGGCTGCCACAGTGCCTGCAATTCAGCTTACACGTGGGGCCCGTCACAGATACACTTGGGAACCTTGGCATTGGGTAGTAAAACCTGAGTTCCTTCCCTCCCTCACCAGCCATCCCGTATCACCACACGTCGTACGGGTCAGGTCTAAGTAAAAAATGTTGACTTCCACGGCTAAGTGCCCCCATTTTTCCTCCTCATACTTTTTAATGCGGATTCTCAGTATCCGACGATGCTCTTCGAGGAGTCCTTCACCGCTAGCAGCCATGTCAATATTAGGAGTTCCCACAAGACGACGGTGATGTCACGACCGACAATCACCTGACGCCTAGGGGGGACTGCGTCGTCGCTGTCTCGGCTGGGAAGGGCCTCAGCGGCTTCCGCCAAGAGAGTCAGGAACTCCTGGCCCATGAAGATGTGGTGGACCTTTACACCCATCTCCTCGCCGACTGCGTTGACCGCGCACTTGTCGCACAGGCAGAAGGGCGTCGTGAAGTGCACGGCCTCCAAGTCGACCCCCTGGTCCTTTACTATCTTCACTGCGAGGGTGCTGTCCAACCCGCCTGAGAGCAGAGCCAGTACCTTTCTATGTTTCAACAAGCCGAACGCCGAAAGCAGTCGTTCTCCGGGTTTCCCAAGGTCTTATGATCCCTTCACGGCGTCTAATAAGAACATTTATGGTCGTGTGGCTGGTCGGCTTTTTGAAGCGGAGGTTAATCTGGGGTGTTCAAAGCCGATATTTGGGAACTCAAGCATGAGGAAGCACGTTCAAAGGGATTCCCCCTGCGCTGGAAGCTTGCCCTTTATGCGAGAGCTGATGGATAGGCCTAGGGAGGTCCCAGCCACGCTGAAAAGGGTTCCCTTGAGGGTTGATATGAGGTATAGTGGGGTTAGGACGAGAAAGGCTTCTGGTCTCAATACCAAGAGCTGGAGCACCACGTAGGGCAGGCTCGCTAGGATGCCCGAGACAGCGGAGGAGGAGAGGATGAGCAGAACTCGTGGCCTTCCTCTTAGGCCCTTGGTGCATGTGAAGAACATGGCATCGAAGGCTAAACCTCCAAGAATATAGCCCACCCCGACAACGATCCCCTCCAAAAGGGATAGGCGGATCATCCTTGTGCCCAGGACCGCGACGAGGGACATCAGCGTAACCCTGCCAAACTTTTGGCAGGTCTCAGCCATGATCAGCATTAACATCCATCCAACCACACGGTTCACGACGCCGTGGAGGGAGATGGGACCCAATGAGAACCTTCCAACCACAGGGCCGAGCACGATTTCGGATGCGATCCATATTGCCGAGAAGATCGCGATCAGCGCAGTCTCTCTTGTCGTTATTCGGAGAACCGTTCTCTTTTTCAAGGGAACCTCCGTGGCTTCGCAGGTGTTTTCCTCGCCTGAGCTTCTCATATTGATCACAATAACCGTTTTTTTATCGCCTCGACCAGCCCCAGCCTCTCGATCAGGCGGGAGAAGCGTTCCCCTCTCTTTCCCTCCTCCTTGAGGAGCCTGATGCAGTTCTCTATCACGCGGAACAGCTTCTCCTCGTCTGCGAAGTCGACCAGTCTGTAGGCGAAACGGGGGTGTCTGCCAGTGTTCCCGCCGATCAGAATAGAGTAGCCCTCCTTCTCAACCGTGATGGCGCCCGTCATACATGCCCTGGTGCACTCGCCACAGTAGAGGCACTTGGCGGAGTCTATTCTAGGCGTGCCATTCGTTATCTCCACGGCGGATTCCCTGCAGACCCTAACGCATGCTCCACACCCGTTGCACTTCTCCGGGACTACTCCGGGCTTGATGCAGCCGATGATGCCGATATCATTGATCCACGGGTTGGAACACGAGTTAGGGCACCCTGCAACCGCGATCTTTAGCTTCGTAGGTAGGACCACGTCGAAGAAGCGTTCATCGAGCCTCTTGACCAGGGCCTGCGAATCGATGTTCGCGTGAGTGCACGTCGGCAACCCAACACATGCGGAGATGTTCCTGACCCTCGGTCCGCAGGAGCCCGGGGGTGTGCCTACCTTATCGAGAGCCTTGGTCACCTCACCCAGCTTAACGAAGCTAACCCACGGGATCTCGACCCCCTGCCTGATAGTCAGGTGCACTGTCCCCCGACCGTACTTCCGTGCAATTTCTCCAATGACTGCTATCTGATCCGAGGAGAGGGTTCCACCCGGAATCCGAAGCCTCACGGTGAAGTACTCAGCGTCCCTTTGGAAGATGTACCCGCTCTTCTTCAACTCCTCGTGATCCACTTTTCCCTTATCCCTGGGCATCTCCTCGGCGACGGCTATCCCATGTGGCTCGGAATCTTCGAAATTGCTATGATCGGTCATCTCAACCATCGATCCTACATGTGGTTATATCGGCGGTGGGAAGAACACTCCTCCGAAGAACAGATAGGCCGAGACGAGTGAGATGGCGATGAACGTCGATATCAGGAGGAAGACCCCGAGGAATATCGTGGAGGATATCTCACCCAGGGTCAAAACGGCTAGGGGATTATTTTCCCATCTACCGTATTTAGGCATCAGTGTTATGGTGCGTGTAAGGGCCAGCGTTATTATCAGGAAGCCCAGCCAGACCGCCCCCCAGTCCTCCCTCCTCAAAAGGGAAGACCAAACCCCCAATTTTTCATTGCCTCTTGATTGAATCATGATCCTCTTTCACCGGGATGAAATTTTTAACGGCGTTAAATAATTAACGGCGTTAAATATATAAAAATCCTCTGTCCAAAGGATTCGATGGTGTAGCCTTGAAGCCCCCCTGCATGATAGTTGTCCAGTACATCCTGCCTGCGCTTAGGGTGGCGATCGCAAAGGAGCTCATTGAGAAATTCGAATTGAGAAAGATCGATGTCGCAGACAAGATGAACGTGACCCCCGCCGCCATAACCCAGTACATGAAGAGGTCCAGGGGCGTCACGGCTTCTTTGATGATCGAGCGCTCGGGCAATGTCAAGGACCTAGTCTCGGACATCTCGAGGGATCTAGCAGAGAAAAAGAGCCCTCCGGACGTGTTACTCATGAAGCTGTGCCGCGCCTGCCGGGCAGTGCGATCAGAGGGGTTGATCTGCGACCTGCACAAGGAAGCCATGCCGAGCCTTAGGCAGGTGGAATCATGCGCCTGCTCCCTGGGATTGGTGGCCTTGGACTAGAATCCATATCGCGTGCAGGCCGATTAAATAATTCTGAATTTGTATGTATTTAGCTCACGGATGTGATTTTATCGTATTTGGTGCTCTTTCAGTGAAATAGGCTTGTTTTGGAGCTTTCTCCTCTCTTATTGGACGTGGAATCGCAGCCCAAAAAGGCCTCATTTTACCATTTTAAACCCATTTCTAAGTTATTGATAAACACGAGCTAAATACATACAAACATTTTAATTAAATGGTTAGGAAGGTCGTACTGTAAGGGACGATCCCGCCTATTTGAGACAAACCAAGGCTGGCGAAAGAGCCTTTCTCCGCCTTCGAGCCTAACCCTTATTCACCGTTTCGCCGACGGGTGAGGGCTGTCGGAAGGTGGGCTGGAGGAGGTGGATATGATCTCCCCCAGCAGGGCCAGGCACTTGTGGAGGAGAGGCGTGGGCTTGTACCGCCGTCCGTGACCATCTCGCTCCCGTGAGACAATGCCGACTTTTAGCAGTGCCTTGCGTCTTGGTATGCTGAGGCTTCGGAGGCCTGAGCTGAAGCCTAACGGGGAGCGGAGGGCTTAGACAAACTCCTCTCTGTAGAGGGTCGCTAGGTTGAGGACGTTCAGCTCCTCGAGGCTGAGCCTGCGCCCCGACGCGCCTCTGTCCTGCCAGCCGATGGTTGTGCTGAGCCCCTTGTCGTGGATCGTCCAAGTCATCGGGGCTCCTACGCGGGGGAGCTTATCCATCTGCTCCTGGTCGAACGCCCTCCACTCCGGGCCGGTGTCGATGAGCGTGGAGCTGATGACGTAGCCGCAGCTCTGACAGACGAATTCGCCCGTGTCGTAGTCCCGTAGCAGGCTTGAACTTCCGCACTCGCTGCAAACCGTCTTAGTACGTAGACTGGCTGCCAAAGAACCACTGCCGAGGAAGGCTATGATAAGAAAAAAAGCATAGCTTATAACTCTTATTGAGTCCAGTTCTGTCAAGTCCTCGGTCGATCCATGGGCTCACGCAGAGGCCGATCCATGAAAACAAGGATTGAAACTTTGTGGGGTCGTTGGCTGTCGCTGACGCTTGAGGTGAAATGCGTAGAAACCGGGCTAAATTTTTCTCTTCAAAGAGATCGCGTACCTGACCACAACCGCGCCGGCCTCATCGGGCCTGCCAGCTAAACCGCGACGTTCGTCCTCAGCGTGTACTGGACGGTGGCTGTGTCTCCGGGGTCAACGGTTACGGCCCCGGCGAGGACATCGCGTAGCCTCGAGGCCACCGGCATCGCCTCAGGCGCCTACGTCTACGGCGACTTCCCGCTGAAGATCCTCGGTGTACCCCTCTGCATACCCATCATGTGGGTACTGGTAATGGCTCTGGCATATGTTGTAAACGAGAAATATGGACCTGTCGCCGGAATCCTCACCGCCTACAGCTTGGATCTGATACTAGAGCCGGCGGCGTATTTCACTGGGATATAAACGTGGCTAAAGCCCTACACCGCCCAAGTATACTTTGGCTCCACGTTATCCAACGCCTTGGTCTGGGCGGGGATGTGCCTCATAGGGATCAAACTCTGGGAGGCGCACACGAATGTGTAGCTCAGCCTCTCGACGACGAATCCCAGGACGCTAAGGCCCTCGCCCTCGGGACCGCCTCGTGCTCGATCTCGTCTATATGCCCGTGGTAGGCGTGGCCCCTCAACCTCGTGACGTGCACGCGCGCGTCTGGGCTGAAGATCTGAAGAAGGACGGTGTGTCCATCATCAAGTGGAATAACTAACCCAACTCTTCCCCTTTTTTATCAAAGTATATGATGTACCATGCGTACAGCGCACACACAAGGATCGAGCCCTCAGCTGATACATTAATGACTTTAACCCGATAATTCAATAATGAATCCCTGTTTCTTTCCCTCACCCCTCTGATGTATAACCAATTATAGGGCATTATAACCCTCGTATACTATGGTATAAACTAGCATTTTCTCCTTGTTCATGGCCTATTCCTCGATAAAAGAGTGGTGGGGTCCTTACTCAGAAACGGGGCTGCCTCTCCACTTGTTAAACGGGTTGTTGGGGTCCGTTTGCATGTCGGTCTCAGAGGTCTTCGTCCTACCGCTCTCCGGGCTCCTGTAGAAGGCCAGCTTGTCCAGCGTGTAGGCGATCAGTTCTTCGGTCTCCTTGCCTACCCAGCCCCTGCGGTTCATCTCGTACCAGAACTCGGAGACTATCAGCACCTCAATGGTTCCGAAGTCTATCAGCTCCGTCTCGCCCTTGTAGGTGAGGACCGCCTCCTTCTCGACTACTGACTTGATCGAGTAGGCCAGGCTATAGGCCACCCCTAAGGTCAATGGTTCTCTGCATATTCTTCTACCTCAACAAAAAGGAGACCGGGTTCTTACTGCCCTATGTTTGGGTGTTCCTCGATCTTCTCTATTCTCTCGGTGAGTTCCAGGGCGTCGTCGATCAGTTTCTCTAGGAGATACTTTGCGTTTAGGTCTTGGATGTATGTGAGGGTTTCCCTGTATTTCTCGGCTTGACTGTGGTTCATGGGTTAGTCCTCCACTACGGGGATTGTTTCGGGGTTTCTCAGGGCTTCGGCGAGTGCTTGGATCAGGGTTTCCGTGTTCTCTTGGTCTACCTTGCGCTTTAGGGTTCCCGTTAGCTTGTCGTTGACGTAGGCGGGGTCGCCCATTCCTGCCTTCATCATCATGCGAGCCCTGTATCCGATGCTCTCCCACACTAGCCAACAGTCGTGAGTGTTGTTGGTGCTTCCGTGTGTCTGAGTCCCAAACCATTGAACTCAATGCTTATTATCACCAATGGGGGATATGTGAAGTACAATTCAAAAACACAAACTTCGAAGAATCAAAATGGTTCGAATTTAGAACAGAACAATTTGGCTTAGCATGAAAATTCAAAGGTTTATCAAATTTACTTATTACTGAAGTTTTGCGTTTTTAGATTTTCAGCATACGATAGATGGTTTCAGGCTTCGTTTGATGCCTAAACTTCAGGTATATCCAATCCACAAGCCTCCTGAAGCACTGACACTTCACCCACCGGCAGACACCACCCAACGTGTCGAGAACCCACCCCAACCGACCCATCGTCCCCCTCAGGGACCGGCGCAGTAGGGCTAGAAGAGTATAGGCGGTGAAAACCAGGTGCCAGTGTATAATGGCTCCTCGGCCCCCACGCATCTGATACTCCTCCAACCCCAGATTCTGCTTCACGTCCCGGTAAAAAACATCTATGCCCTGCCTCACCCTATACGCCTCAACCACACGCCGATCCGTCCACTCCAGCCGGTTCGACACGATGAAGTGGAAGCCATCCTCCGCCCTAGAGACGACCAGCTTCACGTCCCCGGCCCTGGGCATCCACGCCCTCAGACCACACAGCACGTAGGCTTCACCCCCGACCTTGACCGTCTTGAACCGTTTCTCTGGAAGGCTTTGAGCCAGCTGAGTCACGTTCATCTTTCGTCCTTTAATGTAGACTACCCGGTTGGACTCGGCCTGAGTCACCCAGCTGTAGCCCCCGGCCTCGGCGGCCTCGGTGACCTGGCGGCAGAAGAACCAGCTGTCGAAGGCAACGACCGTCTCTGTGCCCGCCGGAGGCTTGAAGGCCGCTATCTGCTCGCATGCGAGCTGGATCTTGGTCTTGAATACGCTGCCCTTCTTATGGCAGGCCTCCTTCTTCACGTAGAGGCCCAGTCGCACGGGGTACTCCGCGTCCCCATTCACGTAGTGGGTGGTGACTAGGTCGTGGCCCCAGACCGGCTTGCCTTCGGCGCCGTCGTAGTGGTATCCGGCGTCCTCCATGTGTTTTCCTGTCTTCCTGTTGATGGTGTCGTCGACTAGTAGGAAGCCGGTGGAGCCTTCTGTGAAGGGAAGCTTCTCCCTCGCTAGGGTTAGCCTCTTGGCTTCGAGGCGTTGGAGGGACCATGGTGAGGAGGTGAGGAAGCGGTTGAGGCTGCTCTGGTTTTTCGCGTCCGTGAAGGATCGGTTTATGGCGTTTATGTTCTTCTTGCCTTCGGAGGCGACGAGGCCTAGGGTGTAGGTGGAGAAGTTTCTGAACTGGGGTTTGGTGAAGCACGGCTTGAACTGTTCTAGGAGCCTTTTCAGGACGCTTTCGGCTGGGGGGACAAGTGTTTGCATGGTTTCTTCAACTGAATGTAAAATTGTTATGGATAATCAGATTTAAGGCTTAAAACAAAAAACGCAAAACTTCAGTTATTAGACGCCGTGAAGGGATCATAAGACCTTGGGAAACCCGGAGAACGACTGCTTTCGGCGTTCGGCTTGTTGAAACATAGAAAGGTAC
>Ga0265292_1002728_pt1 | contig 11788 bp, 6 predicted proteins | sample Munlanlewell296A_FD_189080 | JGI IMG/M metagenome (GOLD analysis project Ga0265292, IMG submission 189080) | Leachate microbial communities from a municipal landfill in Southern Ontario, Canada - Leachate well 296A | ecosystem: Engineered > Solid waste > Landfill > Unclassified | place: Canada...
CATGAAGATGTTCAATATCAACTATATTGTAAATTCCGAGATCGAGAAGATCACGGAGACGGATGTGGTGCTCAAGGATGGCAGGAAGCTGCCCTACAAATACTCGATGATCATCCCGCCGTTCAACGGCGCGAAATACGTCAAGGAGTCAGGCGATCTCGGGGACGAAAAAGGCTTCATACCTATCGATGACACCTACCGGCACAAGAAGTACCCGAACGTCTTTGCGGCGGGGCTGGCGGTAGCTGTACCGCTGCCCTGGTCGACGCCGGTGGCGCTGGGTATTCCCAAGACAGGGTTTCCTTCCGAGGAGAGTGCCAAGATCGCGGCCCACAACATCGTACACGTGTTGCACGGCGAGACTGAAAAGCTGAAATCCAAACCCTGGGGTAAGATCCCCGGCCTCTGCGTCCTGGACGCGGGCCACAAGGAAGTCGTCATCATCAGCAACCACCTGCTAAAACCGCGCCAGTTCGCTGTGATGATGCCGAACCCGTTCGCGAACATCGGCAAGCGTCTTTTGGAGAAATATTTCCTCTGGAAGACGCGCCGGGGAATATCCTATCTGATATAAGCCGTGTCTCGACCGCGCCGCTAACGCAATCTGAAAGCCCCCGTCACGTGGTGGGGGCTTTCATGATTAGACTGCTTTTTATATTGATGATGATACTGATCCTCCTGCTTGATGAGCCAAGGGGTCCGGGTTTATTCGTACCTTAGCGCTTCCGCAGGATACACTTTCGACGCCTGGCGCGCCGGCAGGTAGGTGGTAAGCAGCGAGGCCGCGTAGGCGAGCATGCCGATGAAGACGATGTTGAACCACGGTGTCTTTCCCCATTGTCGCATTTCCAAATCTTTACATGAACCGCTCGAACCGCTCCTTTTGCGCTCCACAGATGGGACATTTTTCCGGCGGTTCGTCGCGGCCACAGAGGTAGCCGCACACGCGGCAGCGCCAGACCGGTTTGCTTAAAGATTTGCCTTCCGGTGTATCGCTGGTGAAGGCGCCCACTTTGTACGACTCCCGGGACTGCGCCCTCTCTTCCTCTGGCGGCCGGCGTTCGGGAATGGACGAAAATTTCTTCTCGCCGCTCAACATGGCGCCCGACACATACAGCGCGCAGTAGCACATGCCATATTCGCTCAGGTCGGGGTCGCGGTAATCGCAGGGGCAGATTATGTCGAGGTCTTTTTCCTTCTCCCCGGAGGAAAGCCGGCAGGGGCAGGCCTGGTAGCCATAGCGATTTCTGTTTACGATTAAGCCCCGCACCAGCTCCCGGGTGATTTCAGGATCGGGATTTAGGTGGTATCCGGATGCTTCGGCGCCGCGCCGCAGGCGCTCGAACAGCTTATCGACTTCCTTTTCGCTGATTTCGCTCATGGACGCTCCAGCGCGATCATTTCTTCAGCTCCGCCTGAAGCTCGTCGGGGCTGTAACCGACGATGCATTTGTCGTCATTGATGACAACCGTGGGGAAGGTCTTACTCGGGTTCCACTTGCTTATTTCTTCGGTCGCCTCGTTCTGCTCCGGCTTTTCCAGGAGATCGACATCCACGACATCGTAGGCGACGCCCAGGTCGTCGAGCAGCAGCTTGGTCTTGCGGCACCACATACACGTGCTCAAGGCGTAGAGCATGATGTGCCCGTGGTCTTCGCCCTCGATGTGCCTGATGTTATTTGTGTTCATGCACTGTCCCTTTGCCGGATTGATATTGTTCCCCTTTTTCCCTACCTGTTTTGAAGGATTTTAAACTTGTCGATCGTTTATCGCCGATATCCAGTAATTCTGGCTGGCCGGGGTTTTAACGCTTTCTCAGAGTATTGTTGCCCGCAATGACAACGTATCTGTAAAGGTCAATCCCTCAGCCTCCCGAAAATCTTGACAGGCGTACGTTCGTACGCCTATACTGTCTCATCCCACTCTCACCATGAACAGGACGCCCAAACATTTCGATAAGATTCTGTCCTTTTACAGGGCGAATCGCCGCATGCCCAGCCACGCGGAGATCGCGCAGGCGGCGGGTCTGCGCTCCAAGGGGACCACCTACAAGCTGGTGAACCGGCTGGTGGAGCTGGGTTTCGTGGAGCGCGACGGGCGGGGGAAGCTGCTGCCCGGTAGGCGCTTTCACAGCGTGCCGCTCATCGGTACGGTCGAGGCCGGATGGCCTTCCCCGGCGGAAGAGGAGCTGATTGACACCCTGAGCCTGGAGGAGTTTCTCATCCGTCGCCCGGACAAAACCTACATGCTAAAGGTGCAGGGCGACTCGATGGCCGACGCGGGCATCATGCCCGGGGACATGGTCCTCGTGGAGCGCGGCGTCAAGGAGAAGGACGGCGATATTATCATCGCGGAGGTGGACAATGAGTGGACGATGAAATATTACCGCAAGCGCGGGGGGAAGGTCTGGCTCGAGGCCGCCAACCGGAAATACAAGCCCATCTACCCGGAGAACGAGCTCCGTATCGCTGCCATCGTGCGAGCGGTCATCCGAAAGTACTAAAAGATGCGCGGCAGAGGCGCCGGCCCTACACCGCTCACCATCCGCTCGTTCCCCAGCGCCGTCATCCACATCGACGCCGACGCCTTCTTCGCCTCCTGTGAGCAGTCGCGCAACCCGGAGCTGAAAGGGCGGCCGGTCATCACCGGCAAGGAGCGCAACATCGTCGCCTCGATGAGCTACGAGGCCAAGGCCCGCGGCGTCGTGCGCGCCATGCGGCTCTCCGAGGTTCGGCGGCTCTGCCCCGACGCGGTCTTCCTGCCGTCCGACTATGAAACCTATAGTCTTTTGTCAAAACGGCTATTCTCCATCGTGCGCCGCTATACGCCGGACGTGGAGGAATACGGCATCGACGAGTGCTTCGCCGACATCACCGGCATGCAACGCCCCCTGCGCATGAACTACCGCCGCATCGCGGCGGTCATCAAGCAGGAGCTGGACGACGCTTTCGGCTTTACTTTCTCGATCGGGCTCGCTCCTAGCAAGACGATCGCCAAGATCGCCTCGAAGTGGAAGAAGCCCTCGGGGCTGACGGTCATCCCCGGGAGGGATATCCACGAGTTCATCCGGGAGATGCCCGTGGAGAAGGTCTGGGGGATCGGTCCCCAGACGACGGCCTACCTGAACAAGCAGGGCATCCGCACGGCGCTCGATTTCGCGCGTCGCGACGAGGCATGGGTCAGGGCGCATTTGAGCAAGCCCTTTTACGAGACCTGGCGGGAGCTCAACGGCGAGGCGGTGATGGCTCTGGTGACGGAGGAGAGAGAGACCTACGCCTCCATCCAGAAAGTGAAGACCTTCACGCCGCCGTCCAGCGACCCGGAGTTCGTCTTCGCGCAGCTTTGCAAGAATGTGGAGAACGCCACCATGAAGGCCCGGCGCTACAGGCTCGCCGCCGGCAGGGCCATCTGTTTCTTAAAGACACAGGATTTCCGGGGCACGGGAGCGGAGGTCAGGTTCTCGCGGCCGACCGCTTTCCCCCACGAGGTCATCAAGGCCCTGGAGCCGGTGTTCGAGCGCCTGTTCAAGCCGTCACAGCTCTACCGCTCGACGGGGGTGGTGCTCTTCAAGATGAGCGATGACGTCATCATACAGCCGGATCTCTTCGGGGTGACGGCGAGGATCGAGCGGCTGGCCCGGGTCTACGAGGCCGTCGACGGGGTGCGGGTCAAGTACGGCAAACACACGCTTTTCCTGGGTTCCAGTTACCCCGCCCACAGGTTCGGCCAGCATCTGGGCGAGCGCGGCGACGCGCCGGACAGAAAGGATGAGCTGTTTAAGGGGGAGACGGCCCGCAAGCGGCTGGCGATACCAATGTTTATGGGAGATGTAAAGTAGTCAGATGCGGGTCAGCTCGCTTAGGCTGGTTCCCTTGTTACTCCAGGCCTCGGCGTCCCTGGGATCAATTTCGAGTGCCTTGTCAAAACAGTGGATGGCGTCACTGTAACGGCCCAGGCTGTTGAGGCTTTCGCCCTTGCTGTTCCAGACGCGCTCATTGCTGTCATCGGCCTCGAGCGATTTATCATATGAGCGGATTGCCTCCTTGAAGTCGGCGAGACTGTTGAAGCTCTGGCCCCGTCGATACCAGGCAAGCGCGAAGCGGGGCTCGATATCAATAGCCCTTTCAAAAGAGGCGATCGCCTTCTCGAACAAGCCGAGGCTGCGCAGGCTCTCACCCCGGTGATAACAGGCCTGCTCGTTTGCCGGCTCGAGCTTGAGGACCCGATCGAAACAGCTGACGGCATCCTCGAAACGGCCGAGGTTGTGCAGACATTTGCCCTTGCCCATCCAGGCGGCTCCATCCATCGGTTCAATCCCGAGCGCCCTGTCATAGCTCTCGATTGCCTTTTCAAAACGCTCAAGGCCGCGCAGACTCTCGCCCCTGCTGATCCAGCCGGCCCCGTGGTCGGGTTCCAGCCCGAGACACCTATCGTAGCTGTTGATCGCTTTTTCGTAGCGCTCGAGACTGCTCAGACTCTCACCTCTACCGAACCAGGCGGCCGCCATCGGCTCGAGTCTGTTAGCTTTGTCATAGCTGTTGATCGCCTTTTCAAAACGTTCGAGCCCTCGCAGGCTTTCGGCCAGGCCGAACCATGCCGCCGCACGCTTCGGCTCGATTTTTAAGGTTTTGTTGTAACTGTTGACGGCTTTCTCATAAGCGCCGAGACTACGCAGGCTCTCCGCCTTACTGAACCATGCGTCCGCGTCCATCGGCGCCAGCTTCAGCGCTTTTTCGAAACCGGCCAGTGCCTCTTCGAACCGCTCCAGCGCCCTCAGGCTCTCACCACGGCTGTACCAGGTGGCGGGTTCTTTCTCACTGATTTCGAGCGCCCTGTCCAGGCACCGGATAGCTTCATCGAAACGTTCCTGCGCGCGCAGGCTCTCGCCCCTGCCGAACCAGGCGGCAGCGAATCCCGGGTCGATCTCCAGCGTCCTTTTGAAGCTCTCGACTGCCTCCGGGAAACGGCCCAGATCGTGCAGGCTCTCGCCCTTGTGCAACCAGCCGCCTCTGTGGCGGGGGTCAATATCTATTATGTAATTGAAACTTGAAATCGCTTCCTCATGCCGCGAAAGATTACGCAGGCTTATCCCCTTGCCGTAACCCGCCGGAACATTGGCCGGGTCAATATCCAGCGTGGCATCGAAGCTCTCTATGGCCGCGGCATGGTCTCCGGCTCCCTGCTGGCTCTCACCCTTGCCGAACCAGACTTCCACGTTTCGCAAGCCCAGTTTCAGCGAGTGATCGTAACAATCGACCGCTTCACGCCAGGTCCCCATATTTCGCAGGCTCTCGCCACGGCCGAACCACGCGTGAGCGTTTTTCGTATCGATCTTCAAAGCCTTGTCGTAGGCGCTGACAGCTTCCTTGAAGCGATCCAGGTGTCGCAGGCTCTCGCCACGGCCGAACCACGCGTGAGCGTTTTTCGTATCGATCTTCAAAGCCTTGTCGTAGGCGCTGACAGCTTCCTTGAAGCGATCCAGGTGTCGCAGGCTCTCGCCACGGCCGAACCATATGGCTGCGTTCGCGGCATTGAGCCTTGACGCTTTGTCGTAAGCCTGGATAGCCTTATTATGGAGCTCCAGGCTGCGCAGGCTTTCACCTTTACCAAACCAGGAACTCATGGATTTTGCTTCGAGAGCGAGCGCCCGGTCATATGCGGAGACAGCTTCGCTGTGGCGTTCCAGACAGCGCAGGCTCTCGCCACGGCCGAACCAGGAGGGGCTGTCTTTCTTGTTAAGTTTGAGCGCCGCGTCGTAACTATCGATGGCTTTTTCGTAGACTTCCAGCCAGCGCAGACTCTCGCCCTTGCCGAACCAGGCACCGCCATGTTTTCCATCCAGCTTGATCGCCTTCTCATAGCAAGCCAGCGAGTCCTCGAACCTGTTTAGGCTCCGCAGGCTCTCGCCACGGCCGAACCAGGCAGTTACACTCGTTTGTTCCAGCGCGATAGTCTCATCGAAAGCTTCTACGGCTCGTTCGTGATGTCCCTGGCTCCGAAGGCTCTCGGCTTTGCCAAGCCAGGCAGCAACATTTCCGGAGTCAAGCCTGATCACCCTATCGAATGAACGCACCGCTTGATCGAATAGTCCCAGCCAGCGCTGGCTGTCGGCTTTGCCGAACCATGCCGCCGCGTTCGTGGACTCCAGTTTGATCGTCTTCTCCAGGCACTCGATCGCTTTCTGATAACGGCCCAGGCCACGCAGGCTCTCGCCCTTGCCGAACCAGGCGGCCGCGTCACGCGGTTCAAGCCCGATGGTCTTTTCGTAACAGCCGAGCGCTTTTTCGAAACTGCCACGCAAACGGTAGCATTCACCTCTGCCGAACCAGGCGTCGGCGCGTTTGGGCTCGAGCTTCGTGGCTGTTTCGTAGGCATTGCCGGCTTTCTTAAATCGTTCCAGAGCCCGCAGACTCTCTCCGCGGCCGAACCAGGCGTCGGCGTTACCAGGGCCGATCTCCAAAGCTTCCTTGTACGAGTCTTTCGCTTTTTTATGATTCCCCAGGATGCGCTGGCACTCGGCTTTGCCGAACCAGGCAAGTGAAACGGAAGAATCCAGTTTTAAGGATTTTTCAAAGGCGGTGATTGCCTGCTCGTGGTGACCAAGACCACGCAGGCACTCTCCGCGGCCGAACCATGCGGCGGCGTTCTTCGGCACGAGCTTGAGAGCCTTATCGTAACCTTCAACCGCCTCATCCAGGCGGTTGAGGCTTCTGAGGCTTTCGGCCTTGCCGAACCATGCGGCGGCGTTCTTCGGCTCTAGCTTTATCGCCTTTTCGAAGTCGGGCACCGCTTCATCATGCCGCCCGAGACTTCTCAGGCATTCGCCCCGCCCGAACCATGCGGCGGCGTTATTTGCGACAAGTCCGATCGCCTCGCCATAACTATCAGCAGCTTTCCTGTACTGCCCGAGACTGCGCAGGCTCTCGCCCTTGCCAAACCAGTATTCCGGAGCCTGCCGGTTTATTGCGATAGCCTTCTCAAATGAGACCAGCGCTTTTTCAAACTGGCCAAGAGCGAAGAGGCTCTCGCCCTTGCCCAGCAAGGCATTCTGGTTGACGGGCTCGAGCTTCAAGGTTTTGTCAAAAGAGTGGACCGCCTTGTCGAATTGCTCAAGGCTGGCAAGGCTCTCGCCCCTGACGAGCCAGGCTCCCGCGATGTCGTTATTTATGCCGAGAGCCTTATCGAGACACTTGACGGCTTCCTCGAAACGCCCGAGGCCGTCGTGGCTGACTCCCATGCTGTACCAGGCGTTTGCCATGCGGGGCTCAGCTTCGATAGTTTTTTCAAAACAGCCGATCGCTTCCTCGAGGCGTCCCAGCCGGCGCAGGCTGTCACCCTCACCGAACCAGGCCGAAGCCATGCCGGGTTCGGCCTGTGCGGCCCTGGCGAAGGAGATGGATGACTCTTCGAAGCGTTCAAGATTGCTCAGGCTCTCACCTCTGCCGGCCCATGCGGCCGCGGCCCCGGGATCTATTTTGACAGCATGGTCAAACGAGTCGAGGGCTTCAGCGAAGCGTTCCTGATTATTAAGCGCGACAGCCCGGTTAAACCAGGTCTTCGCATCGTCCGGGTTCAGTTCGAGGGCTTTGTCAAAACAGAGGATGGCGTCTTCCGGAGTCACGGGCTTCGGTGCCGGGGCCTGTGCTTTCACGTCAGCGGGAACAGCTGTTTTAAGCTCCTCGGCCGGCGCTTCGGCAGCCAGCACAGGTTCTTCCTCCGCGGGAGTTTCTTCGACGACAGCGACTTCATCAACATCTTCGATAACTGTATCCGCAGGGACAGGTTCTTCCTCCTGCGGGATTTCCTCAACGGTTTCGCTTTCAGTCTCGAACGACGCAGCCGGTTCTTCTTCCTGAGCTGCCATCTCAACGTCTTCACCTTCAGCACCGATTGTCACTTCAGGTTCTTCAGCAGTTACTTCCTCTGCGGGGACTTCCTCTGCGGTTCCACCTTCAGCTTCTGCCGCCGGGACACTTTCCTGAAGAGGCTCGCCTTCGGCTTCCAAAGTGATATCCGCCGTTTCGTCGGATACGTCTGCCTCCGCATAAAGCCCGGCCTCGGTTTTTTCTTCCACGGGAGTCGAGGGCATGTCGCGAATGATCGCGTGCAATTCGACTTCTTCGGCTTCCCCGGGTACCTCAACGGATTCGACCTCTTCTGCGACCTCTTCAGCCTGTGGCTCTTCCGGCTCTACGGTCTCTTCCATGTCTTCAGCGACGGCCGGCGCTTCCTCGGAAACCGGAACTTCAACCTTCGGCTCCGTAACTTCATCCATGATTTCAGATTCCGGCTTCCACTCTTTCAGGTGTTCGGCCAGCTCTTCGTCATCAGAAACCGTGACTTCGAAGTAAGGATCCTGCGTCTGCAAAAGTGCAAGTTCCCTTCTGCATTTATTGAGACCGCTCATGGCTTCCCTGTTTCCCTCATCGAGTTCGAGGACGTTTCTGAAACAAAGAGAGGCGCGTTCGAAATCAAAAGCCTCGAGAAGTGCGCAGCCTTTGCCGGCCAAAGCGTCCGTATCTTCGGGGTTCAGCTTCAGGGCTTCGTCATAACTCATAACTGCTTCATCCGGTTTCCCGAGACCCCTGAGCGCAGCTCCTTTCTCAACCCAGGCAGGTGCATATCCGGGGTCGATCTCCAGAGTCCTGTCGAGACAGGCAAGCGCCGGTTCGAATTTTCCCATTTCCCTCTGTGTCGCGCCGTCGAAATACCAGACGACGGGGTCCCAAAGTTCGATTTCCAGAACTTTTTCAAAACTGGTGTCGGCTTCCTCAAGGCGTCCCGACTCCTTGAAGGTCACACCCTTGTTAAAGATGACCGCCGGATCTTCCGGGCTTATGTTCAGCGCCCTGTTAAAATTCTCTATCGCTTCCTCGAAGCGGCCCATGCTTCTCAGGCTGATGCCCTTGTTAAACCAGACGTCTGAGTCCTGGTTATCGATTTCAAGCGCTTCGTTATAACACTGGACGGCTTCCGAAAAACGGCCGAGACTGTCGAGGGTTGAGCCCTTGTTGAACCAGAGCAGGGCATTGTTCGGGTTCAGCTCTATGGCGCGGTCGAACGCGGATGCGGCCTCTTTGAATCTATAGAGAGAGTGAAGGCACAATCCCTGGTTGAACCAGACTTCGGCGTTCCACGAATTGAGCTCGATCGACTTCTGAAAGATCTTGACGGCCTCTTCCGTTCGGCCGAGTTCATTGAGGCACTCACCTTTATGGAAAAGTATTTCCGCCTGGCCTGTTTCAAGCTTCTTGGCTTTATCGGCAGCGTTGATGGCTTTTTCCGGATGGGACTGCTTGAGTGGATCGAAACCCTTGTTTCTGAGGACGTTTATGGCGATCCGGTCGATCTCCATTGCCCTGTCGAAAGAGCGGATTGCTTCCTCATGGAGACCCTGTCGCTGTTGCTTGATTCCCTTTTTTATCATGGTCTGCGAAGAACGCAATCCGCCGATCATTTCATTGAGATTTTTCTTCGGCATTAAGGTAATTCTCCAGGCAGTTTTCAGTTAGGTAATGATATATCATATTCTTCTTTTATCTAATAGATGCATGCAAAGAGCACACGTGACAAAGGACCCGTAAATAAAGGACGTCGTTCGTGCTCAGAATGATGTCGTTTTACAGGTTCCGTTTGCCGGCTGCAACAAGCCTTGCCAGCTATCCATCCAGGGGCAGCGAGTCGTCGTCTTCCTGCTCTTTGGTCTCCGGAAGCCCCTCGATATCGCGGCGTGTCATAAAACGGCTGTAATTCTCCTGCAGCGCTTCGAGCAGGTGTGGCATGAACTCGTGGCTGACCATGATCCTGGAGACTACAACCGCGGGGATATTACCGGCGGCATCCTGGCCGGCGAAATCCGCGTTGGCAAAATCTATGGAGAACTCGAACTCTGAATGGTTCACGCGAGCCATGTTCGCGTAGACGCCCCTTTGAACATCGGGGGGAACCTGTACCTTTACCTGGGGTCCCTGTGAGCCGGTGTTATCATCTGCTACCATCGCGTTCCTCCCTGTTTGCCGCTGTTGGCGTAACTTTAACACACTAACGCAGCATCCTGCCCCCGTTGGTCATACATGTGATTACGGCAAGCACGTGGTTGTGGCCGTCCGAATTTGATGAAAGCCTGCGCGGTTTTCTAGAAGGAACCGAAAAAGCCGCTTTGATGCGAGTTATGGAAGTATTTTTATTGGGTTTCTAAAGGATTGCCTATGCGGGTCGATAAATTCTTTGAAAGACCCACAAAATGGACTGAGGCAAAAGCCTCCGCCCTAAAAGGGAGCCCGTAGGTTGTGAGTTTAGCCTCCCCCCACCTACGGGCTCATCTTTTTTCTGATTAACTCCGTTTTCTCCCCAATTTGCAGCCATTCTTTGCACTAATTGTTATTCCCGCGCAGGTTTCTTGTCGCTTACCCGCGGTGAGAGTTATAATTAGCCGACACTGGCACAAGCTACGAGCCACCTCTCCCGGTTCCATTTTCCAATCGATTTGACGGAGCGGGCTGACTGTGTCCCGGCGGAGCGAGGGACTGGGAATTACTTGCGCTGCCATCATATTATTGATATATGCGCACGCGGAGGAAACTCAATGGTTCCGAACGGATGGAGATCTACAGGTGACAATAAACAAAACTGATGTGGCGGTAATCGGCGCGGGACCGGCCGGTTTGAGCGCCGCGTTTATCCTGAGCGAGAATGATAAAAAGACCGTTGTCCTGGAGATGAGCGACCAGGTGGGCGGCATCTCCCGCACTATTCAACGGGACGGCTTCCGCTTTGACATAGGGGGCCATCGCTTCTTTACCAAGGACGAGGAAGTGGATCAATTCTTCCGCGATATCCTCGGAGAGGAAGCCATCTGGGTCAACCGCTCGAGCAAGATCTTCTACCTGGGCAAGTACTTCGATTATCCCCTGAAGCCGGCTAACGCCATCTTCGGCATGGGCATAGGCACCACCGCCAGATGCCTGGCCGACTACGGCTATGTCAAGGTGCGCAACATCTTCGGCAAGCCCGAGATCGTTTCCCTCGAAGATTGGGTCAGTAACGAATTCGGCCGCGAGTTATTCAGGCTGTTCTTCAAGAACTATACGGAGAAGGTCTGGGGTATCGACTGCAACCGGATCGAGGCCGAATGGGCGGCGCAGCGCATCAAGGGGCTGTCGCTGAGGGTGGCGGTCAGAGATGCCATCAAGCCTGCGAAAAACGGCAAAGTGGCGACATTGATCGACAAGTTTCTTTATCCGCGGCTGGGTATCGGGCGCATCAGTGAGCGTCTGGCTGAGGATGTCGTGATGCGCGGCAACGAGGTGCGGATGCATTCCAGGGTCGCGGCGGTGAACCATGCGGGCGGCAAGATCACGTCTGTGGACGTCGAATCAGCCGATGGCCCATACAGGCTCGAGGTCGAGAATCTGTGTTCGAGCATGCCTCTTACGGAGCTGGTTCTGGCCATGAGGCCCGAGGCTCCGGCCGATGTCGTGGAGGCCGTTCACAGGCTGCGTTACCGCGACCTCGTGACGGTCAACCTGATGATCGACAAACCACAGGTCACCGATCAGACCTGGATATATATCCATGACCCGTCGTTCAAGCTGGGCCGCATCCATGAGCCCAGGAACTGGAGCCCGGACATGGCGCCGGAGGGCAAGAGCTCGATCGTCGCCGAGTATTTCTGTTTCGAGGACGACGATATCTGGAGCATGGACGATCAGGCGTTGATCGACCTGACGGTGACCGATCTTGGCGAGCGGCTGTGTTTTCTTGAGAAGGACGAGGTTATCGACGCGTTT
>Ga0265292_1002729_pt1 | contig 11786 bp, 11 predicted proteins | sample Munlanlewell296A_FD_189080 | JGI IMG/M metagenome (GOLD analysis project Ga0265292, IMG submission 189080) | Leachate microbial communities from a municipal landfill in Southern Ontario, Canada - Leachate well 296A | ecosystem: Engineered > Solid waste > Landfill > Unclassified | place: Canada...
AGCTTTGCGTAACCCTGTGGTCCCTTGGCCAGTATCACAATGTCGCCATTGGCGCATTCAATTTCTGCGCCGAACACCGTTGGCAAACCAACGGCGCGCGCCGCTTGAGCAAATCGGACAACTCCGTACAAACCGTTGCGGTCGGTGAGCGCCAACGCACGTAATCCAAGTTGCACCGCTCGATCCACGAGTTGCTCGGGATGCGATGCCCCGAGGAGAAACGAAAAGTTTGATTTGCAGTGCAGTTCGCCGTACGACGGGTCGTCTCCCATCGGATTAGCGTAGCGAACATACGTTCGCTTTTGCCGCTTGAAACGGCCGCTAGATCAACCCCCGCTTAGGGTTCGAGCAACACCTAACGCACCGCGCAAGCCAACATCGGCGATTCCAATCGCCTCGTCCCAGGCGAACCACGCCACGTCCTGGCTCTCGCCTTCCAGCGGCTGCGGATCGACATCGGGTCCATTTACTAGGTATCGCAAATCTAAATGTCGGTGACCGCGAGGCCCCGGATGAACATCAAGATGAAAAAGTCGTGGCCCGCCATCGGGATGCGTCCCGCGCAAACCGGTTTCTTCAAATGTCTCGCGCAGTGCCGCATCGGGCGGAGTTTCACCAGCGTCGATGTGCCCACCCGGCTGTAACCAGATTCCAAGCCGTTTGTGCAGGTGCAACACGACTCCGCGAGTGCCGACAACAATTGCCGATGCGGTGACATGGGTTGTGTTCGAGTGTTCATCGAACGGAGCAACAAGTAGCGGCGCCTCCGAAATGAATTCGGCGATGGATTGCACTTCGCGATCATCACATGGCTGGTGTTGAGCGAAGTACTCACACAACTCACTCACGAGTGCAACGCTTTGCTGCCGATTCACGCCACCGAAACTACAACAGGGTCGCGTTCGCCCAACCGTCTCTACCCGTACGTTGCGGTGAGCCACCACTGACCATGCTCGAGCGCCACGATCACCGCTCGCGTCGTGTCACCTCGTGTGATCACCAACTGCAACCGTGCCAAGCGACGCCGTCGTGTTGGATCCCACCATCGTTCTTCGACGGGCCACGGACCGGCCCATGACACCACCGCGTACGGTGCGGCATTGGCACTGGCCATGCGCAGCGTTGCCGGCGATGCGCTGAGTTCATGACGACCGGTTACCAACAACGGCTTGCCTTCGTCATCTTGGACGATCACGGCAATTGGTTCGTCGTAGACAAGTGCGGGAGTTGGTGTTGGTAGTTCTCCGCACCAACTTTGCTGTGGCCCAGCGACCTGTTCTTTGCGCCGTTCCAAATCGGTAGATACGGCAGAGACCAACACGAATGCCTGCCCAGGGTCTCGACCTCCACACCACTCGGGAACCACCACAGACTCGCTTCCGATGAGCGCGCTCACTCGAGTGATCGCACGCTGAGCCCATTCGTCGGCTTGTGTTACACCACCCCACAAATCCAACTGCTTGCCCTCGTTGTGACGAAGTTGATCCGGTGCCAGACGCAACGCGACGATGCCACTGGTGAGAGTGTTTTGAGCAATAAATGCATCCATCTGCCAGCGCACGCGCTCAACCATTGCCGCGATCGAAAGCCCTTCGACTCTGTACCACACCCGTTCGGAGCGCTCGCCGTTTTCTGACTCGATGCGCACATACAAACGCACGCACATCACCCCGTTGGTCGTCAGATGATCGACAAGTTGCTCGGCGAGTTCATGAGCCACCGCCACCACGACCGCGCTTTGCTCAACGGGAGTTTCAAAGATGTGTCGGCACGCTCGATCGGGCGGCGGAGCAATGGCAATCGGTGGATGTTGATCACATCCGTGACTGAGTCGATGCAACTCTTGACCAACCGGACCGAACCTGGCGACAAGTGTCGCCGCAGAGAGCTCCGCCACTGCGCCGAGCGTGGCCAGCCCAAGACGCTCAAGCAACGACACCACCTCGCGTTGGATTCCACCGACATCGTCCAACACGCTCACCGGCAACTCAACTAGAGCCTGTTCACTGTCACCAACAGGAACCACCACTGGCGCACCAGTGTGCGCCGAACTGCGCGCGGCGATGGATGCCATGAGTCGACCATCGGCGATGCCTACACCAAAACGAACACCGGCGGTCACGCCGGCTGACGCAAGGGCATCACCCACCACCGCATGCAACTTTGCGGCCAGCGCATCGTCACCACCCATGTATCGCGATGGGCCTCGAGTAGCAAAAACGATGACGCCCGGTTCGCTCACCTCGACCAACGGAACTACTTCCACCACCGCGCTAACAATCGGTTCGAATGATCTCCGATCTCGCTCCGGTTGATGGACCGAAATGACAAGTTGTGGGCACGCGCCTTGAGCCTCGCGGCGACGCATACCGATGCGCACGCCCGCAACGGTCGCTTGTGGCGTGCAGGAAATGACACGTTGGGCATGAACAACGGCATGCAACGAGCCTGACGAATCGCTTGCCGCAACCGCAGACCAGTCGGCGCAGTAGATGACCGCTACACGTGTAACCGAATTAGATGAAGAACTAGCCAATGTGACGAACGATGTGCTCTGTAGGTCGTGGCACTCGCCGTCCACTCACCTGCACGCGCACATCGCGGTGCTGCAAAAAACCGGCACCCTGATCTGGGCCAACCCACTGTGACGTGGTGGTATGCAACACGACATCGGGATGGAACAGCTGTGACGATTTAATACCTGAAGAATCGTTGTTGACGATGATGGCTATCGATTGACGCGCCTGAATGCGTGTGTGTACTCGACGAATATCAGACGGCGACACTCCGCGCGGTACCGACATGATGATCAGATCAAAGCCATCGACAACGGCGGCCACCGTTGTCGACCACTCTGTGCTCTGTTGTGGTGGATGCACGAGCACCAAACGCTCGAGGGCGATACCCCGTTCGACTGCGGCGAGGATTGCGATGTGTTGAACGCCCACCACGGCGAGCCATGAACCTTCCTGTGTGGCTTGGGCAACCAACGACAGCGCAACCGACAGCGCCGCATCACCGCTACAGGCAACAACCCGACCGCGAATAAGTTGACCCTCGGGAATGAACGAGCGAACCGCATCAGACACGGGAAGATGACTCGGTTTGGGGTGATCGGCTAGCGAGGTAAGCATGTCCTCACTGTAGCGAACATATGTTCGCCAGAAATACCAGATATTCATGTTTTGATAAGGAATACATTGTCAAATTATTAGATTTTGATAAGGTTAACATTGTGAAAAAATCAGAACGTGCACAACTCGCGCGAAGCAGGCTCACCGCCCGATTCCAGATCGGTACAGCAGCCGCTCTAGCGGATCGCCCTACACATGGTTGGGTGCGCGCCATTCGCGACTCACTCGGCATGAATGCCCGCCAACTCGCAACAAGGTTGAACTTGTCACAAGCTGCCGTCACTCAACTTGAACGTACCGAAGCACAGGGCACCATACGTCTCGACACGCTCAGGCGCGCAGCAGACGCACTGAATTGCGATCTGATGTACACGCTCATCCCTCGGTTGCCACTTGATGAAATGGTCATGAACCACGCTCGTCTTCGCGCCCGACGCGACATCAATTCAATTGATCAAACCATGCGCCTTGAAAACCAAGATCTCGCAAATGAAGAAATCGTACGCCGAATCGAGGACTACGCCGCCAAGCTCATCACCACTGGACAACTGTGGGATGACAACAACCATTCATGACCGCACGATTACCAAACGACGATGCGCCAAATGCGACAGCGCTTAGCGATGAAGACCTGAGCGGTCTTCTTCCGAAATTCATTGCCACACGGGCCGATCTCAACCATGCTGAGCAAAACAATATTGAATCCGCAACACTTTGGGCGTTCGGCTCAAGACGAATAACCACGCCGGACGAGATGCTGACACCAACTTTTTCCGATCAGATTCATCGTCGAATGTTTGGTGATGTGTGGCAATGGGCTGGCCGACACCGTACGAGCCTGAAAAACATCGGTGTCGATCCATTCCAGATAACGACACAGATGCACCTTCTCTTCGAAGATGCAAAATACTGGCACGAGCACTCGGTCTACCAATCAGACGAGCTCGCAGTTCGGCTCCATCACCGCCTTGTCAGCGTCCATCCTTATGTCAATGGCAACGGTCGACATTCGCGATTTATAGCCGATCTTTACCTTCATGCAATAGGTGAAGCACGTCTTACATGGGGTCAGCACCAAAAATTCGCAACTGACTACGAAGTCAGGCGAGCGTACATTGCTGGACTAAAAGCCGCGGACAGCGGGAACATTAGCCTGTTGCTTGATTTCGCTCGTAGCTAGTAGGCCACTCGCTGGCGCCTCGTTTGTTTTTGCAACAGCTGCGCAACTTCGGAGTTCTTGTAAACCAAATCCATGTTCCAAATTTGGATTGCAAAGAATTCAATTTTCTGGTTTCTTTGAAGGCATCGTTGACTCGATACCACGTTCTAGATCAAATGATGCGGGCTGAGCATTTGCAGTGCAATAATTTTCCCAGTCGGTGACTAAGAGATCAAACCATGTACGAAATCTCTCATACGCCTGCAACCCACGCTCCGACAACATCCAAGCTAGGGGCATCTTGTCCCAATCATTTCCTACTCTGAAGACGTTTGAAGCCTTTGGATGTTCGATTGCGTGACGAATTTGGAGTAGTTCGGTAAACCCTTCGTAACTTGGGTGCCCACTGTAATCATTGATTCCGAAGCAAGAAGCGGCCTCCCTAATTCTCTCCAGCGCAGTGGTCGCTTCAAGTTCTCGGCCCATCCGAATTTCCATCGTTTGCCCCAGATGTTGAACCGCTCTGATTGCATGACTGACCATATCTGTACCCTCGCAGTAGATTTTTTTCAAAAAATCAAGGTCAAAAATGTTTCGCATATTGGATTCATCTAGAGGAAGTGCGAGTACTTCTAAATGCAAAGCCGCCAATTTGTCGAATGATTCATCCGCCAGACTTATTTCAAAGGCCCAATGCTGTGGCCACCGGTAGGCAATAGCGCCATATTGCGCGTGGGTGAGAATCAGCATCGGGAACACGCGAGAACCTCGTGCATGTTGTTGAGCTAGAGCTGGATTGCTCCTGAGCTTTGGTTTGCGTCCCAACTCAGCCCTTGGCGGTGCGGGCCTTTTTCAGTGCAGCCTGGCTGCGGGCCAATAGGGCTGCAGGTATCCGACTCGCCGCGGCACTGACACCTGGATCGGCACCCGGCTCGGCCACCGACGGTGCATCGCCCGATGGCGCCGCGGCAACCGACTTCGTCAACTCTTCAACAGACTTTGGCTCCATGCCGGGCTTCCAGTATTGATACATGTCTTTCAGGATCTCGGATAGCCCAGCGCTGTTCGCTGAATCGGCAACGTCGACGGTGACGATGTTGGAAAACACATGCACGGCTTTGACCTTGCCAGTGCCAAACAAACTTCGCGCCAACATTGCCGCCGGTTTTGAACCCGTTGCTTCAGCGACACTGGCAAAACGCTCGTGTCCTTGACCGGTGATGGATCGGTTGATCTCAAAGCGCACCCGACTTGGAACCCCGGCGGGTGTTTGTGTCACTGCTACAGGTTGACCCATGGGTCACAGACTAGTTGCCACGCCTTCATCAGTCTTTGTTTGCGCAACTACGGTTGCCTTATGACTGTTGCCACGACCACTCCAGTAAGTGTTGAAGAATATGTCGCCAAAGCCCGAACGTTTCTTGATAACAATGCCGAGCGACGTGAAATGACAAAGGCCTTTGTATGGGGTGAAGGTTCAGACAGTGTGGCAATGTTTGAGGAGCGGAGTCGCGACGCCGAACTCGAACTTTTGCGTAACGCCAAAGATTGGCAGTCAAAACGCTTTGACGCCGGATTTGCCTGGATCACCGGGCCGACCCAGTACGGAGGCGCTGGTTTGACTCCGGCTCACGAGCGTGCCTACAACGCCATCGAACGCGAATATCGCACGGCCAATATTGCGATGTTTCAGATTGGCCTTGGCATGGTCGCGCCGACAATTCTTGCTCATGCCACCGAAAGTGCTCGTGAAAAATATTTACGTCCGATGTGGCGGGCCGACATCGTTGGCTGTCAGTTGTTTTCCGAGCCTGGTGCCGGCAGCGATCTGGCCTCATTGCAAATGAAAGCTGAGCGCGATGGTGATGAGTGGCTGATTACCGGACAAAAAGTGTGGACCTCCGGCGCGCAGTTCAGTGACATCGGTGAAGTCATCTGTCGCACCGATGCAAGCCTGCCCAAGCACAAAGGTCTCACCGGTTTCATCGTTGACATGCATGCACCTGGGGTTGAGATCCGACCGCTACGACAGATGACCGGTGGCGCCAGTTTCAACGAGGTGTTTTTCAACGAAGTTCGCGTCCCCGACGATGACCGACTTGGCGATGTGAACAACGGATGGAACGTCGCGCTCACCACTTTGATGAATGAGCGTGCCGCAATCGGCAGCATCGGCACTGGCGAGACGGCAATGTTTACTCGCGTGCTTGCCTTGATCCGTCACCTTGGTCTTGACTCCGACCCGGTCGTACGCGACATGTTGGCCGATATCTATGGTCGGGCGAAGATCGCCGGGTATAACGCCCAACGCTCGATGGACAAGATTCGTGCCGGCCAAACTCCTGGACCAGAAATGTCAATTGGCAAAATGACCCTTGTCGATAATCAACGACGGATGAATGAACTGCTCTCACATGTGCTTGGCCCCAGATTGCAGGCCGATAGTGGTGAATGGGGCACGTTTGCTTGGGGTCAGTTGTTGCTCGGTGCTCCGGGAATGCGCATAGCCGGTGGCAGTGACGAAGTTATGCGCAACATCGTCGGCGAGCGTGTGCTCGGATTACCCAAAGATGTCGGTATCGATTCAAAGTCAGCCTTCCGCGACTTAAAGGTTGGTACGCAGAAGGACTGAAACTTATGGTCGCTTAAAGTTTGTGGCCAGGTCAATGAGCAAACGAGTGCCATACGCCGTTGCCCCAGTGTTGAGCCAACCCGCATCGCTTAAGGACCACATTGGACCGGCAATGTCAAGGTGCGCCCACGGCACAGAGCCGACGAATTCTTCGAGGAACAGCGCAGCAGTGATAGCACCGGCGTCCGCACCGCCGACGTTTTTCATGTCGGCGATATACGAGTCAATCATCTTGCGATACTCGTGCTCGAGCGGTAATTGCCACAATTTTTCATCGGTGCGATCACTTGCTGACAAGATTTGATTGATCCACTTCTGGTTGTTACCCATGACACCTGCCATGTTCTCGCCAAGTGCACGAGCACATGCGCCCGTGAGCGTGGCGATATCGACGATGGCATCAGGCTTCTGTTCCGCCGCCAGCGAAAGTCCATCAGCCAGAACCAAACGACCTTCGGCATCGGTGTTGAGAATTTCAACTGTCTTGCCGTTGCGAATGGTAATTACGTCGCCCATCGCCAGTGCACTACCCGATGGCAAGTTGTCGGTGCACATCATGTAACCAGTGACTTGGTTCGTGCAACCGAGCGCCTTGAGCGTGGACATCGTTGCCAACACAGCCGCGGAACCACTCATGTCGGCTTTCATCGTCGCGTGCGAAGCATCCGACGGCTTGAGGCTGATGCCACCAGAGTCGTACATCACACCCTTGCCCACCAGAATCAGGTGCGGCTTGGAAGATTTCTTTGCGCCTTTGCGTACGGCAGGTTTGTATGTCAAGCGAATCATCCGTGGTGGCTCAACGCTTCCGCGATTGACGCCGATCATGCCGCCGCAACCCATAGCCAACAACTGATCTTTATTGAACACTTCCACTTTCACACCCGATGCCGCACCAATTTTTACTGCGCGATCCGCAATCTTGCGTGCGGTGAGATACGCAGGTGGCATGTTCGCCAAATCACGCGCCATCGTTGTCGCATCTGCGATCACCTGACCGCGTGTGATGCCGGCATTCATTGCTGCCGACGATCCAGACTGACCAACGAGTGTGACGGTGGCGAGTTTTCCCAGATTCTTATCGACCGTCCTCAGGTCGCTAAAGCGATGGCTAGCGAGTGTGATTCCCTCCACGACAACTTGAGCGGCAGTCATTCGATCTAGGCGACCAACCGAAGCAAGCGTTGTCGCGACAGAATCGAACTTTGCTACCGCGCGGGCCAAAGCGGCCGACGACTTGCGCAATGACTCGGTAGAAATTTTTGTGCTCTCGCCAATCCCAACTGCGATAGTGGCAGCACCTTTTTCACTGGAAATCAAATGGGTCTGACCAACTTTTCCTTCGAAACCAACCGCGGCAAGCGCCTTGCGCGAAATTGCCAGTTCCTTTGGCACCGCACCATCCGTGCTCACGGCTACAGCAACGACTTGCGCAGAAGATGGAACTTGGGTTGCTGTTGAAAATTTAATAGTCATGTCATTGATCCTTTGATTTCGTTTCGAGGTTTCCTATTTAACATTCTTCACCGGCAGCGACTCGCCTTCATTCCAGCGAGCCATTGTCCACAGTAAGTCGGAGAGTCGGTTGAGATACGGTCCAACGCGCGACGGCGACGGCGCGGCTTGGAGGGCATGGCGTTCTGCTCGGCGCACAACGGTACGACCCAAATCTAAAAGCGCCGACACACGATTTTCCCCCGGTACCACGAACTCAGTTGGTGGTGTAAAGCGATCGTCAAATGAGTCGATCATCGTCTCCAGCCTGTTGACCATTTCATCAGTCACAAGAGATTCTCCGGGCGAAAGTTTGTGACGGTTGTCAGTCTCGGTGGCCAGTTCAGCCATAAGTACGTACAAGTCTTTCATCAAAGGAGTAAGCGTGGCATCTACTTCGCTGCCTTTGCCTGCTTCGGCCCTAGCCATACCGAGCACCGCCTGCGCTTCATCAACCGTGCCACAGGCAACTGGCAAGTCGCTGTGTTTCGCCACTCGACCGCCATACAGCAATCCGGTCGTGCCGTCGTCACCTGTACGGGTGTAAATCTTCTTGCGCGCCATTGCCGTTAGACGCTATCCGTTCAACTCGCTTTGCGGAACTGTTCAAATCGCTCAGCCAACAATTCCTTGCTAGGTCGTTGCGCATAGATAACTGGAAGTTGACGCAGTGACTCGCCATTCATTTCCTTGAGCGCATGCTGCAGAGTTGGACCATCAAATGTATTCAGCACAGATTCACTAATGTGAACCCTGTAATCAGGACTTATGCCAAGAATATGCGCGTCGAACGCACCGTGATGAATCTTGCAAAGCGACATTCCATTTGTTAAATGCGGATCACCACCTTCTGCATCTCCTTTAATATGTGCGGCATCAAGAAGCTTTTCAAAGGGCAAGCGGCAAACTGCGCACCGCCGCTCATATGCATGAAGCACTTGGGTACGAAACAAAGGTTGGTGTACACGAACCTTTACCATTCTTTCGTTGTATCGCCGTTCGATTTCCCCGACATGTACATGACCGCTAATGATTAATTCTCGTTGTGCGTTGTCCAAGGCAACGACGAATTGCTGCTGGCTAGGTTCTTCGGAGATCAACCAAACTGGCATCACTGGCTGAAATACCTGAGTGCGAGTTCCCGGCGCATACCCAACACCTATGAACCAAACGAGCGGTACTCGAGCAATCATTGCGTCGCGGAGCCATCTGTTGTCTGCGATATTGGGATCCGTGCCGCGCCACTTGTATCGATACATCTGATCGGCGCCTAGACCATCGTGATATGGCCTATCAGATTCGCGTTCAACATAGGCCGTCAAAATGCTTAGCGCGGAATCGAGTTCGCGCGGTTTCCAAATTCCAGTTTGAGTTCCAACAAGTCGATACTTCGAACCTTTGTACTCAAAATTGGACAAATCGTCGCGGGTAAATACGGGTTGAACGAGCATCCTTGTTCTCAGCCAGGCAAACACACTTTCTCGAAAGGTAATTTCGTCAAGCGCCAGCACTTGGCAAGTTTGGTCCGCGAACTAGAAACAGGCAAACTCGGTACTGCGAAATAAAACAGGGCCGGCAAGTTGTCTTGCCGACCCTGACTACTAGATATGTCCCCAGGTCGTCACTTCTGGGTAAGGGGTTCACGACCGCCTCATCGTTCGTTTTGTTGGAGCCAAGGACCGGAATCGAACCGATGCCCCTGAAGTGACGAACCCAGTGTGCTACCACTACACCACCATGGCACCGCAGAAGATGTGTAGATGGACGCGTGATACAGGTAAAGAAAATGGCGACACATTTCTGTGCCGCCATTTCTCATTCAGAGGCATCCACAGAGATTGACCCTGCGCTGGGCTCGTCACCTCAAAGTGTACCAGAACTGTCAAGTGGGGCAATCTAATTGCTGACTTGACTCCTTGCCCAAGCGTTGGCAAGCGCGGCGTAGCGACCACCAATGGCGAGAAGTTCGGCGTGAGTCCCACATTCGACAATGCGAGCCGCATCAATAACCGCAATGTGGTCGGCTCGTTGAACAGTTGAAAGTCGATGGGCGACAACGATGACCGTGCGACCGATCATCAATCGTTCCAAAGCCAACTCAACTTCGGCTTCGGTGCCCGGGTCGAGATTTGATGTGGCCTCATCCAACACCAACACCGCCGGATCAACGAGGGCGGCACGGGCAAGCGCCACGAGTTGTCGTTCGCCGGCGGAAAGTCGACTTCCGCGTTCGCGCACTTCGGTTTCAAGACCATCTGGAAATTGGGCGAAGTGATCGGTTGCACCGATTGCTGCAATCGCGGCATCAATTTCGGCTTCAGTTGCAGTCGCCCTAGCAATACGCAAGTTGTCGCGAATGGTTCCGTTGAAGAGAAATCCTTCCTGCGGAACTACCACAATGCGCTCACGCAACGAAGTCATTGTTGCCATCTTCAAGTCGATTCCACCGAAGGTGACGCTTCCCGTTTGAGGGTCGTACAGTCGCGCCATCAATTTGGCGAGTGTTGATTTGCCAGCTCCAGTCGGACCGACGAGCGCGAGTTTCTCCCCTGCGGACACCGTGATCGACACATCATCGAGCGCCGGAATTTCCGCCCCGGCATAACTGAACGTGAGCCCAGAAACCTCTAAGTCACCGATCGGTGGGAGTTCAACTGCGCCTGGGCTCTCATCAATCTCGGGTTTGGAATCAAGAATGCCGAACAATTTGTTAAGGGCGGCACCGGCAGATTGGACGGTGTTGTACAACTGAGAGAGTTGGCTAACCGGATCGAACAAACTAGATAGCAGCAATACAAACGCAACCACGGTGCCGAGAGTGACCGTCCCCCGATGGACGAGCCAACCGCCCACACCTATGACGAGCGCGTTCGCCAGCACGCCGGAAAACTCGACCAATGCGAAGTACCACGTGCTTACTCGCACGCTCTTCTCGTGGCTCGAAAATAATGCTCGATTCGACTTAGTAAATCTCTTGATCTGCTCGTCTTCTTGGGCATAGGCCTGAATGACCCGAACCGCAGTAATCCCCTCTTGCAGCGCGGAGAGATTCGCACCGACGCGTTCCCGAACAGTCAGGTAAGCCCTGTTCGAGTCGCGTTGAAATTTGAATGATGACACAACAATCAATGGCATTACCAAAAGGGTCACCACCGTGAGTTGCCAAGACATCAATAGCAACACCACAATCGCAAAAGTCATGAGCATTCCTGCGGCGATGAACTGCAAAAGTCCAAATTGCACAAGTTCTGCCATCGACTCAATGTCGGCCGTCATGCGGGCGACGAGAACACCCGCCTTGTTGCGATCGAAGAACGCCATCGACTGGCGCTGCATCTGTTTGAAAACTGCGATTCGCAAGACCCGC
>Ga0265292_1002730_pt1 | contig 11784 bp, 9 predicted proteins | sample Munlanlewell296A_FD_189080 | JGI IMG/M metagenome (GOLD analysis project Ga0265292, IMG submission 189080) | Leachate microbial communities from a municipal landfill in Southern Ontario, Canada - Leachate well 296A | ecosystem: Engineered > Solid waste > Landfill > Unclassified | place: Canada...
CGATTGGCGCAAGCGGCACTTTCATACTCTAGAGTATGAAAGTGAAAAACCGCGGGGACACATTCCCGGGAATGTGTCCTAGAAGAGATGCATATAATATGTTCGAGTCCTACCCGGGGAGCCACACTATTAATGCAATTCAAGCGTTGTGATAAAATAAGAGCAAAATTCAACAAGACTAATAGGGGTGGCATATGAAAAAGATCCTCTTTCTTGTCCTAGCAACTCTTGCTCTTGCTACTCTATGTGCCTCAGGATGCACGCCAGGATTTTTAAAAAGGGCGCATCCTGAAGAGACTAAACCAGTAAAGAAGTGGAAATTTGTCGCCAAAGACATCTCGTCTCCAGTTATTGGTACAGACGGTTGCATCTACTTATTGGGTTCAGGTCTTCTATATGCCATAAATCCTGACGGAACAAAGAAGTGGGAGATTGTCACAGGAGGTGGATCTGGTCCCGCTATCGGCGCAGATGGTACCGTGTACTGTGCCGGCGATGGGGTCTATGCTATTAATCCAGACGGTACCCAGAAGTGGGTCTTTGGACTAACCGAAAGTACAGAAGACTGGTCTTTTTCGTTTTATTCACCCGCTATCGGCCCTGACGGCACTATTTATGTCGAGCAAGATAGCAGTTTTCGCAACGCAATATATTCTAGTAGTCTCTATGCCATAAATCCTGACGGAACAAAGAAGTGGGAGATTCAAAATAACGATCTATCGGATCATATTACTCCAACAATCGGTTCTGATGGAACTATTTTTTTCATACATGGAATGCGCACCTTCACACCAAAGCTTTACGCAATTAATCCTGATGGTGCTCAGAAGTGGGTCTATGATGGGGTGATTGGCCGTCCAGTTGTTAGTGCAAATGGTACTGTGTACACTAAAGTCAGCGGTACGGGGGGCACTGGCATTTGTCTTTTGGCTATCAATAAAAACGGCACTAAGAAGTGGAAGATTGGATCAATAGATACGGCGTTTTTGGATCCAATAATTGGAAAAGATGGAACAATTTATGCTGGTGATGGGGGCAATAAATTCTACGCAATACGGCCTGACGGCAAAGTGAAATGGATATTTAAACCGACAGGTAGTCAGCTGCCAGATGACAACGCAGTATATGCTGTTTGGGACTCTAGAACTGCGATTAGCACTGAAGGGACGATATATTTCAATGCTGCCTACTATTATCTCGAGGCGGGCTATCAAGCAAACAAGCTCCAAGCGATCAATCCCAATGGAACCAAGAAATGGGAAATGTCGCTAGGATTTGAGATGGCGAACTCTCCCGTAGTTGCCTCCGACGGCTCTGTATATATCACTGATCCTAGCGGCGGAGTATTATATGCTTATAAAGACTAGAGATACCAAAGAATTGCTACACAAAACATAAGACAAACAACTATATCCCATCTAATGAACGTGTTATGTGATTGGGGTCGAGTCTTGAATTATCAGTTTTTAAGTTACTGCTGCCTGGATTTGTAGGATTTTCGCAGTGATAGGAATTTGCATGTAGCCCTCACCCTGTCATATGCAAAACTTTGAATGTTTGAAAAACGTGCAACACGGGGAGCCGCACTTTAACCGCAGGTCAGATACTACGACCCATTGCTTCGTATACAAACATCCCCTTCATACGGAAGAGGCCGGAGGTTCAAATCCTATAGCGCACCATCTACCAACAGGCAAACTATTTGTTACAGCGTTGATGCTAAAGAAAAACAGAAATCAGGTAAGTGCATGGTAAGCGCTAGAATATCTTGGGACTGGCACCTTACAACAGCGAGTCGCTCCGCGATGCAGGTTCTCTAATCGAGTATTTGTTTTGTCTAGCCTACGCAAGGGGCCGTTAATGCCCGCCCGATAGGAATTCTGAGCAATAGTCGATTACTTCAAACCGCCTTTGAAACCTGCTAATCTGTAGGCACGCGCATTGTGAGACAGCTTCCGATCCTATATCTTTCTGTCGCAAGGGGAAAACGTGGTCGATAAACGCTATTCGCTAGAAAACGATGATGCTGCAGTTTTCAAAGAGCGCCGCTTATTCCCAAAATTCATATTGGCTTTTGCCATACTTTTTCTTTTGGGAGCTTTTTCATATACCGCTTATGGTTTCTATGCTAAACATCAACTAGCAACGGCTAGGCCTCCAAGCTTGATTATCCTACGCCCGCAGAATGGACCCGTTCAAGCCGGATCAACGACTCTGGTGATTAGCGGAAAAACAGACCCCAGCTACACCGTACATGTAGGAGGAATTAGTGTGAGCGTGGACAAGAACGGTTACTTCATTGTAGACTTCGCGCTTATGGAGGGGAGTAACGCCTATACAGTTATAGCCCGTAATGATGCAAGTAAAACCGCGCGCCTTCAAGTCGCAGTTGACTATTCTAGCGGGACGTTTGTGGCAAGTGTTCCTCAATACAAAACTGCTGGCTCTAAGACACCGGTAACCATAGGAACATATGGTTCTTCCTACGATTACAGCTATCTGGACTCAACATATAAGAACCCTTCTACAACAAAGCCGAACAACACAGAACCGGTTTATACTCCGCCTGTCTATAATCCTCCGCCACCAACATCTAGCACACCAGCTGATGATTCAGCGGAAAGGGCGTACAAGGAAAGCCAAAGACAGTATGAGCTTGCTGTATTAGAGGCCAAGTATAGCGACGACCTAAGGAACCTAGAAATTTGGCATGCGCAGCAACTGCAAATAATTGACAACGAATGCAGTGATCGCAACATATGGGAGTCTGGAATTAGATTACAGATGCTAGCTGCTTTGGAGGCAGAATATAACCGTAAAGTCCCAAATTTGAATGCACAATATCAAATAAACGTTGACTATATAAACAGAAAGTACCAATAACGGGAGAATATAACCGTAAAGTCCCAAATTTGAATGCACAATATCAAATAAACGTTGACTATATAAACAGAAAGTACCAATAACGGGGTAATGTCTTAAATCTTGAATCGCCAAATCGAGCAGCTCGTTTATGAGCTTTACGGATTAACAGACGAAGAAATCAAGGTCTCGAAAGGAAACCACGAGATGGAAAAGTGTACTCCGGGAAGCCTTTGAAAAGGTATCGATTTAGCAGGTTCTATGTTGACACAATAAGAGCCCACATAGAAAATCCCGCTGTTGATTTCGACGGCCAAATCAGGCGACTTGTTGAGCAGCGGTATGGAGTTCTAGATATAGAGCAAAAGGCACAACGATTTCTTTTGGTTAAACCACCTCCTTTGAGAATAGTCGGGGAATACAATGATGTTCTTTTGGATGTACAGGATGCTTTTGTCGCGGGAGCATTATTCTCTGCGACCACAGGCGCTTGTTGTCTGGGCGAAAGAATTCTTAACGAGTTAATTATAAGGACAAAAGCCTATTTCAAGGACTCTTCTGGTTATAAGAAGGTCTATAGAAAAAACTCTATTGTAGACTGGAAATTGATGATAGATATTCTCAAAGATTGGAGCATAATTAGCGACGGGGTAGCCGATTCCTATGAAAATTTAGGACGAATCAGACATCAATACGCGGTTCATTACCACGATATGGATGGTCTTGAAGATCGAGCCCTGGAAGCGCTTAATCTAGTGATGCAAATTTCGGAAGAATTGTTCGGACTTCGACCTGATGTTTTTTTCTTTGTCGAAGGGGAATCGTACATAAGAAAAGATGCTGAGAGTATGCCAGTTGTTAGAGAATTCTTTATCCCTGAATGTATCAATGTTGGCTTTAAGCACAAAGTTGAAAAGCAAGACGGACAGTTTCATCTAATTGATAACTTTGAGTATGAGAATAAACAAGTAGATGATGACAGGTTTCGGCTTTTGCGGGAACAATGGAGAAGGGGACAAGCATAACGACCCTAGCTCATAAATCGGGTCATCTATGATACAGTGCCCAAAAATGCCAAATCGACTAGCTCGTTTATGAGCTTTACGGATTAACAGACGAGGAAATCAAGATTGTGGAAGGTAGCCTTGGCTGAGATCTAGTTTTGGCCAAGCAATACTAAGGTAGGGTGCCGATAAGGTATGGAAATCGCGAGTATAGTACTCGAGTACGTGAAGGCAATTATCTGGCCAGTGTTTGCCTTGATATTTGTCCTTTTATTCCGAACGAAGATAAATGTGGCCCTCGGTCGACTTAAAGGGGCAGACCTCCCAGGTGGCGTTTCATTGAACTTTAGTGAGGAGATAAGGGAAGCACAGGAATTATCACGGGAAGTAAAATCTACATCTGACCAAAAAGAAAAAGGGAAGAAGACCCCTTCGATCCCAATAACAGAGGCAAATGCACGCATGCTGTCTTTAAACTTGCAACCAACACCTAGCGGTCTTGATTTTGATAGATATCGCATACTTGCTGATGAGGATCCCAATCTTGCTCTTGCGGGACTTCGAATGGAAATGGAAATAATCGCCCATAACGTTGCCAAGGGGTTTAAAGTTGAAATAGACAAACATGTTTCAGCAGGTTTATTGTTTCGTAAACTCTATGACCGACACGCGATTTCCACTGACCAATATCAATTAGCGCAGAAGGTCCTAAAACTCTGTAATGCTGCAGTTCATGGGATTCGGGTTTCACGCGAAGAGGCTAACAACATTATTGATAGTGCTGCGATATTAGCAGAGCAATATATTGACTGGCTAAGCTGGGGTTTTGAGGACGGCTGGCAGCCAACTTCATCGGGGAAGTAAACACCTAGGGCCGACCGCCAAATCGACCAGCTCGTTTATGAGCTTTTCGGCCTAACTGCCGAAGAAATCAAAATCGTGGAATCCTGAACATTGAAGGGATAGTAATTTCGCCTGGAGGGATAATGAATATAGTGAGTATAGCAGGGTCGGCTTTGTTATTAATTATCGGTGGGATTGTCACATGGTTTGTGCAGTCACGAATAGAAACGCTGAAAACAATTAGGGATAGCCTTAATACGCAGAGAATGACCACGTACGTTCAAATACTTGAACCTTTCTTCGGCTTGTTCTCTAGTACTAGCAGAGAAACAGAACAGGCTGTAAAGCAATTAACTTCATCCAAATACAGGAAAACTGCGTTCGAGCTCAATCTTTTTGGCGCCGATGATGTAGTCAAAGCGTATAACAATATGTTCCAGTACGCATATAAAATGGAGAATAACAATCCAGATATTAAGAAAACGATGTGGCTCTGGGGTCATCTGCTTCTCGAAATACGTAGAAATGTGGGCAACAGAGACACTTCTTTAAATGAATATGACATGTTGCGGGCAATGATAAAGGATATTGATGACTTCAAGATGTGAGTTTCAATTTAGAGCCATTTCAAGGAATTATTCCCATTCTTCGCGCCTTTCTTACGTGATGCTTCTTTCTGGTCTCCTTTGACCAGGTGCTACTGTATGGAACCTCGCATATATGCTCTAATTCATTAAGAATCATACGGAGTTCTTTTTGCACGTACGTCAATCGTTTGTCAATCTGGTATTTCGCATCAAAGATTCTTTGATCTGCAATTTCAATCTGCGATGAAAATGATTTGGACGTTCTTATGCAATTACACGATTTCCCAGGGTGCCGAAAAGCCAAATACTCTAATACTTCGCAGTGATTCTCAATGCCTAAGACTATTCTCTTAATCGGTTTAAACATAAGATCTCCTATAGACAGTGTCACGTCCTTTAATTAGATTATGTTCAGGCAGGGTAATAAACAAGAGGGTCAAAACTTAGTGCCGCAATAGACGAAGAAATCAAGATTGTGGAAGGATCATAGTTGCTAATATTCATCGATGATTCAGGGGATCCCGGGTTCAAGATTGGTGCCGGGTCAAGCCCTACATTCGTCATTGCCCTCGTAATCTTTGATGATTATCTTGATGCCGAGGAGACAGCGGTGCGTATTAAGCGGCTTCGCAGGGAGCTGCGTTTTAGGGACGACTTTGAGTTCAGATTTAACAAGTGCAGCCGTGAGATAAGATGTGCATTTCTGAACGCTGTATCCGACCAGACTTTTAGAATCCGCGCAATTGTAATTCCTAAGGACAGAATCACTAACCCGGGCCTAAAGGAATCCCATGAGACTTTTTACAATTATGCGATCAAGCTCGTACTTCAAAATCATGGGGGGACAATTACCGGGGCCAAGCTTCGACTCGACGGACACGGAAACAGGGAGCTTAAAAACTCCCTTTCGACATATTTGCGGCGGGAGCTTAATTCACCGCGCGAAAGGGTGTTCGACGACTTGAAGTTTCGGGATTCCAAAGAAGATGTCTTAATTCAACTCGCCGATATGGTCGCTGGCAGTATTAGACGTAATTATGACGCTCTCGCGTCTGATGCTGATGTATATAGAGGGATTATAAAGAAGAAAGAGCAAGATGTTTGGGTGTTTGGAAAAGGTTCGACCTAGCTCCTATCCGCTTTTCAGCGGCACGCACACCATACGGTGACAGTTCGGAAACTAGGTCTTTGTACGTTTAATGTTAGCATGATGCTGAAAATTGTCAATATTTTGCCATGGAGGGTCAAAAAATGGAGAAGCGAACAGCTGTCCTAAACGAGAAAGATACGGCTATGTATATTGGCATGAGCACATCTTGGCTCAGGCAAACGAGAATGAATGGTCAGATAAAGGGAAGAACTCCAGGTCCTCCATACATTAAGATTGGGCGCTCAGTACGTTACCATATCGCTGATCTAGACGCGTGGCTCGACGAACACCGTGTGATAGACAACTGGTCGCAGCGATAAGGCACGAGGATCAAGAAGTCCGTGAAGCCCAACGCAAAGACTAAAGGTCGGGAATCTTCATTGGGGAGTCCAAAAGCGGGACAGATGCAAGAAATAAATTGGGGAGTATTTAAGGCGAAATTCGATGGCAAAGAATCTCAAGCCTTCGAGAGGTTATGCAATTTGCTATTTTGCGCTGCATACAAGAAACCGCACGGGATCTTTCAGTATAAAAACCAACCTGGCATTGAGACTAATCCAGTTAAAAGAGGTAAGAAGTATATCGGTTGGCAAGCGAAGTTTGTCGAGAGAATCGAGGGTGGCAATCTCAAGAGGACTCTATGCGATGCAATTGATAAGGCGAAATTGAGAAATCCAGAGCTTACTGACGTCATCATCTATTTGAATCATGATTTTCCTCCAGGTAGAAAGACGGCCGACCCCAGATATAAGAAAGAGATAGAAGAACACGCCTTGGATCAAGACGTGAATCTAATATGGAGGACCGCAAGCTACTTTAATTCACCGTTTGTGACATGTAAAAACAGAACAATCGCCCAGCACTTCTTTAGCCTAGATAAAGGGATAGTTGATTTAATAGAAGAACTGGGCAATCATACCGATCGAGTACTTGAGCCAATCAATTCTAAGATTGAGTTCAAAACAAATGAAATCAAGATTGACCGGCTGGAGATTATCGAAACAATCAGGCAAGCTTGTGGCAAATCATCACTATTAATCATCAGTGGCAAAGCAGGAACTGGGAAAACGGCAGTAATCAAGGACTTCTATGGTCAAGTAAAGGATAAAGTGCCGTTCTTTCTTTTTAAATCAAGTGAATTTAGTGAACTTGCAAATGTAAATCAGCTCTTTGGAAACTACGGTTCAGCAACGTTGGCTGACTTCATAAAGGAGCATGAAAGCATTGATGAAAAATACGTTGTTATAGACTCCGCAGAGAAGTTGTCAGACATCGATGATCAAGCAGTGTTCCAGGAGATGTTGTCGGCTCTGCTCACTGCAAACTGGAAGCTAATTTTTACTGCAAGATACAGCTATATGGAGGGTTTAGAGTTCCTTTTTCTTCAGGTCTGCAAAGTCCCATTTCAAACTATAAATATTGACAATCTAAATAGGGAAGAACTCATAGCGCTCTCAACCAAGTATTTATTCAATCTGCCAGACGATGACAGGCTTATAGAGCTGTTACAGAACCCATTCTACCTAAACGAATACTTGCGATATTACGACATACTTGACTCCAAAGACATGACAAGCTTTTCAAACTTCAAGGATGTCTTATGGAAAAGGAAAATATCTAAAGTCTCATATACAAAAAACAATACTCATATCAAAAGGGAAGAATGCTTTCTAAGAATTGCCAAGAAAAGGGCTGATGGTGGCAGTCTTTTCGTGACAAATACTGAGTGTGAAGCCGGAACTCTTCTAAAACTCCAGGAAGACGAGATAATTCAACGCGACTCTTCTGTAGGCGGTTACTTCATCACACATGATATCTATGAAGAATGGGCTCTTGAAAAGACTGTTAATCGAGAGTTTCAAAACGCAAGCAACTACCAGAGATTCTTTGAAGCCATCGGAAGCTCTTTCCCGATCCGCAGGGCTCTTGGCAGATGGCTTTCCGACGAGTTGCTTATTGATAGGGATGGGTTAAGGAGATTTATTGAAGATGTGATTCTTGACCAGAGGATTGAGTCTTATTGGAGAGATGAGATCATTGTGTCCGTATTACTTTCTGATTATGCGGAAGCCTTCATGGAAGTATTTGAAAACAAGTTATTAGAAAACAATCAAGATCTTCTAAAGAGGGTTGTTTTTCTGCTCCGAATCGCCTGCAAAGCGATTGATGAGGATCTTCTAGGTCTATTGGGTAAAAGACAGGACTACAGTATACAGACCCTGTTTACAAAGCCAAAAGGTAAAGGTTGGCAAGCTGTGATTGCCTTTATCCATGCGCACAAGGAAGAGCTGGAATTACAGGGGATTAATGTGATTCTGCCTCTACTTGATGATTGGAACCGCACCAACAGGAAAGGGAAAACAACAAAGTTCGCTAGTAAAATAGGCTTGCATTATTACGCGCAACTAACAAAAGACGGACGATTCTTGGGCGATCACGACGACAACAAAACGGTCTTGGTAAGGACGATACTCAACGGCTCTGCCGAAATCACCAATGAACTAACGGCAATCTTTGATGAGATCCTTAGCAATAATCAGACGAATTACCAGGATCAATACTATCAGCTAGTTCAGACAATTTTAGTTTCCCCAGATGATGCAATTGAGCTTATTAGAACAATGCCGGTTTACGTCATCAAACTTGCCGAGCTTTTTTGGTCAAAGCCGCCCGAAAACGACGGCTTCTTTGGCGGGGGCAGTCCTTTAGACATGGAAGCATATTTTGGGCTCTCGCATAGTCTTCATTATTTCCCTGCGAGCGCATATCAAACGCCCACGTATTTCTTACTCAAATCAGCCCCCAAAGAGACGGTCGACTTTATTGTTTCGCTTGCTAATAGGGCAGTTGAAGCCTATGCAAAATCTGGACTCGACGGAGAGATTCAAGAAGTAGAAGTAAATATCAACGACAACGAATCAGTAACGCAATACATCAGTGATCGTCTATGGAACACCTATAGAGGGACTCAAGTCTCAAGCAGTCTTCTCGAGTCTGTCCATATGGCTCTTGAGAAGTGGTTGCTTGAAAACGCTGCGGCAACATCGACGGAAGTCCTTGAGGGGTGGTGCCTCTACCTTCTGAAGAATTCTAAGTCATCTTCGATAACTGCGATACTTGTAAGTTTGGTGCTCGCAAACCCTGACAAGCTATTTGAAATCGCCACGGTTTTGTTTAGAACCAAAGCATTTTTCGTATATGACACGCATAGAATGATTCTTGATCAAACAGCTGAAAGCCTTTATTCAATTGGCGCGGGCGTCAACTATAGACACAGGCTATACGAACACGAGAGGCTAAAAACATGCTCTCAAGCTCACCGCAAAATGTCCTTGGAGCAAGTCACTCTTCAATATCAGTTTTTCAAGAGTGAGGAAACTAGCGATGCAGAAGCTGAGCGAAGGCAAGAGAAGTTGTGGTCAATTCTTGACGAATTCTATACGACGCTTCCGGACGAGCGAAACGAGACAGAGTCGGACAAAACTTGGAGACTATACTTAGCGCGCATGGATCGCCGAAAAATGAACCCAAAAGTCGAACAACAAGAAGAAGGACTAATGATTTCGTTCAATCCAGAAATCGATGATGATTTGAAGAAGTTTAGTGAAGAATCTGTGCGTAAAAGCGCTAAGGCAATGAAATATTCACCCTTGATGTCTTGGTCAAGAGCCAAGTTTGAAGGTAATGATGAAGCCTCAAATCACTATAGCCAATATCAAGACAGGCCAGAACAAGTAATCTCTGAAGTCAAAGAGATAGTTGATCGACTCAAGGATGACCAAGATGAGGAATTTTACCTTTTTAACCATGCTATTCCTGCCTACGCATGCGCGGTATTAATTAGAGATTTCTGGGATGATTTGAACGACGAAGACAAAAGGATTTGTAAAGAGACAGTAATTGGATTTGCATCAATTCCGCTTCGCACAAAAAGTTACCATTATCAAATATCAGACGGTGTAGAGCCATCGATTAAGATACTGCCAAATCTTATTAAGCGCTTCCCAGAAGATAAAGACGATGTCAAAATACTTCTTCTTTTGCTATCTTTGGATTCGAGAAGAGACGTATCAACTTCTGCAATCGGGGCCATTCAGAATTTCTTATGGCGAGAAAGATTTGATGAAGCTAACTCCCTCTTTCTTGGCTTTCTATTCCTAGCTCCCAAATATAGAACTGCGTGGTCTGAATTCAGGAGAGTTAGTTTCCAAGATGGCAAATATGAGATTTCAGAAGCTCAGGTCTTGGAAAAATTCTACCAGGACCGCGAGTCTGATATCGAAAAGATTATTGCTAATGGATTAGCTTTCGAAGACATAACGGAAATTGATAATTACGAATTAGAGATCCTAGCAAAAGCATTCGACTTTCTGCCGATAGAGATTTCAAACGATGATCATGAAGAATTTCTTGATATCGTGTTGCCTATTTTCTCAAAGAGACTCTTTGTTGACAAAGAGCGAGATGCTGATCTATATGAAACGAAAATGAGGTTTATCGAGAAGTTTGCATATTCGGTTCTTAATACCTCAAACCGGGGAAAAATTCTTGCAAGGCTGAAACCCTTTGTTGATGACTTTAGCGGCGCGAGAGATACAGAGCTCTTCTTTCAGAGATTCATCTCGGTTGAGAATAGGGTTAATAAGTACGAAGCATTCTGGATCGCTTGGAACTCTTTCTACAACAAGATCATTGAGCTAGTAAGCCAAAACAAGGCCTACGATAAAAGTGAAATAGTCCATAGCTATCTTTTGGCCTGGCCCTATTGGGAAGACAGCGCAAAGCAATGGCATACATTAAAAGACAGAGAGAGGTTGTTCTACAAAAACATCGTGAATGATATAGGATACGACGTTTCAGTCTTTAGCTCTATTGCGCAGGTCTTAAATGAAATCGGAAGCGATTTCATTGATGACGGAATCGGTTGGCTTAGTCATATTGTAAAGGACGCTCGCTTTGATTCTAGAAATCTAGAGATAAATACCATCTTCTATATAGAGAATGTTGTCAGAAGATACATCTTGGTGAAGCGTCAGGATATTATGGCGAGCGTAAAGATCAAGCACGATGTAGTAAGTATATTGAACTTCTTGATTGAGCAAGGTTCTGTAACGGGATATATGCTGCGGGACAATATTCTATAGGGCAGTTGACTCTTAAGCCATATGCAAACAGGGATTATGCAAGACCCTGAATGTTTGTAAATCGTACAACCCGGGGAGCCACATTGTTATTGCAGTTCAAGCGCTATGACCCATAGCCTTGTATACAAACATCCCTTGATTGCGTGTCGTTCCGTCATTGCCTGCCTGCCGTGTAGGCAGGCGAGGAGCCAATC
>Ga0265292_1002731_pt1 | contig 11784 bp, 12 predicted proteins | sample Munlanlewell296A_FD_189080 | JGI IMG/M metagenome (GOLD analysis project Ga0265292, IMG submission 189080) | Leachate microbial communities from a municipal landfill in Southern Ontario, Canada - Leachate well 296A | ecosystem: Engineered > Solid waste > Landfill > Unclassified | place: Canada...
CCCAAAGTTAGAGGGGATGGCTGTCCGCATAAGGCGTTCCTTTGTTTCCATTGTTGCGCCACTTACTGAAGAAATTGGTGGAGCCGCAGGGCGGAGCCACGGACGGCGGAGCCGCCCAGCGCCATGGACGGCGCTTGGGCGGGTGAAACCCAAGGCTCCGCCAGTTTCTTCGGTTAGTGGCGCACAATGAGAACAAGAGAACGCTGTTGCGGACAGCCATCCCCTCGACCCCCACTTATTTGTCAACAAGCCCTGCTTAGACATGCCGTCCGGAGGAACACGCCGGCCCCACACTAGAAATTAGAGGTTGGAAATTGGAAGTTAGACAATTGGTTGGAATTCGCCCCCGGCGAATTCCTTCTTAATCCAACCTCTAACTTCTAACCTCCAACCTCCAATTTGAAAGAGGCCATCTCTTTTAGACAGCCCTATTTCCTTCCTTCGGCGGCAATTCTTGTTGGTCTCATCAGGTTATTGCGGACAGCATAAACCGCCGCTTCCGCCCTATTGCTAAAATTAAGTTTGCCCAGGATACCACTGACATAATTCTTAATTGTATTATTGCTTAGCATCAGAGTCTGGGCAATCTCTTTGTTCGTTTTCCCTTCGGCAATTAAAGTCAGGATTCTTTTTTCCTGGGGATTAAGCAGGGCCTCTTCCCTTTGGGGATGGACGAAATTGTTCTTAACCCTGTCCATCACTTTGGAAGTGATTAACGGGTCCAACAGAGATTTCCCTTCATATACCATTCTGATTGCCCTAGTAAGTTCTTCACTTTTTATCTGCTTCGGCAGCAGACCGTCAGTGCCGGCCGAAATAGCATCAAATATGCCGGCTTCATCAGCAGGTGAGGTCAGCATAATTATCTTAACCCTGGGATACTTTTCTTTAATCACGCGGCAGGTGTCGATAGCCCGGCAGTCGTTAAGACAGGTATCCATAATTACCACATCCGGGTCACAGTGAACGACTTTTTGAATGACTTCAGTACACGTTCCGGCTTCTCCTACAACTTCATATTCTTCAGTGCAATTAAGAATAAAGCTGATCCCCAGTCGTACTACCTCATGACTGTCAGCAACCAGAATTCTAAGTTTGGCCATTTTTGTCCCTCCGCTAGCTGTATTAATCATATGTCTAATCATTCGTCGTATTAAAATAAAACCCTGCAGGGAATTTAACCATGCAGAGGTAGAATTTCGCTAGTTTCTTAAACTTTGTATCGGAGCCGGTATCCGGCCGCCCCTCCTCACAAATTCTGTGGAGCTGAATTTGTTCACAGTTATAATAGGGGCACGGCCGAGAAGCCCGCCGAATTCCACATAATCTCCTTCTTTTTTCCCCGGAGCCGGAATTATCCTAACAGCAGTCGTCTTTTGGTTAACCATCCCGATAGCCGCCTCATCTGCAATGATAGCTGAAATCGTTTCAGCGCTCGTTTCGCCCGGGACTGCAATCATATCCAGGCCGACCGAACAGACACAGGTCATCGCCTCAAGTTTATCCAGGGACAGGGCCCCTTCACTTACAGCCCTAATCATCCCGGCGTCTTCACTGACTGGGATAAAAGCCCCGCTCAACCCGCCAACGTAAGAAGAAGCCATCGCGCCGCCTTTTTTGACAGCGTCATTAAGAAGAGCCAGGGCAGCAGTCGTGCCATGTGTACCACAGCGTTCCAGCCCCATCCCTTCCAGGATGTCGGCCACGCTGTCACCTACGGCAGGTGTAGGCGCCAGGGACAGGTCGACGATTCCGAAAGGGACCCCCAGTTTGGCGGAAGCCGCCCTGCCGACCAGTTCACCCATCCGCGTCACCTTAAAGGCCGTCCGTTTAATAATCTCGGCCAAAGTCCCAAAGTCCGCGTCTTTAGCTTTATCCACGGCATTTTTGATCACCCCCGGCCCGCTGACTCCCACATTGATTACACATTCCGGTTCACCGATACCATGAAAGGCCCCGGCCATAAAAGGGTTGTCCTCCGGCACGTTGGCAAACACGACCAATTTGGCACAGGCCAGGCCGTCCTTATCGGCAGTCAGAGCTGCCGCCTCTTTAATAATCTTACCCATCTCGTAAACGGCATCCATATTGATGCCGGCTTTCGTAGTAGCAACATTGACAGAGGCGCAGACCCTCTGGGTAGCCGCCAGGGCATTGGGAATAGCCTTCAGCAGTTTACTATCACCACTCGTAAAACCTTTATGGACTAAAGCCGAAAATCCCCCGATAAAATTAACCCCTACTTCACCTGCCGCCCTGTCCATGACATCGGCAAAAAAGCCGAAGTCATCTGTGTCGCTGCTTTCGCCAACCATTGAGATAGGGGTCACTGAGATTCTTTTATTAACGATGGGGATACCATACTCCCGTTCTATCTCTTCCCCAGTCCGGACAAGGTTTTCAGCCAGCCTTGTGATTTTGTCATACATTCTCCGGCCCACTGCTTTATGGTCACCGTGGCAGCAGTCCCTAAGGCTGATCCCCATTGTAACAGTCCTGATGTCCAGGTTTTCCTGTTGGACCATCCGGATAGTCTCCATTATTTCCTGAATGCTCAGCAAATCTGTCCCCCCCTAAATCCTGTGCATGAACTGAAATACATCCTCATGCTGGACCTGAATCTGTAACCCCAGCTCTTCACCCTTGGCTTTCAGCTTTTCTTTCAAGGCGCCAAATTCAATCTTACAGTTCCTAATGTCACAGACCATAACCATCGTAAATATATCCTGCAGAATGGTCTGGCTGATATCCAGGATATTTACATCGTTTTCCGCCAAAACCGCCGAGACCCCGGCAATAATGCCTACCCTGTCCTTACCGAGAACGGTAATCACAACCCGTTTCCCGGCGCCTTCCTCCCGGCCCGGTCTATGTTCAAACATGTACCTCACTCCCTGCTATGAGAATATTAAAATACCCTGATCAAAATAATACTAACATTATATCACGTGCCTGCAGTAGTTGCTAGTTGCTAGTTGCTAGGTGCAGGTGTCAGTTGACAGTTGACAGTTGACAGTGACCTCCACATTACTACTTCGCGAAAGTTTGCATAAAAAACTAAACAGGTCAAACAAATTCATTTTTCTACTCAACAGAAAAGTAGGTTTATAGCCCAAATTCACTTCGCTGCAAACTGTACTTTTATTTGATTTGAAAAGTATATTTGTATGACCTATGACCGTTTTTAGGTTTTTTTATAAGTTCATCCGTGGTTTTCCGACCCCCTCGGAGCCCGTAGGGCGTAGAGCATCTGTCATCTGTCAACTGTCAACTGTCAACTGTCAACTGTCAACTTAAATATATATTCAGGTAATGGGCAAAATAGAACTTAATCAATAAATTATTATTGGTCTCCGGAGTAAAGGAGGAACAGAAATGATTGACGGGAATTACGGTTATTGGCATCCGCAGGAACCCCCGCCTCCTATCGAAGAAGCGCTGCCTCTGGTGGAGCCTATTACATCTGCTTATAACGAAGTGCCGGTGAGAATTTCCGGTCGGCATATTCATATTTCACAACAGGAACTTGACCAGTTATACGGACCTGGCTACAAACTCACTAAATACAGAAATCTTGACCAGCCAGGCCAGTTTGCAGCTAATGAAACCTTAACAGTGGTCGGCCCGGAGGGAGTTATCGAAGATGTCCGGATCCTTGGCCCCCTAAGGGACAAAACCCAGGTGGAGATATCCGGGACCGATGGTTATCACCTTGGAGTTGAGCCCCCTGTCCGTGACTCCGGTGACCTTTCAGGGACACCGGGTATTGTCCTCGTTGGCCCTTACGGGGCAGTTACGCTCAGGAAAGGAGTGATCTTAGCTGCCACTCACATTCACATGAACCCTTCCGATGCCGCCAGAACCGGCCTCAGTAACGGTGACCGGGTCCAGGTATTGGTTGACGGAGAGCGGGACCTTATTTTCAATGACGTCCTGGTCAGGGTTGATAAAAACTTCATCACTGAAATGCATGTGGATACCGATGAAGCAAACGCGGCAGTCATAGAAGACGGCAGCTGTGTAACAATCATTGGCAGGGTGTTATTATCCTGAAAAACCTTATCTTTAGGAGGAGTTAAGATGCCAAAAAAACAACCCGAAAGACTTTCCAAGACCCAGCACAGTAAGATTTATGATCAGGGTCGGAAAACAGGAAACCCGTTTGTCACCTTAGACAGCCCTGATGACAGGCTAACCCGGCAAAACGGGGATGGAACGACTTTGGTTAAGAAAGACAATCCTGATGATATGGAACAGGATATATAAAAAAGAAGGGTGATTGGCTAAGCCAATCACCCTTCTTTATTTTAATAAATCTATTTTTCCAATACCCCGTTAGTGGAATTGTTGTTGGCAATTTTATGTACTACGACTTCTGATGTGTTACAGAAGTACAAAATGTTGCGTCCGTAATCCCCGCCCAAATCACTGTGGACAATTGGGATCTTCAAAGTGCCTAAATATTTTAGAATAAAATTGGCGTTATTTGTACCTACTTCAAATATATCTTGGTCAATCACTTTACCTGCGCCAAAAACCCTTGCTTCCATGTGTTTCCGGTCCGCGCCTTTTTCAACCATCTGCTCTATTAACAAGTCTGTCGCGTAAGCGCCGTATTTGGGGTCTTTATTATATTTGTGATTTGAACCGGGGAGCATGAAATGGTTTATCCCGTAAACCCCGTTGGTCTTATCAACCATGCAGACAGAAATGCAAGAACCAACCAGGGTATTTAATACCACATCCGGTTCTTTTGTCGTATAGGTTTGCCCGATATTAATCCGGTAAACTGTCTTGTTTAATCTTAGATCATTAAAAACCTTCATCCGTTGTGCATCCTTCTTCGTGTCTTGTAAATTTCTTAATAAGATATTTTTAGAATAACATACTATCAGTTTTTTGGCTACCTTTTTTTGCTAAAACAATAAAATGTTGTATAATTCTATCAATTTACGATAATAATTGCAAATACCCCTTTCAGTTTTGACAAGAAACCTTATCCAACCTCTAGCTCTAAATCCCCGCAAACAGAGCAGTTTGGGTCTTTCTTAACCTGCACCTCCCGGAAGGTATTTCCCAGAGCATCATAGGTTAACAGACGTCCGGACAAAAGTTCCCCGACACCGAGGAGGATTTTAATGGCCTCTGCGGCTTGAATCGTCCCTATTGTCCCGGCTACAGAGCCCAAAACACCGGGTGGTTCATTGACCGCCCCGGCTTCCGGGGGATTGCGGAAGATACATCTGTAACAAGGTCCACGGCCTGGTATAATCGTCATCACCTGACCAAAAAACCCTTTGATGCCTCCATGGATAAAAGGTTTTCCGGTCCTGACACAGGATTCATTAAGGATAAACCGGGAAGGAAAATTGTCAGTGGCATCAATGACAACATCGAAACCGGTAACAATGCCAGCGGTGTTTTGTGTTCCCAACCGCTCCCGGAAACCCTCCACAATGATTTCAGGGTTTAATCGACTGAGCTTTTCGCAGGCAGATTCGATTTTTGGTTTCCCCAGGTCATCTGTATTATGCAGTATCTGACGCTGTAGGTTGCTGAGGTCGACCGAATCACTGTCAACCACGCCCAAATGCCCCACCCCGGCCGCAGCCAGATAAAAAAGGCTGGCCGAACCAAGGCCTCCGGTTCCAACAACGAGAACCTTTCCTTCCTTCAGCTTTAGTTGACCGGCCTCTCCGATTTCATCCAGCATCAACTGGCGCATATATCTTTTTCTTTCGTTTTCATTTAATGTACTCATTTCCCCCCCTCCAAAACCTCCTGGGCCTTTACCACACAGCCGGCTAACACAGCAGCCCCGGTGGCCAGCGCCGCTTCATCGATATCAAACTTAGGGTTATGCCAGGGGTGGGATACCCCGCCCGGAGGCTGGGCCCCCAGAAAGAAATAGGCCCCGGGAACGTGACCGGTAAAATAGGCAAAGTCCTCTGCGCCCATTGACGGCATATTTATCTGTAAAACCTTTTGTCTGCCCACTACAGCGCGGCCTGCCTGCCGGACTATGTCAAGCATCTGCTGATTATTTCTGAGAAGCGGATACCCCCACTGATAATCAAAATTAAAATCGGCTCCAAAAGCCGAAGTCACCCCTTTTACAATATTCCTGATTGCTTCCGGCATCTGTTGTTGGACTTGGGGATTTAAGGTCCGGACGGTCCCTGTTAAGGTGACTCGGTCTGCAATAATATTAAACGACTGGCCGCCCTTGATTGCACAAACTGATACGACGACCGGTTCTAACGGGTCTGTCTGCCTGCTGACGATCAGCTGTAAGGCCTGAATCACATAAGCGGAAACAACTATGGGGTCTACCGTTTGGTGCGGCGCGGCCCCGTGACCACCCCTGCCCTTAATCTCAATCGTAAACTCGTCAGCTGCTGCCATCACAATACCTTCTTTTAAACCCAGAAATCCGGCGGGAAGGTAGGGGTTAATATGCAAACCGAAGATAGCGTCAACTTTAGGTTTTTCCAGAACCCCGGCTTTAATCATTGGTGCAGCGCCACCCTTAGGCTGCTCCTCACAAGGCTGAAAGATAAATTTGACATTAACCTTGAGTCCGTCTTTTAAAAACGACAGTATTTTAGCCGCCCCGATAAGCATCGCCAAATGAGCATCATGCCCGCAGGCGTGCATAATGCCGGGGTTAACTGATTTATATGGAACATCATTTTGTTCCTCGACCGGAAGCGCATCCATATCAGCCCGAAGGGCTATTGTCCTATTGCTGCCCTCTCTTGGCAGAACAGCAAGAATACCGGTTTTAGCAACTCCTTTAGTCACCCGCAGGCCTAAACCGGATATTTTTTCGGAGACCAGTTTGGCGGTTTCCCATTCTTCAAAGCCAAGTTCGGGGTTACGATGAATGTGCCTTCTGATCTCTACCAATTCCGGCTGCAGCCGGTTGGCTTCGCTGATTATCTGTTCAAACATACTACTCCTCCGGAGATTTGTAAAACTCTGCTACTACACCTTTAATTTCTCCGTTAACCTCAATAGGATTCATCTCAATATTGAAAAACGCATCATCGACCTGCAGTTGATAGCTCACTGAATCGCCTGTTTTCAGGATATTATCCATTTTCATTACCGGGAACACATCTTTTACAGCCATCCCCTTAATCTTTTCGGCTTCGATACCCCAGAGCCTTTCGGCAGTTTTATTAAATACTGTTATTTTACCCTGAACGTTGATAGCTATTATGCCCCTAACTGTTGAATTGATAATCTGTGACAGCCCTTCAATCGAACTTTTGTAATGGGCCAAATAGGCGGACGCAAGGTCGGTACGGGTCAACCACCCGACCATTTTACCGTCACTGTTTACCACCGGCAGTCTTCCCACCGGGATGTTCATCGCCTCTTCAACTGGCATTGTTTCTCCGATTGAAATAACATTTCTGTTCATCAGACGCTCAATAGGCATGTCCGGTGGTTTCCCCATCGCCCGCAGCAGGTGGGTCTTCGTGAATACCCCGATAACCTTGCCCTCATCATCCACCACCGGAGCCCCGTCAATAATTCTTTCCAGGAATAACCGGGCTACCTCATTTATCGTCTGTTCTTTTCTTAGTTTGAGAACCCCCCTTGACATTACATCCCGCACCAATACTCTCATAATATCCTCCAAATAAAAATAACTTATATTTTTCTCTGTTCTTCTATAAGTATAATATAACATCTTCGGTGAAAAGTCAGCCTAAAAAGTAATGAAATCCCGCTTATTTGGTCATACTTTCCAAAGGAGGTCTGATTATTTTGGAAAACATTAAAACACAACAAGATAAAAAGAACAGCACAGGCAAAAAGGGTAAAAATAAAAAAAAGAAAAAACCGCTCACCCCGGTAGATAAATTCAAAATTGAAGTGGCCAAAGAACTGGGTCTCTGGCCAAAGGTCAAACAGGTCGGCTGGGCCGGCCTCAGTGCCGCCGAAACAGGTCAGGTCGGTGGGTACATGACTCGTAAACTAAGAAAGAAAAAGCTGAAAAACCTCAACGAATATCAGGCATTGCAGATGAAAAGACAGAAACAGCAATAAAAATAGAAAGCGCTGAGCGCTTTCTATTTTTTAGCGTTTTTTGCCGGTTTGGCTGTAACCTTAGCTTTAACAGCGGGTTTAGCCGCTGCTTTCGCCTTGACAGCCGGTTTAGCAGCAGCCTTAGCTTTAGCAGCCGGTTTCGCAGCGGCCTTGGCCTTAACAGCCGGTTTGGCAGCTGCCTTGGCTTTTGCAGCGGGTTTAGAAGCTGCCTTGGCCTTGACAGCCGGTTTGGCAGCAGCCTTGGCTTTCGCTGCCGGTTTAGCAGCGGCCTTGGCTTTTGCTGCCGGTTTAGCTTTAGCTTTGGCAGCTGTTTTAGCCTTTGGTTTAGCTTTTGGTTTAGCTCTTTTGGCCGGTTTGTCTGCGATGACTGCCTTATAGTACTCTTTAATGTTCTTGTTGAAGTTTTCCATACAGGCATTACATACGCACCAGCAGGCCTTTTCTTTCTTTTTGGCGTCATTCAGAATGATGGAACAGGTTAACTTTGCCTCTACATCCCGACCACATAACTCACAACTACTACATTTGAAGTCCGACATGCAATTCCTCCTTAAAGTATATTGGTTTGAACAACCCACAACTATTCCGAATATAGTTGGTTGTTCGACAATATAAATCAAATTCATTAATCATTTCGACATAGATATCCGAAACTCCTGCCAGAACTTGGATTTTGGGTTATAATTTTTTTATTACCTGCAAACATCTGTCGCAAATAGTTATATGTTCTTTGTCTTTGCCCACTGCTTCACGGTAAGTCCAACAGCGTTCACACTTCGTTCCTGCGGCTTGGGATACCCCTACCCTAAGTCCCGGTACTTCCTCGGAAACAAAAACATCCTTGGGGGCTTCAGCACTCTCGGTCACCTTAGCCGAAGAAACAATTAAAATTATAGCCAGATCGTCTTTTAGAGGAGTGATAAAGCTTAACAATTCCTCATCGGCGTAAACAGTAACACAGGCATCCAGAGAATGGCCGATAACCTTATCCCTGCGGGCAGCTTCCAAGGCTTTGGAAATCTCGTTACGAATATTGATGATGCGTTCCCATTTAGCTTCAAATTCTTCATCCAGGTATTGTTCTTTAACTTCCGGCATATCGCATAGTTGTATGCTCAGCGGGTCACCTGCCTCTTTCGGAACATACCGCCAGATTTCCTCTGAAGTAAAGGCCAATACCGGAGTCATTATTTTTACCAGGGAACATGTGATTTCATATATCACAGTCTGGGCCGACTTACGGGCCGGCGAATCCGGAAGTGATGTATACAGCCTATCTTTAATTATATCCAAATAAAAAGCACTCATATCCACTGTACAAAAGTTGTGAACCGCATGGTACACAACATGGAACTCATAATTCCGGTAAGCCTCCAACACCCTTTGCAGGAGCTTGTGCAGCTTCATTAAAGCCCACCTGTCCAGTTCGGGCATGTCGCTAAATACAACTTTGTGTTTAGCAGGGTCAAAATCAAAGAGGTTGCCAAGTAGAAATCTGACTGTATTCCTGATTTTTCGATAGGCCTCTGACATCTGTTTTAAAATCCCGGGCGAAGCTGCCACGTCAGCCTTATAATCTGCCGAGGAAACCCAAAGTCTGAGGATATCAGCCCCGAGTTGTTTAATAACATTCAAAGGGTCTGTTACGTTTCCAAGAGACTTAGACATTTTGCGGCCTTGTTCGTCAATAAGGAAACCATGGGTTAAAACGGTTTTGTACGGTGCTTTACCGGTTGTAGCCACCGAAGTGCAGAGTGATGAATTAAACCATCCCCTGTGCTGATCACTACCCTCCAGGTAAAGGTCGGCCGGCCATGTCAAATCAGGCCAGAACTGGGGCTGGGTCAGCACTGCCCGATGGCTGGAACCAGAGTCAAACCAAACATCCATAATGTCGGTTTCCTTGCGGAACTCCAAGCTGCCGCAATCCGGGCAGGTCGTCCCCGAAGGAAGCAGGTCTTTGGCTTCCCTGGCAAACCACACGTCAGAGCCATGCTCTTTGAAAAGTTCCTTAACATAATCAATCGTTTGGTCGTTGATGAGTTCCTTTCCGCAGTTATCACAATAGAATATCGGAATAGGCACTCCCCAGGTCCGCTGCCTGGAGACACACCAGTCCCCGCGGTCAGCAATCATATTGTAAATCCGGTCCCGGCCCCAGGTGGGAATCCATTGGACACGGTCAATTTCAGCCAGGGCCTGCTCCCGGAACCCGTCTATAGAGGCAAACCACTGCTCAGTTGCCCGGAACAAAATCGGATTTTTACACCGCCAACAATGCGGGTATTGGTGCTGGATCCACGACATTTTCATCAAGGCGCCGAGTTCATCAAGCTTTACAACCACGCTTTTGTTAGCCTGGTCAGTTGTCTGGCCTTCTACAAATCCGCCTTCCGGAGTAAAAACACCTTTGTCATCAAGCGGCGAAACCACAGGGAGACTGTATTTTTTCCCAATCTCAAAGTCTTCCACCCCATGCCCAGGGGCAGTATGCACACAACCGGTGCCCTGTTCCAGGGTAACATGTTCACCCAAAATCAGCACTGAGTTGCGATCCATAAATGGGTGCTGGCAGAGGATTCCCTCCATGTCAGCCCCTCTAAAGGTCTTTTTGATTGTATACTCTCCCAAGGCCACATCCCTTGTGAAGAATTCCAAAAGGCCGGTGGCAACTATCAGGTTTTCCCCTTTGGCCTCAATCAAAGCATATTCAAAATCAGGGTGCAGGCATATAGCAACATTTGCCGGCAGTGTCCAGGGTGTGGTCGTCCAAATTACCACATAAGTGTTGTCCTCCGGCAGGACGCCTTTTCCGTCCGTTACGTTAAATTTGACATAAATAGAAGCAGACTTCTTATCTCTATATTCGATCTCCGCTTCAGCAAGGGCAGTTTCACATGAAGCACACCAGTAAACCGGCTTCAGTCCTTTGTAGATGTAGCCCCTTTTGGCCATCTCACCGAAGACTTCGATCTGCTTAGCCTCAAAATGAGGCTGCAGGGTAAGATAGGGGTTGTTCCAGTCTCCTCTGACCCCAAGCCTTTTGAACTGTTCTCTTTGAATGTCCACATACTTGAGGGCATAGTCTTTACAGCGGTTCCGAAAATCTACCGGCCCCACTTCGTGGCGGTTGATACCCAGGGCCTTAATCGCCTGCTGTTCGATAGGCAGGCCGTGTGTATCCCAACCGGGAACATAGGGAGCATCAAACCCATCCATCGATTTAAATTTCACAATTATATCTTTTAATACCTTATTCAGGGTATGGCCCAAATGGATATCCCCGTTTGCATAAGGCGGACCGTCGTGGAGAATAAACTTCGGCTTCCCGTTGTTTTTTGTCTGAACCTTTTCGTAAATTTTCTTTTCCTCCCAAAAGTCAAGCAGTTCCGGTTCCCGTTCCGGAAGGTTGCCCCTCATTGGAAAATCGGTCTGCGGTAAGTTCAAGGTTTTACTGTAATCCATCAATACTTCCTCCTCAAATTGAGCAAATTAAAAACTCCCGCCCCATAGGGACGAGAGTTATTTCCCGCGGTACCACCCTAAATTCCGGTACAAAAAAACAGGTAATATAACCCTGTAGTTCCGGCTCTTACTTGGCCGCAGATAACGGTTGCCACCGGTACATCCTACGCTCTCATACTTCGGCTGTACAACTCCAGGGTGATCTTCCGCATTAATTCAGCACCCGGTTTCCACCATCCCGGACTCTCTGGAACCTTC
>Ga0265292_1002732_pt1 | contig 11783 bp, 7 predicted proteins | sample Munlanlewell296A_FD_189080 | JGI IMG/M metagenome (GOLD analysis project Ga0265292, IMG submission 189080) | Leachate microbial communities from a municipal landfill in Southern Ontario, Canada - Leachate well 296A | ecosystem: Engineered > Solid waste > Landfill > Unclassified | place: Canada...
CCCTTACTCTCCAATAATATGTTTTTCCTCTCAAAAGCCATCCCTCAGGGATCGTCCATACTGGCTCAGATTGTTGAATTAACCGGTCAAAATTGGTTGAAACAGGAATAAGCATATCTTTCCGACGAAACCAATATCACTTCCGCTCTACGGAAAGCCGGATTTCAAACATCTGCCGGGTTCCATCGTCGGCAACTCCGGGCACCAGAATCGCATCGCTGGTACGGTTCCAGCAGGGTGCCGGATCAATTCGGCAATCATTGATCACTGGTCTCCTTTTGGTCTTGATCGGCGGCGAACGCAAGAAAGCGCCGTCGGCGAGACGCAGGAAGGTATAGACGCAGGAGTCGTTGTTCGGGTTGTGGCTGCCCACATAGATGACGGCGTCCGGCGACATGACATTGTCTTCCATTGAGTTCTTGAATATCTCATTGTTGCCTATGGTTCCGACAACCTTGCCCTGATCCACATCGTACAGATCAAAACCGCTGTTTCCGGGAATCACGAGGTTCTTTCCCTGTGCCCATTCGGGATGTCCTGTGAAGGGCACCTGCTTCAGTCCGGTGCCGTCCGCGTGGATGACGCAACCGACTTCGGGATAGAACCCATGGAACCCTTTTTTGCCGTTCCCCCGGAGGAGGAAGAAGATCCGATCGCCGTCGCGGTTCCATACAATATAATGAACATTGAGGGGATAGGTCTCGGCTTCCTCCACCTTGAAGAACTCGGCGAGAGCCCTGAAGGAGACTAGGAGTTTCCGTTCGCCGGTGGCGATGTCGATCAGGAACAATCCATCGTCATCCGGATTGGCAGTCTTCTCTCCTAGGGTCCAGTCCATCGCACCCGCATAAGAGATGACCTTGCGTGCGGTGGACAATCTTCCATAGTTGGTTCCCGCGAACCATCCCCCCCGGGGATTCACACCCCCGTTGGCGATGGACTGATTTCCAAAACGGTATTCCCGGACCCGGCGGCGTTCCTTGATGTCGTAGAGAACCGTGAACACCACGCCCGTCTTGGGATCGAGGTCATTGAAGAAGAACTGTGTCTTCGGGCTATCAGGGTTCCAATACAACATGGTTCCCTGCTGGAAATTCCATGCCAGCGTTCTGTCCAGGACAGTGATCTTGTTGTCGTTCTTCGTGTCCACCAAGACGATATTCGCAGATTCGCCCTTTTTGGGCATCCTTTCGAAAAACTCCGTCTCCAGCGCCACTATGTACCGCCCGCCGGCATTCCAAGGAATGGTCAGAGCGTAACCGATGTAACCGAAAAAGTGATTCTTGGGGCCCGATGTGATCTGGCGTACGGACACATGCATCTTTTTGCTCCTTTCGGTCGAAGCGGCCATGACTGGCACGGTCGACAAAAGCAACATCGAGACCAGAATGATCAGAGTTAAACCATTACGTGTTTTCATTTGCTTCCTCCTATTATTTCGTTTTAAGTAAAAGATGAACAGACCTCTATTTTTCATTTCTGAACTTTTCGAATGCCTCAGCAATTTTTGCTTCAGCTTGATCGCCTCCATGAACCAACACCCGAAAACGAAACGATCGTTTTTCTCCTTTTTTTATAAAAGTCTCTTCTCCATTTTCGGGCCAATTCATCGGTCCTGGTGCAAAAAATCCATAATCACGGGAGAACCAGGGCGATGGGTACCAGGGATTTGACGGATGCTGCATAATGGCCAACCCTTCAATGACACTACCACGCTTTCCAAAATAATCGATCCAGGCCGATTTTTTCCCGAAATTCTCCTTCGCGTTTATGACCCCTTCGGCATTGATTATAATACCTCCATTTTTTTCCGATAAATCTGCTGCCATTCTTGCACAGAAGAGCGAGTGACCGGTCTTACGAATGTGAACATCGATCAGCATGTCCAAAGTAATTTCAAAATCAATCTGACGAATTGTAGCTGAAGGACCTGTAATGGTAATCTTTCTGGTATCCTTTATCGGGGACAAAGCTCCAGGACGACTCCAGATGCATTCGTCGGAAATTACAACCGAATCACCGCCCTCTTTAACGATTTCAACATTCACTGAAATGATCCGGCCGCGCTCCAACCCCTCCTTATCCAACCCTCCAATGTAGTCAAAGTAGTCTCCGCCATTGACCTCACTACATGCAAAAAAGAGCGAAGTGTGGTGCGGATACGCACCGTTACGCATCGAAGTAACCGAACCTCCCGAAAGAGGGCCGTTCACCGGAAAGAAAAATGGATATTCCTCATCAGATGAATAGATGTAGCTTGTAAAAAATTTGTCGTCAATGTAAACGTTGATTTTTGAGCCGACCTTTACGGCATTAATTTTAGCTGCCGAAAGCGGTTGCAAAATCAGTACAAACCCGATGGCTAACAGGGTAACAATTTTTAATTTCTTCATATCAAAAATATTTATCAGTAAATAATTTATTTGTTTAAGGTCTGATAAGCCCCGAAGGGCTCGCCGAAGGCAAACCACACATGATTAAAAATGAATTATTTTCACTCGTGTTTAGCTTCGTGAGCTCACAAGCTCGGTTGTGATTTGGATCACTCATGTGGGTTTCATATTAGATTAGCAAGTATTATTCAAAGCACCAACCTACAACTGAACCTATATCTTCGGCTGAAGGCAAAATATTCAGGTTCTTTGTAACATTTTTAAGAGAATATACAGAGCGAGGAAATGAAAGTTCCTCATCAATAAGTTCTTTTGATGCAGGTTGTTTCATTTGGTCTTTTAATTCCACCAGGGCAATTTTTCTCGGAGCCATACACCCAATTAGGTCAGGCAGGTCATATGCTGTCAAAGCCCCGGCGACAGCATGGGTTTTAGAAAACTCTTCGTTATAAAATTTATTCATAACTATCGACCGATACGAAATGAGAGAACCAATGAGTGATATTGAATTGATCGACTTGTTCAGTGCTGCAGCATGCAGCACTACAGGGCACATTTCATCAAATGCTATTGCACAAATCTTATTGTAATCGACATCCTTTCTGCTCTTTAGGAAATTGACAACTTTTCCCACATCTCCTGCCTGAATACCAACGATACTACGGCCTGTCAGAACTGAAACAAAATAATTCGAACCGTAAAAAAATTTGTCTGGTGCAACTTCTCCTGTTCCCAAAACATCAGGTGCCGCCACCAGATAACCTTTTTTAACCAACTGCTCAATTCTCCCGCCGGGAGCTGCATCGGTTATTTTCCCTTTAGGATTTATATAAATCACTGCAGAAAACTTATTCCCAATTTCAGGGACAAACAGTAACAATGGTATAACATAATTCCCTTCACCATACAAAGCATACATCTCTACTGAATAGCCATCTCTCTGATATCTCCCGCGAAAAACCGACTTCACTTCTGCCTGGGGAGCTACATATCCTGAAAGTTCCTTTGCCTTTAATTGAACTTCTTCCAGATGGGGTTCAATTTTTTTCCTTGAAGTCTGTATTTTATCTAGCAATTTTTGTGTTTCTTTTTTGTTAATGCTAAAAACAGTTTCAACATTTTCAAAGGAGTTTGCAACATTGCCAGTTGTTGTAACCATTAATTCTTTGTAATCTAAAACTGTAATATTTTCATCTTTCGGATCACCAGGAAGATTGAGGTTTTTCTGAAAAAACGCGCATATTCCTTCCCTTAATTTTATTGTGTAACCGTGCCCAAAATCATCTTCTATTATCCCTATATTTTCTTCTGTCCCAAATGCTTTGTAAGCATTTCTGACCTCTGCATATGTTTCCCGCATTCCCTGGATGCTGAAATGATCTCTGGTCCCTGCAACTATTAGTGCAGGGTTTGGAGCTCTTACTTCAAAAAAGTCAGCATGCGTTAAACCATTTAAAATCCCATGATAGAAATTCTGCTCCGCATCCTGCGATCCCATTGATTCGAGTAACCGTCTATATCCGGTGGTCCACTGAACGGGCGCTCCGGCTTTTATACGATCATCAAATGCAAAAATATATGCAGATTGTGTACCCCCTCCAGATTGTCCTGTTACACCAAGTCTGGCAGGGTCAACCTCACTGCGGGTTAAAAGATAATCTATACCCCTTATACCATCCCAGATGAAGTATCTTCCTGAGGAGACACCGGATATTAAACACTGATTCCCGAAGTAAGAATGTTCTCCTGAAATAGAAGATGCTTCCTTCTCAGGATCATAATACTGCAATCTCTCACCCTGACTTAAAGGATCTATTCCAAAAACTATGAAACCTTTTTTAACAAGATTGAGAATCATGCGTTGATACTCTTTAGACCGGAAACTCTCTTTCATATGGCCACTCACAAAAAGAATGGCAGGCCTTTTCCCCTTTCCATCAGGTATAAAAAGACAGCCTGTAACATAAAAACCAGGCATTGATTCGTATATTATTTTCTCAATTTTGTAGCCTTCCTTTTTAACAACTCCCGTAACTTTGGCATTCAATGGGGTTTTTTCCGGGAAGGGACCAACTGTATTCATAAGTATGCCCTTCACCTTTTTCTGCCTATTTATCCAATCTTCTTTTGTTTTTAACCCGGCAATTTCCTTATCCCTAATATCAAGATAAGCAAATGCCTGTTTATTCAGATGATGAATCAGCATATTATTTCCATCTGTCCATTCTATCCAATTGTACAAAACATTCAAATTCTCCGCCTGGCCAGAAACAAAATCAGTCCAGGACATAATGAAAACAATGAACAAACTAATTTTAATACTTTTAAGTAATTGCATCTTTTTCATTTCTTGTAGTTTTAAATTTTATTTAGGTAACAAAATGGCAAAAATTAAAATATCTTGATGTATTATGCGGTTGAAAATGCAATATATTGACTTAGTGCTTTTTAATGACTTTGTATCATTGCGACAACTTTTTTTGCCACTAGGACAAGGGGCACAAAGTTTCACAACGAAATCTTTATTACAATGTATATCTTGTTTTATTAATTTAATAAACTGCCCAATTGGGCAGTTTATTATTTTAAATCTACCCTAAATTAATAACCTGGATTTTGTATTAACTGAGGCGCCCTTTTCAATTCCTCCGTTTGAATAGGGATCCAATACATATTTTCGACCCATTGATTCGGCAAATTGACAACTTTTAGCTGCCACGTAGTTGTTCTTTGACCTGTAGCTACATAATATTTTTCTATAATATCTGTACCAAGATTACATGGTACAAATACTTGTGGCATAATTTTCCATCTTCTTATATCATACCATCTCCTACCCTCGCCCAAAAGTTCTACTTTCCTTTCATGACGTAAAGCCTGGGTAATGTCACCCGTGAAATTGGGAAGCGCTGCACGGTTCCTTATAATGTTGATATAACTAGTTGCTGTAGTAATATCGCCCAACGCTAAACATGCTTCAGCATAATTGAAAAGTATTTCTGCATACCGGATTTCGATAAATACATTTTCATTGATGTCGGTTCTATAGATCTTAGGATCCAAAAATTTTTTCGTGAGATAACCGCCGATGGTACCACCAGCTGGAAAAAAGCTAGCTTGACGGGTATCCAAACCAAAAACATTAGTAACAGTTCCATCAGCCGCAATAGTTTTATGCAACCGCCTTTCGTAAATTCCAAGAGGGTCCCTGGCAGCTAAATTGGCAAGACGTGGCTGAAATACTGCACTATCAAACAGGATTGAAGCGTAAAATCTCGGTTCACGATCATAATAGGGACTTTCGTGATGATACTTTGTAGAGATGTTCTTAATATACTTGTTAGCATCTAAAGTATAATGGTCACTGTATTTTGATCCATCCTCCATTTCATATTCATCTACCATTCCCTGCTTTGGATTATTCCATCCAGACATATTATTTCCGTTGGGGCCCTGCTTCTGGTTCAACAAACTAAGTGTTCCCTTATCTACAACATACTGCAATCCAAAAATAACTTCTTTATCTGACAGGTCTTTTGCCAGGAAAAAATTCCAATATTTTTTAGCAACTACTTTTTTATCAGGGGCTCCAAAATCGGCTAATTGGCAAGTTCCCAAATCCATAACTGCCTTTGCCGCATCTCTGGCAGCAGTCCATAGAGCACTTCTATCCGGGTTAATATAACCAACCAGTTCACCTACATTTTGGCCTGAAAGATTAGTTGCCGTTGCAGCAGTTCCATCAGCAGTAAGGTCACTGGCAGCAAACAATAACATCCTTGATTTAATTGATAAAGCTGCCTCCTTTGTGGCCCTTCCCAAAATCTGATTAGCCTTTAAAGGAAGTAATTGTGCAGCCGCATCACAGTCTGCAGCAATGAAATCGACAGTTTCTTTGAATGTTGCTCTGGTAATGGCAGAAAAATCATCACCCAGTTTATTCGATTTCGTAAAAATTGGAAGCCCTCCGTAAGTGCAGCACATCTCAGTATAAAGATATGCCCTGAGGAATAGCGCTTCTCCTTTCAATATATCAGTTTTTACTTTAATGGCAGCTTTTTCAAAATCCCCCTTATATGCATCAGCCACCTTGTCAATATTATCAAGGAAAATATTGATTCTTTGAATGTTACTAAACTGGTCCCAACTAGATTTAGAAAACCAGTTTTTGCCATACCTGCCAGTAGTATTATCGGCATTCATTTGACCAAAATTATAAGGGAGCGTCAATAAACCCTGGTAGATGAACATTTCGTCAGAAACACTACCAATCGCTGGTCCCTGGCTCACCGCATAAATTGAAATCACCCCACTGTTATAACAGGCATTTAAATAACTATTAGCTAAATTAACATCAGCCCAAACAACAGCATCAGAGAATTTATCCAAAGGAATTTTATCCAAAATCTTTTCACTGCAAGCCGAGAGCAAAAACACCAGGATTGCAAAGATTCCTATTTTTATTTTAAATTTATTCATGATTGATATTTATTTAAATTAGTTAAAATTCAATTTGTAAACCCGCAGCATAAACTCTCATTAAAGGATAACTATTCAATCTGTCAATTTCCGGATCTTCCTTCCATGAGTACGCGTTATATAATAGGAATAGGTTCTGTCCTGTAACATACACTTTTGCATTTTTTAACCAAATTGCTTTAGCTATATTTTTTGGAAGTGTGTAAGAAAGTTGCAGGTTTTTCATTCGGGCAAAAGCCTTATTATTATAATCGTAGTCTGTTAAGTAACCAGACCTCCAATACTCATCTTGCCTATTGAAAATCCTTGGTTTAGCGGCAGTTATATTGTCCGGAGTCCATCTGCCATCTGCATAGTACTGGAAATAATTTCCATCCGCGCCCATATTTATGTAAGGCATTTTTCCCCAGGTAGCTCCTACACCTTGAACCAAGCCGCTTAATTCTAAATTTTTATAGCTAAAAGAAAATGATAAACCATAAGTTATCTGAGGAGTTGTAGTTTTATCAAATAATATTTGGTCAGCGGAGGTAATTTTACCGTCTTTATCATAATCTTCGATAATAAGATCACCGGGTCTGGCGCCACTTACATGCGGATATGCTGCTACATCTTCATCGTCATCAAACACTCCGATAAACTTATAAAGCAGCATGGCACCTTGCGGACGGCCTGTTAATTTTTGCCACTCATAATTTTTTGCAGGTTCGTCAAATTCGATGATAATGTTACGGGCAAATGCAAGATTACCATTTATTGAATATGAAAAATCTCCTGACTTGTCAGTATATCCCAAAACTGTCTCAAATCCTTTGCTGTCAACAATACCGAAGTTCTCGTCAGGCAAGGCTATTCCTGTAAAGGTTGGCACAGATGCGTTCCTTTTCACAAGGATATCGTTACGCCTCTGGTAAAAAGCTTCAGCATTGAATTGGAATTTATTATTGAAAAAGAATGATTCAAAACCAAGGTTATATACATTTGCTACTTCCCATGTAATGTTAGGATTAGACACACCGCTTTGTACCAAAGAAGATGTATATAGTTTGCCGCTGTCAAATACCGTACCTGTTCCAAATCCATAACTAGTTAAATACTGAAATGGATTCACCTCGTCGTTACCCATTTGCCCCCAGGAAGCCCGAAGCTTAAAATAGTTAATAAAGCTAAGATTGTTTTTCCAAAAGTTTTCATTGGATACTCTCCACCCTGCAAGTACACTGGGGAAGGTGCCCCAACGCCCGCTTTCTTTCGAGAACCGTAATGAACCATCACGACGTAAGGAGAATTGAACTAAATATGTCTCTTTGTAATTATAAGCGATCCTTCCAAAATAGTTTAGTCTGGAATCTATACTGATTGAGGAGCCGTTATTTATTTCTGAACTTCCTCCGGCAAATAAATAAGGCAATTGAACGGACAGAAAATACCTTCGGAATGCATTTATTCCTTGGCTTTTATAATCAGAACTTTCAACAGCAATAAACGCACTTATATTATGAACGCCATTTATCGTTTTTTCATAATTGGCTTTGAGGTTGTAAGTTGTTGTTCTGGAATTGTCAGCGTAATCAGTTAACTTTGGGTCAGTTATGGACCAAACAACGCCACTCAGAAAAGCTGATCCATCTTCAACCCCTGTATTTCCTGCAGCTAAATATGCCTGTTTATCGAAGCTGTATAGAGTATATGGGATTTTAAAATATTTTCGACTTAAAAAATACATATCATAAGCCATATAAGCGGAAATCGTTAAGCCCTCAACTTTAGGCACCTTCAAACTTGCAGTTATCATATTATTACTTCTGTACCTTTTGTCGTCGTCGAAACCGGCATCAAGAGAAGTATTTACAACTGACTGGCAATCACCTTCAGCATAACTAGGACCAGGTAAACCATTAGGGAAAATGGCAGCTTCTGTTGGTTTACCTCTAATCATTGTCTCCCAAGCATATCCCTGCGTTACTGCCGGGTTCATCCTGTCTTCCTCTGATCCATTAATATCTAAACCAATAGTGAGGTACTCATTTAATTTGACATCTACGTTTGCTCTCAGATTGTACCTGTCGAAAGTGGTTGAATTAGCTTTATATATCCCGTTGTCAGATGTCGTTCCGAAAGAGATGTAGTAATTAATACTTTTGGCTCCTCCGTTAACTGAAAAACTGTGGTGACTTGTGTTTGTGTATTTCTTCAAAGTTGCGGCAAAATAGTCGCTGTTGGGGTATGTCCATGGATATTTACCTGATTTGTAATTTTCAACATCTGTCAGAGAAAATGACTTATTAGACTCACTAATACTTCTGAAACCTTCCACTTCCCTTATCAATTGGGCATAAGTAGCTGCATCAGCCACTTTGGGTATTCCTGTCGGCTGCTCCCAACCTTGGTAAAAATCATATTTAAATGATGGCGCACCTTCCATACCCCGCTTAGTTGTAACAAGAATAACACCGTTAGCAGCCCGCGCACCATAAATTGCTGCTGATGCATCTTTAAGTATAGATAAACTTTCAATATCCCCAGGTTCTAAGGAGTTCAAATCACGTCCTGGAATACCATCAATAACTATTAACGGAGATTTATTACCAAGAGTAGCATTACCCCTGATTAGAATTGTCGCATCATCATATCCGGGTTGACCGGTCCGTTGTTGAATAATTGCACCGGGAAGACGCCCGGCAAGAGCATTAGATACTTTGGCAACAGGTGAAGCATTAAGCTGTTCACTCGTTATGTTAACCACAGAGCCAATAACATTGACCTTTTTTTGCACACCATATCCAATCACCACAACCTCGTCCAGTCCAATGGCCGACTCAGCCATAGTTACATCGATTTGAGTTAATGTCCCGATACTGATTTCCTGGGGTGTCATTCCGATAAATGAGAATGTCAGGCTTTTTGATCCCTGAGAAACCTCAATACTGTATTTACCGGCAATATCGGTCATCGTTCCAATAGTTGTTCCGGTAACAACAACGTTTGCACCAGGAATAGGTGTACCATCCTTTTCGGTAACAGTTCCGGTTACTTTTTGTGATTGCTGATTGCTTAGATTTACTATACTGATTTGATTGGCTTTGTCGGTTAAAACAATCTGCCGGTCAACAACAGTCCAACACACATCGGTTTCCCGGAAAAGGTCGCTGAGTATTTCATTGATCTTTTGATCATTAACATTTATAGATACTTTGCGATCGACATCAACAAGTTTGCCGTTGTAGAGAAAGAAGAACTCGCTGTTTTCTTCGATCTTGCTTAACACCTCTTTGACAGTTGCATCTTTAAGTTGCACTGTCAATTTAGTAGTTTGCGAATAAGCTTCAGAAGCCATCAGTTGCGTAATGGCCAGAAAGAACAGAACCATCGTTAGCTTCATAGTCATCCAGATTTTTCGGAGATAGGCGTTTTTTTGACATCCCCGCATTACACATGAGTTTTTTTTCATAACTTTGGAATGGTTTTAGTTTGTTACTATTAATCACGGTTATCTTTCGAACAAAAAGAGAACCGGTTTTATGCCGGGGCTGATGTGGTCAAACATCATCCCCGGTATTTTTTAAATCTTTTTCTTCATAAGGTAAATCTTTTGTTTCGTGAATTCATTGTCAGGCAGCGCTTTGCTTTCCACGATCCGGTAATCTATCGGAGCCGACAGTTTTAATAACTTCAACACCTGTTCAAGGTTTTCGTCTCTGAAAGTTGCCGTATAGATATAACTTTCTATTTCAGGATCATTGACAACAATCTCAACATTGAACCAACGGTTCAATCGTCTGATTACATCTTCCATCGGGTCATCACGGAAAATCAGATTGCCATCGCGCCATGAGATATATTTGTCAACTTCAACCTCATGAGCACAAACTTCCCGGGATTCTTCTTTAAAAACGGCTCTTTGCCCCGGATGTATAGTGCCATATTCTCTGATAACCTGTCCATCCTCTGCTGATAAGCTTACCTTACCTTCAATAAGTATTACTTCCGACTGTGTGTCTTCCTCATAACTCACAACATCGAATGAAGTTCCTAAAACATCAATGTTAAGTTCCCTGGCATTCACCCTGAAAGGTTGTTTTTCATTTTTTGACACTTCAAAAAATGCTTCTCCTCTAAGCTTTACCTCCCTCATATCTCCGGTAAAAAGGATCGGAAATTGCAGTTCGGAACCTGAATTCAGCCAAACCTTTGTACTGTCGGAAAGCGAAAACTTCGTTACCATTCCCTGCCTGGAAGTGATTGTTTGCATCATCACATGTTCTTCCGGTAATTTTTTCATGGAGAGGTTTCGTATTGTAAGATAACCGGAATAGACCAATAACGGGAGGAGCAATATTGCGGCGGCACGCTGAATATTAACCCACCATTTTGAAGAAGAGTGTTGAGATATTCTTGTACTGACTTTTTTCAACGCTTCGAAAGAATTGAACTGTTCCATTTCATGCAACAGGGGTATGGCTTCCCATGCTCTCAGGCTTTCGCGGTAGAGCGCTTCGTTTTCGGGTGACTCTTTTCTCCATTTATCGATCATCGACCGATCTTGATCAGACAAGTCGCCTGACAAATAACCAGACAATAGCGCTTCAACTTCACTAAAACTTAACTTCATATTTTTTAAACTAAATTAATAAAAGCAACCATGCTCATTTTGCCTGTTCGCTATTAAGACGACAAAAGTCAATAGCACACATATACCCGGGATCATTTTTTTGATTTTTGTTGCACTTTCCCCGGGACGAATCCTTTACAGGTTCTTCCCGCGATGGAGCGCCAGCTAAAAGCCCCGGCTACCCTATCAGCCAGGCAACCATCCAAATCGGAAGATATTCAATAAGTCCCCTTCTGAGGACTTTCAATGAGTTACTGATCTGTAACTCGACAGTTCGTTTAGAGATCCCCAGTTGTTGG
>Ga0265292_1002733_pt1 | contig 11780 bp, 12 predicted proteins | sample Munlanlewell296A_FD_189080 | JGI IMG/M metagenome (GOLD analysis project Ga0265292, IMG submission 189080) | Leachate microbial communities from a municipal landfill in Southern Ontario, Canada - Leachate well 296A | ecosystem: Engineered > Solid waste > Landfill > Unclassified | place: Canada...
TGCCTACGAGCCGGTCTGGGCAATTGGTACCGGTAAAACAGCTACTCCGGAGCAAGCCCAGGAAGTTCACGCTTATATTCGAAAATTATTACCGAAAGACGTTGCTGCGGACATCCGCATCCTCTATGGCGGGTCGGTCAAGCCGGATAACGTCAAAGAATTGATGGCTAAGCCGGATATTGACGGTGGTTTGGTCGGCGGAGCGAGTTTGAAGGTGGAGAGTTTCGTGAAGCTGATAAAATTCTGACCTTGACCTCAATTTATCAATCTTATATAATCTTATATAGTTAAAACATAGGATTACTCTATGCCAAATAATCGTTTTGATAAAAGATTAGATAATATCCCGCCGGAGACATTAGGCAAAATCGCGCAGATTGACGAGCTTAAGGGCCAATGGATTGCCGGGGCGAAATTAAGCCCGCAGGTCCTGGGCCGCTTGAAAAGATCCGTGCTTATCACCTCCACCGGCGCATCCACCCGAATTGAGGGAGCGCGTTTGTCCGATGCCGACATTGAAAAATTAATGAGCGGCATTTCCACGCAGAAATTCTCCAATCGCGACAAACAGGAAGTTAAGGGTTATTTTGAACTACTGCAAAACGTTTTTAATGCCTGGGGGCACATTAGCTTTTCTGAAAGCGCCATCAAGCATTTCCACCAGGAGTTACTGAAATACGTTGGAAAAGATGAAACCCACCGGGGGGGATATAAGAAGAAAGAAAACAAAGTCATGATGGTTGATTCCGCAGGCAAACCAATTGGGGTCTTATTTGACACCACCCCGGCTTACCTGACGCCCAAAGAAATGCAGGAGCTTATTGAATGGGCTCAAAACGCCCTCAAAGAAAAAAAATACCATCCGCTTTTAATAGCAGGCAATTTCATCGTTGAATTCCTGAACATTCATCCGTTTGAGGATGGCAATGGGCGGCTTTCCAGAATTCTATCCAATTTGCTGTTGCTCAAAGAAGGATATCTTTACATGCCCTATGTTTCACACGAAAAGCTGGTTGAGGATAATAAGCCCGAATATTATCTAGCCCTGCGGAAAAGCCAGAAAACATTAAAAACTAAACATGAAAATATTATTCCCTGGCTTAATTTCTTTTTGACAGTATTTCTTAGACAGTCAAAAATGGCGGTTGATCTATTATCCGCGGAAAACATTGAAAAGCTATTATCGCCAAAACAACTTGCCGTCTGGCAATACCTGCTTTCTGTTGACGAAGCAACACCGATGGAAATCTCCAGGAAGGCAAAGGTTGCCCGACCGACTGTTAATCAAGCTCTGTCCAGATTGCTTTCTTTCAAAAAGATCGAGCGAATCGGACTTGGAAGAAGCACCAGGTATCGGAAGCTAAAGAGCTGATTGCCCCACCCGATATCGACGGAGGATTGGTCGGCGGCGCCTCGCTAAAAGCGGAAGATTTTGCTAAGATCGTGAAATACTAGTCTTTTTGCCCGCAAACCGCCACGGTTGAGATATACTTTTCTCCAGTCGGATCAAAATAATTTTGCTTGCCGCAATCAAATAATCTAATATTCAGCAATGAACCATTAGCCATGACCCCAACGATGACGCCATTTTCTTTATCGATTTTAACATTTAAAGCCTGGGGATCAACGCATCTTAGCTTATAATCCGTATAGGCGTTATTTTGAGCGATCTTTTCAGCGATATAATCTCCCATCATAGAATCCATCTCAATTTCCCCGCCCCCCCGCCCGACACACCCATGCTTTTTCCCGGCAGCCACTATCATGGTATTCGTTTTTTCAATAAACCTTTGCCAGCCGGATTTACCTGACAAACAGCCTGTCGAGAGCCCTAAAGCCAGGACCGGGGCCATTCGAATCATATTTCTTGCAATTCTTTCTAAATTCATTATTCTTTCTATTGCCTTTGCGCTTTTAACGCCTTCCCAAATTTCTGAGAAAAATGATGATGCTCTATCAATTCTATCCGTTTTACTTCTGCCTGTTCCGGCGTCAATGAATCCAGATAATCTTGATTAAACCAGCCATCGGTCAGAAGATTGATCGCCTTCTCTCTTTTTCCAACGCCTAGCAACACAATTGCTGATTTTTCCAATAGTTCAAGCTCGTATTGGTTACGGCCAACCCACCAGTCTGAATGATATCCGAGGCTTTCAATCCCTTCATCTACAATTTTTTCTGCTTCTTTATTTTCCCCAATTTTCATCAGCTTTTCTGCCAACATGATCAGGCGCGCAACTTTTGTTTGAACGGGAGAAAGGTGTTGTTTGTCAATCATTCTGGCCGTAACAGCACCGTGATTCAAAATCACTTCTTTCGCTTTCGCCGCAGCTCCACTTTTGATCAATGAATCAGTGATGGCAACAACCGCTCCGAACCTTGAGCTTATTTGCTCCATTTTCTCCGCAATATCCAGCGCTTCATCCACCCTATCCAGATCTTTCATGATCATCGAAGCCGCGAATCTGACCTGATCGCGTCCATGCACTGAAGTTATCACTTCAGTAAAACTCATTGCGCTGTCAAACAATGATCTTGCTTCTTCGGTTCTGCCTAAGCGGAAACCATGTTCGGCGATTCTTAACCCCCACATGAATTCTGTTGGACTATTTACTTCTTCAAATATTCTTTTCCCTTCAACAAATAACTGCGTAGCTTCGGCTATCCTTCCTTGATGAAAATGATCTCCCGTGTAATATTCCAGGTTCAAAAAAGCATCAAACAATTTTCCGTCTGCAATATCTCTCCTGGCACCGCTAATAACTTCCATCGCTGTTGGATAGCCGTTCCCCCCGCCTGCCATGCGGCAGATGCCGGGATATTTAAACATCGAAGCGGTCCCGGGAAAGCAAAACCCCGATCTTGATCTATTTAAATCAAACCTGATCCCACTAACCTGCATTTTAATTCTCCTTGATGATCTTTAAGATCGCATCGGCGATCCCAGTCTGCGGCCCTTGAACGGGCTGCCAAACATCTATTTCAGGCCTGCGCTCCAAACTTACGTCCATCCGTGATGGATCGATCGGTTCCGGAGGAGAACTGTCTTTTTTTTCGGGGGCATCAGGCATAGCGGGGACATCCATTGCCAATTGCCCTTGCTCATTTATTTCTGAATTTATCGGAGGAACCGGCGGAGGGACTTTTTCTCTTTCAGCAACAGGAAAATCAAGTCTAAGAACTTCTACTGGTACTTGAGCAGCTGGCGGAGGGATTTCTTTATTTTCAGAGGCATTGGGGAGCTTGAGTCCAGAATCAACAAAGACTATTTCGGGGTTCTTTTTATCGGCCTTGTCTAACAAAACTAATATATTATATCCTCTTTGCGCCAAGTCCCGAGATCTTTGATCATTTTCACACGACATAGGCGAAATTATCATCCCTTCTATTGCTGCCCTTTCTTCACGGGAAAAGGATTGTCGATGGTTATCCATATAATTAACCAGTCGGCGGAGTTTATTTAATCCCAGCTTGCCCGCTCCCGCTTCCGCTTCATAAGATGCTAAATTTGGCCGGATAGACAGCGCGCTCTTAAGGCCTGACCAGGAAACACGATAAGGAACCTGATTACAGATCCGATTAAATATCACTGTATTATTCGCTCCAAAACATTATGATCGATCGCGGCTACAACCTCTTACTTATCCCCGCCAGCACAGTAAACGAAATTGAAATAGCTCTGATAATATTTCGGGGTTATCTCCGGTTTTATCGACTGGCTGCCATAAGCCAGAGCATAGCCGTCGGCGGTTGAAGCGATCTGGGGAGGATCGTAATAAAAATTGCCATCCTTCTGCGCAACCGTCTGCGGAGAGCCGATCCAGGCCAGGTCCGGGGAAACGCGCGCGAATAAAACCGATCTCAAGCCGCTGTTGTCCTGCGGCCCGCTGGCGGCAACCCAAACCAGCGCAAATTCCTGCCGCTCCGGGCTCCAGACGAGCTTTGGATCAATGTTACCCACCGCCGAATCGGTAAGGGCAACGTCTTTGGTTATCTGGCCGTCGCCCGATAAACCGGTCAAATGCAGTTCGCTGTGGTCCCAGGAAATTTTCTTTGCCCAAATCACGGCTGACTTGTCGCCGGCCGAGGCTATTGCCGGCATCGTGCCGATCCCGTAATGGGGCGGCATCAAAGGATAAACATGCAAGCCGCTCGCTAAAAGAATTTTTGGTTCGATCGGCACACCTTCTTTGCTGATCCGCTTAGCGTAAATCCCCGTATTGGCCGAAATCGGCAACGCATAATCGGTCCAGGTGATCGCGAAGCCCGTATCGGTCGCCGCGATCGATGTTCCGGCCCGATTGTATGAATACTCCTCATTGTTGGTTATGTTGATCTTTTCTCCCAGCGGCTCCCCTGACTTCGCTAACCGCAAAAAGTATATTTCAGGCGTCTTAAGCCCGCCGTCAGGCCCAAACTCTCTATCGTTCCACAATAAACCGTAACAACCGCAGGCCTCCGACCAGGCGAGCGAAGGATTATTGTCGCCAAACTGGAGCGTAAAAAGCTTCTGGCCTTGATCGAGTTTCTCGCCGGTTTGAGAAACGGAGAAGAAAGAGAGGTCCATCCCCTCGTTTCCCCAGACAACCCCGAATTTCTCGCCGTCCCAGGCCAGAGAACTCGCCACAAACGTATTCGTACTGAATGAACCCTTAAATTCCGTTTCCTTGTTTGTTTCTCCCAAGACCGTAAAGGGCCTGAAGCGGTTGCTGAAAACATTATTTCTCATGTCGATCCAAGTCGCCGCGTAGGCTTGGCCGTTTGAGGCCAGGGCCGGCATTAACTGCCTGGCCAGAGGATCGGCGGGACCGGCCGCCAGCGGAACTTCACCGGTGCCACAGACATGCGGCTTTGTATCAGGCTGAACATCGGGCATTATATCGGGCTGAACATCGGGCTGATTAATATCAACAGGAGCATCAGGAATATGGTCCGGAGTAACATCGGGCTGATTAACATCTGAAATATAATTATCCGGAATATGATTGTCCGGGAGGAGATGAATATCCGGTAGGCCGCCGCCTTCAGGCAATTGAACCATATCTTCATTATTGCCGATCACTTTCCCGCCGCAGTTAAACAGTCCGGCCGCAACCAACCCCGCCCCGATCGTTTTTAGCATGCTTTTATTGGGCGCTGAAAAAGACCCCCTAACCTCCCTAACAACAGATCTGGTTAAAAGAGGCACCATTTGCCGAACTGCTCCTAATAAACTCATTTTTTACTCCCCGGGACTGACTTATATGATCGAGGTCCAATTCAGTCCGGATATATATCCATGTGATCACAATAAAATTTCACCTTATTTAATATTAATTTTTATGATAGAATAAAAGTTGGTCGGACCGGCTGATCTTATTAAATGGTAAAAGGAGAAAAAAATGGCAAAGAAATTATACGAAGAATTAGGCCTAGTCAATACCAGGGAAATGTTCAAAAAAGCGATGGCGGGGAAATACGCGGTCCCGGCGTATAACTTCAATAACATGGAGCAACTCCAGGCGATCATCGGCGGCTGTGCCGAGAGCAACTCTCCCGTTATCATTCAGGTCAGCAGCGGCGCCCGAAAATACGCCAACCAGACCCTGCTGCGCTACATGGCCCAGGGAGCGGTTGAGATGTGCCGGAAAGACCTGAAGAGCAATATTCCAGTCTGTCTCCACCTTGACCACGGCGATACTTTTGAACTCTGCAAATCGTGCATCGACTACGGTTTTTCTTCGGTCATGATCGACGGTTCCAGCCATACATACGAAGACAACATCGCGCTGACCAAGCAGGTAGTCGAATACGCCCGCCAGTTCGACGTTACGGTCGAGGGCGAGCTCGGTGTCCTGGCCGGCATCGAAGATGAGGTCAAAGCGGAAAAGCACACCTATACCGACCCGGCCCAGGTCGAGGATTTTGTCAAATGGACCGGCGTTGATTCCCTGGCCATCTCGATCGGCACCTCGCATGGCGCCTACAAGTTCAAGGTCAAGCCGGGGGAATCGGTCCCCCCGCTCCGCTTCGATATTTTAGCCGAAGTGGAAAAGCGTCTGCCCGGGTTCCCAATCGTTCTGCACGGCGCCTCATCGGTGCTTCAAGATTACGTCCAGATGATCAATAAGTACGGCGGCAAGCTGGAAAACGCGGTGGGCGTGCCCGAAGAACAGTTGAGAGAAGCGGCCAGATCGGCTGTCTGCAAGATCAACATCGATACCGACGGCCGGATGGTCGTTACCGCCGTAGTCAGAAAAGTCTTCGCGGAATCGCCGGCTGAATTCGATCCGAGAAAATATCTCGGACCGGCGCGCGAAGAGCTGAAGAAAGTCATTATCGCCAAGAATACGAACGTATTGGGGTCGGCTGGGAAGGCATAAATAATGAAAGTCAAGTTTCAAGGCAAAGAATTAAACATCAAAAGAATCGGCATCCTGACCGGCGGCGGGGACTGCGCCGGGCATAACGCTGTGATCGTCGGATTACTGCGCCGGATCAGCCAGGCAAACCTCACCCTGCCGAAAGACAAGCAAATGGAGCTGGTCGGTTTACTTGAGGGGTGGAAATCGCTGACCCGTGATCCTGACAAAGAAATGGACAGGATCGTTAAACCGCTGGCTTTGCTCGACATTGAAGAAACTTTTACCGTCGCCGGGACTATTTTAAAGTCCTCAAGGACTAATCTTTTCTCCAAAGCCAACCTCGAAGCCAAACTGCCGGAAAAAGCGATGGAGAACCTGAAGAAACTCAATATTGACTGCTTGGCCGTCTTAGGCGGCGACGATACCCTGGGGGCCGCCGGCAAACTTGGCCAGCAGTTCGTTTTCCCGATGTTCGGTGCTCCAAAAACGATGGATAACGATGTCTACGGGACCGAGATGACCTACGGTTTTGAATCATCGGTCGAGGAATCGGTCCATTTTATCGAGAACTGCCGAACCACCGCCGAATCGCACAACCGCTGTTTCGTGATCGAGGTGATGGGCCGGTCCGCCGGCTGGGTAGCGCTCTGGGCCGGGATCGCCGGCGGCGCCGAGGTTACCCTCCTCCCCGAAGAAGTCCTCGACATGGCCAAGGTGATCAAGCAAGTCGAAAAAGCGATCGCCACGAAACAGCACTGCATCGTGGTCGTTTCCGAAGGAGTACGCCTGTTCGATACCCGTTACCCGGAAGAGATCAACAAGAAGCATCAGAAGATGCTGGAAACAGTGATGGCCGACCCGAAATACGCGATCGTCAAAGCGCGCCACGAAATGCCAAAGAAAAAGGACTCGTTCGGCAATGAACAGCTCGGCGGGATCGGCGAATATGTCTTCGCCCTCCTGGAAAAACACACCAAGGGATTTGAATACCGTTATCAGAACTGCGGCCACGCCATCCGCGGCGGGGTCGCCCATGTAATGGACAGGATATTGGGGCTGCGTTACGGCGACGCTATCTTCCAGTTCATGAAGGATGGGAAATTTGGAGTATATCCCGGGCTTGAATCCGATAAGATCGTTCCGCGCAATCTATTAGAAGTTAAGGGCGGACGTTTCGTCCCGCAAGACCACCAGCTCTACTCCATGCGCAACGCGGCGGATTATTATTGATCTATGAAAAAGCGGTTTGATTATTTCAAATATGAAGAAAAGGCAACGCTGAATCAATTGCATAAACTGAGCAAGGCCCAAACCTTCAGGCTGGGCCTTGATCTAAGCGATTTTGCCCTTAAAATGCTGTACCAATCACTGGAAGATCGATTTAAAAATATTTCTCACAAAGCAATACTGGCAAAATTTCGCGCCTGCCTAAGGAATAATTAAATGCCCTCCATAATTGAGGTTCTCTTCAAATTATTAAGGATATTAAATCATATCAAGCTCCCTTACATGCTTGTCGGCGGATTTGCCGTTAATTACTATGGAGTGCCCCGGGCGACCGGGGACATTGACATATCGATTTTAATTGATTCGGAAAACATTCATGATTTCTTAAAAACACTTAAAAAGAATAATTTCGCTTTTCATCAAAAAGAGGTCCTGACCCTGGTAAAGCTCAGCAATCGGTTCATGATTTTTAGTCAGAGCAGCGCTTATCGTGTCGATTGCTGGATTCCCAAAACGAATTATGAAACCAATGCTTTACAAAGGAGAGTAAAAGTTAAAATGGCGGGCAGAAACTTTTATCTGCCCACCTGTGAAGATTTGATATTATTGAAAATATTGGCCGGAAGAGAAAAAGACAGAGAAGACCTAAAGTGGATCATCAAAAGGCAAAAAGCTAATTTGGATAAGAAATATTTGAAGTTCTGGTCTATCGCATTAAATATTCACAAAGAATTAAACAAGCTTCTTTCCTTAAAATAATGCTGATGCGCAACGCGGCGGATTACTACTAGGTCGCCAGCATGTTCGCCAGCTTATAAGCACCTAGATCGATCTTCTTCTTGCGGCGGGCGACCTCTTCGGTCGGTGTTTCGATGATCTTGTCCGACTGGATCCCGACCATCAACGCCCCTTTACCCTCAATGAGCAGCTGCACGGCCCGCGCCCCTAATTTACAGGCGACTTCGCGCGACAGCGCCGTCGGCGACCCGCCCCGCTGGATATGGCCGAGGATCGAGACGCGGACATCGAGGGTAGTTTTTTTCTTCAAAGCCGTCGCCACTTCACTCGCCTTGGCCGCCCCTTCCGCCACCACGACGATAAAGCTCGATTTGCCGCGCTGTTGGCCGTAGCGGAGCTTTTGGCCGATAGCGTCCAGGTTAAAGGCCACTTCAGGAATGATGATCGCTTCGGCCCCGGCCGTCAGGCCGACATCGAGAGCGATGAAACCGTTGGACCGCCCCATCACTTCGATGACAAAGACCCGCTCGTGCGAGGTCGCCGTATCGCGGATCTTATCGATCGCTTCGACCGCCGTATTGACCGCGGTATCAAAACCGATGCTGTAGTCGGTGCCGTAAATGTCGTTATCGATCGAGGCTGGGATGTTGATTATCGGCAGGTCGTATTCTTTGTATAGTTCGTAGGCGGCACGCAGCGAGCCATCGCCGCCGATCACGACCAGGCCCTCGATATTATAAGCGCGGAGGTTATCGAACGCTTTTTTGCGCATCCCCTTCTGGACAAACTCGGGACAGCGATGGGTATGAAGGATCGTCCCTCCCCGGTTGATGATCCCGCCGACCGTGCTCAATTCCATATTGATGATCTTACCGTCAATCATCCCCTGCCAGCCCCGTTCGATGCCGTAGACCTTCAAACCGTTATAGATCGCTGTCCGCACTACCGCCCGAATAGCGGTATTCATCCCCGGCGCGTCACCGCCTGGGGTCAAGACACCGATAGTTTTAATTTTCTTACTCATGTTTCCCCTCCCGCTTCGGAATTATATCGCATTGGACGATTAAATCAATCCCACACTTTTTGTTGTATAATTAACTATGTACCAATACGTCGTCTTCAACAAGCCCTACGGGGTCCTCTGCCAGTTCAGTGATGAGCTCGGCCGGCCCACCCTTAAAGATTATATCCCACTGGCCGCGGTCTATCCGGTCGGCCGACTGGATATAGACAGCGAAGGCTTGCTCCTGTTGACCGATGACGGGGGGTTGAACCAACGCCTGGCCAACCCCAAACATAAACAAGAAAAGGTCTACTGGGCCCAGGTCGAAGGCCTCCCCACTCCGGAGCAACTGTCCAAACTAGCGCAAGGGGTAATGGTCAAAGGGCGGAAAACCCTCCCCGCCCGGGCCAAACTATTAACCGAGGAGCCGACCCTTTGGCCAAGGCCAACCCCGATCCGTTTCCGAAAAAATAAACCGACCAGCTGGCTCGAATTGGCCATTACCGAAGGGAAAAACCACCAGGTCAAGAAGATGACCGCGGCGGTCGGGCTCCCCTGCCTCCGGCTGGTCCGGGTCGCTATTGGCCCGCTCCAGCTCGGTCAACTACAGCCGGGCGAGTACCAATTGGTCGACCGATATGATAAAATTTTAAAATAGGGGTGATGACCATGGCAAAACTGATCAAGATCTTCGACACGACCCTGCGGGACGGCGAGCAGTGCCCGGGCGCTTCGCTCAATCCCGAGGAAAAACTGGAGATCGCCCGCCAACTAGCCAAGCTTAACGTTGACGCAATTGAAGCCGGTTTCGCCATCGCCTCGCCCGGTGATTTTGAATCGGTCAAGCAGATCGCCGAACAGATCAAGGGGCCGATCATCTGCTCGCTCGCCCGCGCCAAGAAAGAGGATATTCAGCGCGCCTGGGACGCCGTCAAACACTCCGATAAACCGCGGATCCATCTTTTTCTGGCCACCTCCCCTATTCATATGGAAAAGAAACTCCGGATGACTCCCGACCAGGTCTATCAGACCGCCGTGGAGATGACCAAATTCGCCTGCTCGCTCTGTCCCGACGTTGAGTTCTCGCCGGAAGATGCCGGCCGGTCGGAGCACGACTTCCTCTATAAGATCATCGGCGCCGTGATCGACGCCGGCGCCCAAACGATCAACGTCCCCGACACCGTCGGCTACACCACGCCGTGGGAATTCGGCCAATTGATCGAGAATATTATCAAGAACGTCCCGCAAGTTAAGGCCAAGAACATAACGATCTCCGTCCATTGCCATAATGACCTTGGCTTGGCAACCGCCAATTCCCTGGCCGCAGTTAAGGCCGGTGCGACTCAAGTTGAGTGCACTATTAATGGCATTGGCGAGCGGGCCGGCAACGCCTCGCTCGAAGAGGTCGTCATGGCGCTCAAGACCCGCCATGACTTTTTTGACGTCGAACTGGGGATCAATACCAAAGAGATCTACAAGGCGAGCCGAATGGTCAGCAATCTGACCGGGCTCCTCGTCCAGCCGAACAAGGCGGTCGTCGGAGCGAACGCCTTTGCCCACGAAGCCGGCATCCACCAGGCCGGCGTCCTCCGCGCCCGCGAGACCTACGAGATCATGCGGCCGGAAGATATCGGCCTGACCGAGAATAAACTCGTCCTCGGCAAACATTCCGGCCGGCACGCCTTCGCCGACCGGCTGAAAGATATGGGATACGCTCTAAGCGAAGCCAATCTGGAAAAGGCCTTTAACAAGTTCAAGGAGATGGCCGACCGGAAAAAAGATATCAGCGACCGCGACCTGGAAACGATCGTTGCCGACGAGGTCTATATCGTGCCGGAGACCTACTCGATCGTCAGTATCGAGACCAGCTCCGGGACCGACCGCCAGCCCGAAGCGAAAGTAACTTTATCGTTCAAAGGGGAAAAGATCTCAACCAAGGAAGGGGGAGTTGGCCAGGTCGACGCGGTCTATCGGGCGATCGATAAACTGACCCGGCTCCAGCCGCAACTGGTCGACTACTCGATCCAGGCGATCACCGGGGGGACCGACGCGCAGGGGGAAGTGATGGTCCGGATCAAAGATGGGGAAACGATCTACGGCGGCCACGGCGCCTCACTGGACGTCATCATCGCCAGCGCCAAAGCTTATCTCGCGGCGATCAACCGGCTGATCTTCGCCCGGGCAAATAACTCGGCCAAGAACCTCGATTAGAGGATTACTCCTCGACGGTGATACAGGTCAAAGTGCGGGCGACGCAACCGGTCGCCTGGATCTTCTTCACGATAAAATCACCCAGCGACTTGAGATCGGGCGTTTCCACGAAAGCGATCACGTCGTAGGGTCCGGTCACCAGGTGGACGGTTTTCACCCCGGCTAACCCCTTGATCGTGTTGGTCAACTCGATCGCCTTCCCCGGCAACGCTTCGACTAGAATATAAGCTTTGGTCATTTAAAAACACCTCCTCTCT
>Ga0265292_1002734_pt1 | contig 11780 bp, 7 predicted proteins | sample Munlanlewell296A_FD_189080 | JGI IMG/M metagenome (GOLD analysis project Ga0265292, IMG submission 189080) | Leachate microbial communities from a municipal landfill in Southern Ontario, Canada - Leachate well 296A | ecosystem: Engineered > Solid waste > Landfill > Unclassified | place: Canada...
ACAATTTTCCCAACGTATCCCAAGCCCGGTCATTGGTGGGATTAACCCGGGTAATATTTTCATAGATATTAACTTTGGCAAGTATTTCTTCCAAATTATCAATACGGGGATAAATATTGGAATGACCTTTTGACTTTCCACCTCGAATTTCTTCTTGCTTTATAGCCGTTACAGAATTCCTAATTTGTTCGGGTTCGTCTTGGGATGTTCCTTCATCCGGAAGGTTTTCAGCCATTTCATTAGAGTCGGGGATGACGATAAAAGATTTTTCCCTGGGAAGAGGGGATTTTTCCGCGTCCCTGACGAGGCAAGATGCGTTTTGATGGTTACCGACCGGCAAAGCAGTAATATCCTGATCTGTTATCCTGTTTGGCTCAGGTGAAACAGAAGGCTTTGTTTCTGGCTGATCTGGTGGTGGATAGTTTTCCGCATAACCTTTTCCAAAATTGACAGGTTGAAAACCATCCGCAAGCGCCTGAATCTCTACTGATGGCTCGCTAGGCTTTGCCATTTTTGGAAGGTCAGACGGCAATCTATTTGTATCTGGAATGATCTTATCCGTCTTGATCATTTCACGAAGATTGGCGAGGTTGCCAGGTTGTCTGGCTGCATTTTGCTCTGACGGAGATACCCCCATATCCAAATCGTCGGCCTTTTTATAAGCCTGGATTGCATTTTCAATATCTTTCAAAGACCGATAAGCATCGCCGATTTTATTCCAGACTACAGCCTGGTTTTCAGGTGTATCCATTAATTGAATGCTTTTTCGGAATTGGAAAAGGGCGTGGCCATATTCTCCCGTCAGAAAATAAGCGCGGCCAAGATTGCAATATGGCCATCCGGAATCAGGATTTAATTCAATTGCTTTTGTATAAGCAGCAATTGCTTCCTCCAAGGATCCAATTTTAAGATATATGTTACCTATCTCATTCCAAAGCAATGCATCGCTCATCTCGGCCTCAAAACTAACCTGCAACAATATTCTCCAATGAAGTTGCCCTGGCGCGAGCCATTAAAGGACTCACCGCGGGTACCATTTCACTGGCTTTTTGATATGCAGCCAAAGCATTCCTATAGTCTCCTAACCGTCTATAAGCGTCGCCCAACCTGTTCCAGGAAACTGCTTTATCCTCTGGGGTATCCAGGAGATCAATGCTTTTCTTGTAGAGTAGAATCGCAACTTCATACTTCCCTAAGCGATCGTAAATAAAACCCAGGTTGCTATACGGCTGACCATATTTTGGATTCATCTCGATTGCTTTTTTATACGCCTCAAGTGCATCATCAAATCTCTTTGAACTGGTATACGAATTACCCAATTCGTTCCAGTCGATGGAGTTTCGTGGGGTGTTTTCAACGAGTTGAGGTGCAAGAGGATTTTTAAATGGGATGTTCACTTCGGTTTCTAACTCTTGTGGGTCCTCTACTTTAGCGATGCTATTTTCTGTCAAAACATTGGACGCCTCTTCCTTCGGCTCCAAAACAGTTTCACCTTTATTGCTCGCGCAACATTCAACGGGATCGCTAATATTCGAAGATCCCTTTCCTGTATCTGTACTGGCTGGAGATTGGCCTATTGAAGAATTCCTGTTTGATTTTTCCATCCCCGGTTCTTCAATAGCATCACTTCGTTCTGGAGTTGGAATGGTTTCATAGCCAAAGAGGGAGGCCGAATCCGACTCATCATCTCCCTCCCAGAGATCGGGGTCTTCATTTTTCCCAACAGTAAGTTTGCCTCTCGCCTTGCCTTTTTGGTAATGTACGTGAGCCAGATTCTGGATATAAGGCCAACTTGCATCGGGAGCCAATTCAATTGCTTTGGTGTATGCAACGATCGCATCGTTGTAAGCGCCCGCTTTTAGGTGAGTATTGCCGTGTTCATTCCATTCTGCCGCGGTTTTCAAGTCAAATACATGGTTAGCCTCGATCATCTTTTCACCTCTTTCTATTCCGAAATTGTCCTGTTCCATTTTTTGATCGTTGTTGAGATGAGTGTTTTGGACTTCATCGACCAATTCGGGGTTATTTTCATCAGATTGCTTGAGTCTATTGAGCAATTGATCCGATTGCTTGTAGGCTGCAATGGCTTTTTCATAATCTTTCACGTGCAAGTAAGTATCTCCCAAACGATTCCAAAGTGCTGAGCGGGTTACATTATCTTCAAATAGCGGAATGCTATCTTCATAGATCGAGGCGGATGTTTCATAGTCGCCGATTTGAAATAGGGCATGCGCCAGTCCTATATATGCTTCGCCGCATTGGGGTTTTAGAGAAATAACTTTTTGAAATGCTGATATGCTTTCAGCGTAATTTTGCCTTAGCAGCTGAAGCCTTCCCAGCTCAACCCATAGTTCAGCATTTTGAGGGTTGAATTCTATCGCCCTATGATATACAGCAATAGCATCGAGATCACGCTTTTGTTGAGCAAAACACTTACCTAGATTTATCCAGGCATCAATTAAGTGGGCATTTAATTCAACAGCCTTACAAAGTGAACCTTTCGCTTTTTCCAACAGACCAGATTCCAGGTATGCTCTTCCAATCCCTGCCCAGGAAAATTCGTAGTAGGGGGCGATTTCAAGGGCTCTTTCAAATGCAGAGATGGCATTTTGATATACTCCAAACTTGTTATAAATATGACCAACACCATCCCAACTAAGAAAGTCTTGAGGAGAGCATGAGAGAGCTTTTTTAAAAGCATTAATTGCTTCTTCATTCCTCTCGTTTTTCGCGAGCAATTGTCCCAGATTGCTCCAGAGGAATTCTGTTTCTGGTGAGAGAGAGATTGCACGCTGGTAGGCAGATATGGCGTCATCAATGTTTCCCAGCTCTGTTTGAACCAGGGCAAGCGCATTTTGACATTGGGCTTGAAGGGAGTGGTTGGCAAGTAAGTTGGATATTTCCGCAGATGTTTGTAAGTACTTAAGGGCTCTCTGAGGGTTACCCTTCCTCCAAAAAAGCATACCCAGACCTAGTAATGCATTTGCATGTGATGCATTTTCTTTTTCACTATCCTGTAAATTCAAAATCTCCTCAGGAGAACTATCTGATAAATATTCACTGGCAGGAGAATTATCCGCGCTTTGCCTAAGTGACTCAAGTGATTGAATTTTTCCCTGGGCTTGTTGAGGGACATCCACAAACTCGACCACGCGATGCCGAAGAATCCAGCACTCTGTTGCATTCGCTGCAAAATCTGATACTTCATTTTCAAATAGCCAAAAAATCGCGCGGATGTTATTGTCAATGAAATATTCTCGATGTTCATTAAACTCTTTAAAGACGCGCACACCTGCCGTCCCGCACTCCCAATTAAAACCGTCAATGAGCAAAACTGTTTGCGACAGATCCGGTAGTTGAGAGATTTGTGAAAGAAAATCAAATTGATCTATATGGTTTGTTTTTATGGAGTGCGTTTTCTGGGCAATATTTTTTAGTTTTTCTCTTAATATTGTATTAACTTCATCACGGATGAAATCGGACTTGAATATAGCGAATAAGATGGATGGCCGATCCCATTTCACGGCCAATTCAATCTCTTGGAAAAGAATGTCTATCCGGTCTTCGAATGGAAGTCCGATATCATTTTCTAAATGTCGAGAATCATTGTTCATTCACTAGCCTCTTAAGAACAGGATGGATATCGCACCAATTTTCGCTATCGCGATATTCAAGAATGGCAAGTAATTGAAGCATAGGCCTCAGGCGATCGTTATACTCGAGACGATTATGCTCATAAATTTTCTTTAAATAGACCAAATCGTTGCCATCCAAAATGCGCCGATATTCGTTACGGATTTCTGTTGCCGCCCATTCAATGTCCTCTACAATAATCCTCATAGCTTTGCGGCGTCTGGCGCAGCCGATGGCGGAACGCATAATTCTTGCCATTTCCCGGAATACCCCTCCGCTATATGTGATCGCGTCTTCTAATGCTTGTCCATCAATCAGGGATTGATCCATTCTGACATAAGCAAATCGGCGCAATGCATCATAACCTTCGATAATATGCTTTTCAGGCTCTCTATATGGATGCAAGTTAATGTTTGGCAAAAAAATTGCCTGATCTCGTATGGCGTCAAATTCCTTGCTGTAAAACAAAGCGCTCGAGACCGTATAAACGATGGCACAATTTGGTTGCATCATGATTTCACGCCGATCATGAAATATGGCGGTAGCTTTATTGAGATCGGGTTTGTCCATATCATCGATAAGTAAAAGCGGAATTCGTTTCTCTTTTGTATAAATTGCTGCGGCAATCATATTTATTACGTCAATCAAACCAGTTATATCTTTATCAAAAACCTGCCGTAATTCGATGCGCGTTTTAGGCTCCAGTTTCATTTTCATGCCGGCATTTATGAAAAAAGCGTCAAGAGATGCACCATACTCATAGGAAGACTGACCTGATAATACAGTTTTAACTTCTTGTTCAACTTTTCCTTTCCAACTATTTAATTGTTTCAATAATTGTTCTGGAATCTCGCCACCATTTTTTCTGTAATTCCGATACATCTGACTGCCAATGGCCAATAAAACATCGTGGAAATCGAGATCAACAATGTCTGTTTCATCTCTAATACTAAAGTTGATCGGCCAAAATTTTTTATGAATCTCAGAATTTGATAAGATATGCAGGAGTTCTGTACTCTTTCCACAACCGCGATGGCCGGAAAAAAAGAATTTTGGGGGCCGGAAAAAAGGTGCTAGGATTGCATCAGCCAATTCATTAATTGGATTACCCGGCCTGGAGATATAAAATGGATTGGGTTGGCCATTTTTCCCGGGTGCTAGGGGAAGGTCTAGTTCAAAATTCAACCAGGCCCGGTCGAAATCTTTTGCTTTTATATATTCGTAGGTGGTCATAGCAATTCCTGGCTCACGTTAATGAGAATGAAGCTACATTTTAGGCAAGAAGCAGCGCTTAAAAAGATGGGTCTCTTGATGATCTTAAGCGAAGCTTAGATAGCTCTCATTGCTCCAACCGGACGGGGTCTCAATTTGCGCCCATCCGTTTTTATGGCTGAGAATTTTAATTCGTTGACCATAGGTCAAGCCTCCAACAATCGGATATGTGACTCCTGGCCCGCCACGGACATTCAGCCCACTCGTATTGACTATCCCATAGCTATCAGGGGTGGTTGTCGGTTGGGGACTTTCTATAGGAACAGGCGAATTGCTTTGCTCAAACGATAGATAAGCCTCACTACTCCAACCAGCAGGATTCTCGAATTGTGCCCAGCCATTCTGACGTTTAATGACCTTCACACGTTGCCCGTATTTTAACGCGGCCACCATTGGATAAGATGCACCTGGCCCACTGCGCACATTAAGAGCACTGTTGATACTAGTTGCATATGTAATATTACTTGAAGGGGGATCGGTCGGAGTAGGCGGGTCTGAAGGAGTATTTCCGATGTTCTCGATTTTCTGTTCAACTGCGGCGATACGCTGAGTAAGCGTTGTCGTTAGAGTGGTGATTGATCCGCCAAGATTCGAAATTTGCCCTTCCAAATTATCAACTCGGCCGAATATACCGGAGGTAGAACCATCTCCGGTCTGATTAATCGATGAAACAATACCTTCCAAGTTATTGACTTTCTCATCTAATGTTTCAAATAACTCACTTAGATTTACAATCGGAATCCTGATTCCGGCAAACTCCATTAACTCATTTAGCGTTCCGTTGAACCGGTTCATGTCCATAGAAAGACCTTCAGAACCAAACGCTTGACCCGGACCTTTTGATGTAAATTGCCAGAATTGCCACATGGTCCATGGCAGCTTAATTAATGGGGCGCTGGATGTTGTCCAGTGGGCATTCCAAAGGGGAAATTGGATCCAATAATCACTTTTTGTCTGGTCACCATACTCGACCCAAAACCCAGGGCCTGTATATATCATCGGCCGTTTGATGCTTGCATCCTCAAACAACTCTGTTCGCTTGGTCAATTGATCCAGGCAATCCCGCAGAAATCCTAGCGCAGCCGATGGATTATTGTCCGTGCGGCGTAGTTCATAGTCAATTACGGGCGGAAGCTCGCCCGGATCATTTTTTAACAGATCGGCAAAGTAATTAGCCTGGTCAATGCCTGGCTTGGTGTAATCCAGATAATGGTATGCTCCACGTAATAACCCGGCATCTTTGGCTTTTTGCCAGTTTGCTAGAAACTGAGGATCAGTATACGTGGCTTGTGATGCTTTTATAAAGACAAAAGTTGCGCCTGCCTGTTTTGCTTTAGTAGCATCCCAATTGCCATCCCATTTTGAAATATCAATGCCAAGAATTGTCATAGTAGCTCTCCAGGATTTCTTTACCGGTGAATTTCAGCAAAGTTCGTATGCAAGGATATCAAGTAAGAGAAACATGGAATTTCTCAAAACGGTGGGTATTTGCATCAAAATCATTCAAACTGTCCATTTGTTTTTGCCAAAGGGCAGGGGACCATATTTCTGAATATTCACCTTGCCCAACAATTATTATTTCCTTACCTAGCCCAGCATACTCACATAAGTTAAACGGGAGTTCGATCTGCCCTAAACCATCAATCGCAATCTCTGCAGCACCTCCCAGAAATAGTCTGCTCAGAAGACGAGCCAAAGGATCGGAAATGCTGGTCGCTTTTACATGTGAATAAATTGCATTAAAAGCCTGGTGAGACAGAAGGAAAAGATTCCGGTCAAATCCTTGTGTTATATAGGCAGTATTACTCAGCGCTTCACGATAATTGGATGGCAAGGTGAGCTGGCTTTTTTCACTTAGCGGTAGGGTACATTTTCCGAAAAACATCATTTTCCTTCAAGTCGCAAACCGCATCCCTCTTGACAGTATCCATTGCGCCGGGGATTTCGATGGGAGCAGGTTGTGGACATTCTAAAGCGGCATGCTTTCAATGGAACAATCATATTTTCTCGCTTTTCTTGCGAATAGGATACCGCAGAAACCCGTTATTTCTTTAGACGATATATGAATATGAATTATGAAGTAATATGGTAAGAAATCATCATGTTTTTGCGGTAACCCCCCTATAAATAAAGTACCAGCAGAAAGTGGAAACTTCCGGCAAAATTAGACCCAGGAGCAATCGCATGAAGCAGTCGAAGTTCAGCGAAACACAGATCGTCAATATCTGATTTTTCTACTTTCAAATGGTTCTAAATTCGGGATGTTGACATTGCCACTCGCTTTGTAATTCCGATGGGTATTTATCAGATGTGCATTTAGGAGAACGCGAAGATTCAATTGTCGAATAAATTAGAGCCCCGCATGTTTATGGGGGCTCTATTGTGGAAATGCTTGGAATTATTTTCTACTCGGTTATCCCTTTACGGACGGCATAGAGAGCAGCCTGGGTACGGTTGGCTAGATGAAGTTTATCTAAAATATTGCTGACATATTTTGCTACTGTGGATTCTTGAACGAATAATTTCTGGCCGATTTCCTGATTGCTCAGACCACTTGAAATCAGGCGCAATGTCTCGAGTTCGCGAGGGGTTAGAGGTTCGGTCGTATACATTAGTTCTGTTGGGTTATTTAACTCGCGAATAACTCGCATTGCAATTGAAGGGTACAAAGTTGCCTGCCCTTGGGCTACATCGCGAATCCCTTGTATTAATTGAGTATGTGTTGCATCTTTCAACATATACCCTTGCGCCCCAAACTTAATAGCTTGGTAAACGCGCTCGTTATCGGCGAAACTTGTTAGTACCAGGATATGTGCCTCTGGCAGTTTCTCTTTAATAAGGGGGATCGTAGTTAGCCCATCCTGTCGAGGCATTACGAGGTCAAGCAAGATAACGTCTGGATGGGTTTCTTTTAGCATTTCCACGGCTTCAATCCCATCCTTTGCTTGTCCAACGACTTCAATATCAGACACGTAGGATAATATTGCTGCCAAGCCCTCTCTTACGACTGCCTGGTCTTCAACAAGAAGAACACGGATTTTTTTCATGAGAGATCCTTCCTCGTGCTAATTATTGTGGAACGACCAAAGTTATCTTCGTTCCAAGCTCAGGAGAAGAAGCAATTTTTAGTTTGCCTTTAATTCGTTTGGCTCGCTCCTTAATATTTCCTAAACCTTTACCACCGATCTTGACATTATCAGAATCGAAACCACATCCATTATCAACGATTTCAAGATATATTGATTCTTTCCTTTGCTTCAATTTCACAAGCACCGATTTGGCGTTGGCGTGTTTGAGGATGTTATTTAAAGCCTCTTCTACTATATAGTAGATTTCTGTTTCTTTTTCTGCTGATAATAAAATCTCACTATCCGCAATCATTCGCGCCTGAATATCGGAGCGTCCCTCAACCGAGGCTAAACGCTGGTGTAAGGTGGAAACCAGCCCATCTCTCTCAATATCCACAGGTTCAAGCTCGAAAAGGAATAGCCGCATTTCTCTGAGAGCCTGACGAGCATTTTCACTAATTCTTTCCACCATTCTGTTTTCGTCTACTGGTGCTCCTGATTCCAATCCTAACTTGACGGCTTCTGTCAATGTTACCAGACCACATAACTTCTGAGTTATTGAATCATGCAGGTCTTGGGCAAGACGGTGGCGCTCAGCCAGGGCAATATCGGATTTTCTTTTGCGATCGGAATATATAAAGGAAGCCAGCTCTTCGGTGACAACGCCCAAACGGACGATTTCATCTGAGATAAAACCGGTTGCCTCTGTTCGTGCAAGCATGAGCACACCCATCAGTTGTTCGTTATTCAACAAGGGAAAAACTGCAATAGAGAGGTTCCCGAATTGTTGTGATACTTTGTCAAACTGCGGATTTTTCCTTGCATCTGAAATTATGAGCGGTTCTTTGTTTCCCTGGATCCACTTTGATGCATCCAATGCTTCAAGCAGGTTCGATAAAATATCATTATCCTCTGCAAGTGCGCCATGTTTCGCCATTACTGAGAATTTGAATTTCTTGGAATTTGGATGGGACTCAGCTAAACATATGGCTCCGCTTTCTGCACGGAAAGTATATGCAATTTGAAAAAGCACATCTCTAAAAAAATCATTGGATGATTGCGATGTATTAGCTGATTTGAAAAACGACCTCAGAAGATTGAATACTTCTTCCCGAGCGCGTTGGCGCATTTCGTTTGTATCCTTTCGATCCGTTATGTCCCGTAGGATAATTACTTTACCCCTTTCATCATCAAATTTATTGATACGGACACTGATATGGTGCCATTGTTTATTTAGATTTATGCTTCCTCTAAACTCTTTTTCCTTAGCATCATTGGAACCGGAGATACTATTCCAATTTGTCAATATTGTTTCGACAGAATTTCCATAGGCCCGATGGGTTGGAATGCCGATCAATTGTTCCGCAGCCGGATTCAGATCCAAAATTTTATCTTCATTATTTAAAATAATTATGCCATCGTTAATACTATCGAATATTTCATCCCGGGTTATCAAGTTCGTTTGGGGGATTTTAAGGTTGGTAAAAAGGAGCGCCGCCCCAATCAAGATAAAACCAACCAGCATCAGATCGTATTCAGTAATCATCGGTAAAAGATTGGTGAAACTAACACTATCAAGGACAATGCTGGCAATAATCGCGCTATTAATGGCAATCAGCGGCCCAGCCTTTAGGGGTCTCAGATTATTACTAGATGTGGAAATAGTCAGGATTATGGAGGCAACCAGGATACCAATGGAATAAACCAACATCAGCCATCCCCATACATCTAACGGGGAGATAACCTTTAAATTCTGGGATTCCATACCTGAAAACAGGAAGCCTGGGACCGACTGGGCGACAAACACTACCAGCAAAAAAGCAGGAATAAATGCTAGAACAAAAAGAATTCGATAAGATAACCGCTGACTCTGGATTATGTATCCTAGAACATATGTAAAAACAAATGCAGGTAAATAACCAATAATAAAGTTCGTGATAATTTTCAATGCAATTGTGACTTGTACATTGCTAACTTGGGAGATGGCGAATAAGGAAATTGCGCCCAGGCTGAGGCAAATAGCATATGCAATAGTGCTGGCATAGCCAATTCCCCTATGACGGCGAAGTGCAATAAGCAACACGCCAACAATAAGGGCACTAAGAGAGATAATAGCTTCTACCGCAACGACCTGTATCATTTTATTTTCAAGTTGTTTGTTCCAAGAAGCCGCCACTGGCGTGTGGCATTGAGTTTGCAACTTGGTTTAGGCGATTTAACTCTTTCAAAAAATAAATCTTATCAGTTTTTCCCTTGTTCGCCTTTTTTAGAATACGGCCAGCTGCAGAGAGCCGCCCCATGTAAAGATAGATTTCCGCAATCTGCAAGTATATGGTTGTCTCGTCTGGGTACTTACGAAGAGCCTTTCGAAAATTCAGGATGGCCTCATCAATGCAACCTAGGGCATAAAACATCTCGGCGGTATTTATCCATATTAGAAAATCATTTGCGTTCTTTGTGTATAGATTGTGAAATGAGCCGTTGGATGATTCAAGCGGTTTAATTTCTTTTATTGAAGGCAGATCGAAAAATTCAACGACTTTGTGACGGAAGGCCCAGAAATCAGGAGAAAAACGAGCTGATTGTTTTACTTCATTTTGTGTAAGCCAAAATATGGCTTTGATATTCCCTTCAACGAGGTATTCTCTATGCATGTTCAGGGCACGATAAGCATTGGAATATCCTCGCCCGCCTCCCCAGCGCAATCCACTAACGAAAAAAACGGCTTGTTTATGTTTAGGGTGATCCAGCAATTCACGTGGTATATCGTAATGGTACTTGTCAACAGCATAATGTAAAACAACCTGTCCTGATTCTCCAAGAGACTTTGCGAGAATGGCTTGAACTATGTTTTTGATGTGCTCTGAGCGATAGATTAATACAATGAGACTGGGCCGTTCCCACTGAATTCCCAACGATAACTCATCAAGAACGATATTCACACGATCCTCAAACGTATCCTTCCCGTTGACCTCTAGCATTTTATTCCATCGTTTCCTGAAGGTTTTTGTGGAGAGCCGATGCTCAAGATTATATCATGCTCCTCGAAAGTGACATTTCGAGTAGTTTACACAGTCAGGGCAATCGCATCTAATTGTTCGAGGCGAGTACTTTGAGTAGGCAGTCTTCCTTCCAAGCGGCTTGAAGTCCTTTTACACGGATGCCCCCTTTGGCAGTTTTCTACTGTTTGAGCAGATTGAGAGCCATGTGGCGAAGGATAGCAAAGTTTTCAGGACCTTGATCTTTGCGGATGCGCCTATGATCTTCTTTCATGGCAACTTCCAATCTCCATGAAGAACACTCCCAGAAGGTGTCATGCGATGGAATACCCTTGGGCAGTTCTAAATAGGTTTTCAGCCAGATAATCTTGCTGTTCCCAAATTTCTCAATATCCACCCAACCTTCCTCACCACAGACCACACCGCGGATGGCTATGCCGATAAGTTCAATTTTTGTGCTCTTTTGTCCGATCCTTGCGCGAGACGCTTACTCTGCCAAAGTGCCCTTCAGTCGCTTCTAACGGTTCCTTGTACATGGCTAGCTCCTCCTAGATAGCCAGTTTTACCCCATTTTAGTTGCAATTGCCTTTGCCCCTCTCCCATAAGGAAAGGGGCAAAGGTTATAAAACTTCTTTACATATTAATCATGACTCTACTCCAAAAACCATCTAAACACAAAGGTCACGACATCGTACCCGCCGAAGGTCCCCGCAGGGAGAAGGGTAAGGGGCACGAAGGAAAAGCCTTCATCACTTATCCTTTGTGTACGTCGTGTCCTTCGTGTAAAAGACCTTTTTGCAATGGACTC
>Ga0265292_1002736_pt1 | contig 11775 bp, 10 predicted proteins | sample Munlanlewell296A_FD_189080 | JGI IMG/M metagenome (GOLD analysis project Ga0265292, IMG submission 189080) | Leachate microbial communities from a municipal landfill in Southern Ontario, Canada - Leachate well 296A | ecosystem: Engineered > Solid waste > Landfill > Unclassified | place: Canada...
CCAAGGCCTTCATCCAGAGATACCAGGGCCAGTTCAACGAACAGCAGCTTGCGGACATGCTCTGGATCACCCGGAAATCGCTCTGGGAAAAGAGAAAGAAGTGGGGGATGCCGAGGGAGCGGTAGGGGCATGATGCACATGAACATTGAAGATTGAGCCTCTTGCAAAAGCCCCAATTTTGTCATTCCCGCAGTGATTCTGAGCGGGAATCTGGTTCTCACCGTTTGAAAAACCATATCCCCGATAGAGCCGTTCGGGGATGACAAACAGTTTTACAAGAGCCGCAATTGACAGAATATTATGTTGTGAACTGCGGGTTGCATTTGCGAAGGGTGTGTGTGATAATCAGAAAGAAAAATTCGCGCTTGAGTCTCTGAAATGTGCGATTGAGGGAGGATGCGATGAGTCTTGAGAGTCTGATCAGCGATCTGAAGAGCGGTCTCGGGATGGTCCGGGTGAACGCCGCCGCCGAACTCGGCAAGCTTAGGGACAAGGAGGCCGAGAAGGCTTTGATAGAGGCGCTTGGCGACGAAAACATGGCGGTCCGGAACAACGCCGCTTTTTCCCTCGGGGAGCTTGGTTCGCATGATGCCGTGCCGCCGCTCATTGCCATGTTCAGCGACCCGGAAGAACGGGTGCGGAAGAGCGCGGTCAAAGCGCTGGGCATGATCCGTTCGCGCGATGCGATCTCCCCCCTCATCCAGTTGCTTGCCGCTGATCAGTCGCCCATTGTGAAGAAGAGCGCGATCCGCAGCCTGGGACAGATCGGCGGACCGCAGGCCATGCAGGTCGTCGAGCCGTTTACGATCAGCCCGGATGTCATACTCGCGGCCGTGGCAAAGCAGGCAATTGAGAAAAACAGCAAACGATGACGGTATCGCACTGACCATCGCGCGAAACGGATAAAAGGAGAAGGTATATGGAGTCCATCAGCAAGCTGCTGAACCAGATCCTGGGGCATTACGAAAAAAAGGAATATGACGCTGCCGAGAAAGCAGTGGACAGGCTCCTTGTTTCTCACCCGGATTTTCATCGGGGGCAGTTCATGAAGGCGGTGATCCTCGAAGAGACGGGGAGGGCCGTTGATGCCGAAAGACATTACGAGAAAGCGGGGAACCGGTACACGCTCTGGGGTCGTCTTGCCATGCAGCTTCAGGATATCGATCCCGATCGGGCAATCATGTATTACGAACGGGTGACCAAAGCGGACCCGCAGAACAATCTGCTGTGGTTCAATCTGGGAGCGCTCTATGAGAAGAAGAACAGGCCTGCCGATGCACGGGAATGTTACCGGAACCTGTCTCCGCTCAAAGAGGTCCTTTCAAAGATATTCATTCCTCTCGGTTTCATGATCTTTTTGATCAGCGGCGGAGCGATGATGCTCCAGCGGGGAGAACGAGGCCTCGCGGTAGTAGTGATCGCGTCAGCGGTCTTCTGTGCCTTCTGGCTGAAGCGGGATGCGGGCAAAGCGATCCAGATGATCGCGAAAAAGAGCAGGGTGAAGAAGTAGCGGCCGCGGCACGCTGTCCCTCGGCGCTTCCGGCGCGAAGGTCCGGGAGACTCAGGGCGCACACATATCCTTGAGCTGTCCATCAGCATTGGAATTTGTTGTTCTGGTTGGAGGGCCTGCGAGAAGAGCTTATGTATATTTATCTCGCAAAGTTGATGTAAGAATTCTTGGATGTCACCATCCGTCTCCTGCCACATTGCCGAGAAAATCGCACGGCTAATCGCTTCGTCCGGGGAAATATATGGTATACTGTCATCAACGTGACAAATAATTTCAAACAATTATAGCAAACGCAATAATTATTGTTATATCATTTGTAGGGCAACCCTTCAGGGTTGCTTAAAGCAAGGCTAAAGCCTTGCCCTACATGTAACAATATTTTATGCGTTTGCATTAGTTGGGACATATCGATCTCAAAATTGATCGTATGCATACTGAAGATCAACGGAAGGGCCTGCTTCAGCAATTGAACAATCATAACGACTTAGTGTCTGCGGGGAACACTATATAACGAGGAGGCGCCATGGATAATGATACACTATTTGAGGTTTTCAAGACCGGGATAATGAACGAGCACAAGGCTTACGAGTTTTACCTAAAAGCGGCCAGGGACACTGATAATCCTGATGCAAAAAAGCTTTTTGAGCAATTTGCGGCTGCGGAATTAAAGCACGAACACGACCTTGAAGATCTTTACAAGTCGCTTAAAAAACAATGATCGACAGTCGGTAGGTTTGGGCTGAACGGTGTTAATGAAGCCCAACAAATCGAAGCGAAAGAATGTTGGCAAGTTGATACTTTTGCCCAACCTACAAAACTGTCCATCAATGAGCATCCTGACACCAGGTCCACCCGCGGCATTTACCCCGCTTGTGCGCAGAAATCGCATCCGAAATATTATTGCAAGGACGTCGTCAGGCGGGTCCGGTTCAGAGCATGATCAGCACGCTCATCATGGCAATGGACCAGATGACGTCCGTGGACAATTGCATCTCACAGGTTGAATCAAACAGCAGGTCAAGACGGGCGGGAAATTCGTCGTCCTCCAGCCAGAGCGTCAGGGTAACGGGTATTCGCGGCAGGGGCGCAAGCCGGAGCGAAACATCGCCGTACGTCATGACCTCGCCGCCAAGGTTTCTCCCCTTATCAATAAACCCTTCCCGGTCCTTCCCATACTTCTTCGCGACACTGTCGAGCGGCAGGACGTGTGATCCTCTGGTGAAGATGTCGCCGCCCCTGATGTGCTCGAGCTTTACGGGCCTGTTGGTGCAGGTGATGTCCTTGGCGCTCACCAGATACCAGAGGACCGAGAGCCGAAAGAAATAGCCGAGTTTTCCGAGCAGCACCTCGCTCCCCGGAGCCGTGCTTGAGATCTTCCTGTCTCGTACGGAAACGATGAAGTCCATGCCGAATGATGTCACCTGATAATTCAAGGACACCGCATCATAGGAAACAGAAGCTGCTTTGCAGACATCCGCCGGTTTCAGCGTCGTGAGTATCTCCCATGCCTTATCTTCTCCGGGATTGTTCGTTTCCGCCATATAACCTCTTTGAAAAGTATTAATTCACTCCATAGTAACAGATAAGCCGGCTTTTGTTAAGTGGAATGGATATATGCATGCATTACGATGAATACTATGTGGGGTATGCACCGGACGGCACCTACCCCTATCGAATGGACCATATCCCCGATAAGAGCACTCGGGGATGACTCAAACAGTGCGACGATATTGTCATTCCCGAAGGTCTAAAAGCCTGCCCCAGCATGACTTAAGCCGGGGGGAATCTGGTTTGAAATAATTCACAGTATGTTGTACTAAGATCGGTGAAATGCATACCCATTTTATATCAATAAACATATTGTAACATTACCAGGTGATATTACTTGCCGCTATTTTCCGGTTACTTTTCGTAGCCCGCTTGTGCATCATGATATTACTATTAGTTACGAGTGGAATGTCTGCTCTTCGGTAATGACTTCCTCTTCATGAATTCGCGATGACTGAATTTTATCGGCCTCTATTTATAAAACGCGAACCCCTATTAGTTTCAATTATGCACTATACCATGTCCGGCTGCTCTTTCTATAACAGACTTCGAAGAATATGATAAAAATACGTTGATTTTATTTAGATTATTCCATTCCCGCCCAGCGTAACGAAAAAAAACAGATCACAGAGTTTTCCTGATATTCCCGCGAGGCAGTTCGTATGCACAGCGAGAAATAATAAAATGGAAACTGTTTTTGACTATTCGTAAATATGGTCTTTGTTTTGCTTAGATATTGATCATGAAATCCACCAAGGCGCCGAATTATGGCAACAACATCATCCTTGAAGACGTGATTGGGTTCCTGAAGAAGGTCCCGCCATTCCAGTTTCTTGGTGATACGGACCTACAGGCCGTTGCCCGGAACCTGTCCATGGAGTTCTATCCCAAGGACCTGGTGATCATGCGGCAGGACGGGCCGCCGAGTGACGCGCTTCGTATCATCAAAAAGGGCGGGGTGAAGATCGTTCTTGTTTCGGACGACGGCGGCGAGGCTGTCATCGATTACCGGGGAGAAGGGGAGACCTTTGGTTTCCTGTCCATGGTGGGCAAAGACCGGGTGCGTACCAACGTCGTGGCTGTTGACGACACGATCTGCTACCTCCTGGGTCAAGAGATGGTGAGAAAACTGCTCGATGCAAACCGTTCGTTCACTGAATTCTTCCTTCAATCCCATATCACCCGTTACATCGATAAAACCTACCGCGAGATGCAGGACAAGAGCATGTTCTACGGAGGGAGCGACCGCCTCCTGTTCACGACACAGGTGGGGGACATGGCTGTCAAGAACGTGGTTTCCACACAAGAGGACACGTCGATCCGCGAAGCGGCGCAGATCATGTCCGAGCAGAGCATCAGTTCGATCGTGATCAGGGACCGCAACGGCCTGCCCACCGGCATGGTGACCGACCGGGACCTCAGGGAAAAGGTCGTCGCACGGGGACGGAGCGTCGGGGAGCCGGTAAAGAACATTATGAGCACCTCGCTCATACGCGTGGACGCTCGGGATTACTGTTTCGAGGCCGTGCTGAAAATGATCAAGTACAACATCCACCATATTCTGGTGATCAAGGACGGCCATCTCACCGGAGTGATCACGAACCACGACATGATGATGCTGCAGGGGACATCGCCGCTCTCACTCACCAAGGATATCGAGAGCCAGCAGACCATCGAAGGGCTTATTCCGGTCTCGAAGAAGATCAACGGGATTGTCGGGCTGTTGCTCAAGGAAGGGGCCAAGGCGAGCAATATTACCAAGGTCATCACCGAGATCAATGACCGGCTCGTGCGCAAAGTTCTTGAATGCGCCGAGCGGAAGCACGGCAAGCCGCCGGTCGCCTACTGCTGGATCGGGTATGGGAGCGAAGGCCGTAAGGAGCAGACCTTCAAGACCGACCAGGACAACGCCATAATCACCGCTGATCCGGCGACGGAGGCCGAGGCGGAAGCCGCGAAAATATATTTCTCCGTCTTTGCCGAGTTTGTAAGAGACAGCCTGCTCCAGTGCGGGTTCCCGACCTGCCCGGCAAACTATATGGCGAGCAATCCCCAGTGGTGCCAGCCGATCAAGGTATGGAAAAAATATTTTTCCACCTGGATCTCGACCCCTACGCCGGAGGCCGTGCTCAATTGCGTGGCTTTCTTTGATTTCCGGCCGATGTACGGCGAGACCTCCCTGGCCGAACTGCTCCGTGATCATCTGAGCGCGCTTCTCAAAGACCAGAAGGTGTTCCTCGGTTATTTGGCGAACATGGCGATCAAGAATCAACCTCCCATCGGGTTCTTCAAGTCCTTTGTCGTGGAAAAGGGAGGGGTGCACAAGGACGAACTGAACCTCAAGATCAAAGGCCTCGCGCCCCTCGTGGACATCCTGCGGCTTTTTGCGCTCGAGAAGGGCATCCGGGAGACCTCCACCATGGAGCGGATCGAAACGCTGCGGAGCATGCATACCATCGTTGAGGAATACGCCGACGATTTCGAGCAGGCCTTCGAGTTCATCATGCTCCTCAGGATCCATCATCAGTACGAACAGATCAGAAATGGCGTGGCGCCCGACAACTTCATCAATCCAAACTTGTTGAGCAACCTCGAAAAACGGTCTATCAAAGGGGCATTCCATCTCATCTCGAAGATCCAGGACCTGATCATCGAGCTTTACAAGGCGCTGATCTGGTAGGGGAAATTCCGCGAGGGGTAAGGCGTGAGGGCGGGAGGGGTTTACATCATTACACGTTTCACTTTCCCGTGTCTCGCTGTCAGAAGCGCCTGACGCCTTACGACGAACGCTTCACGGCCCTAAAGGACTGACCTGTGTTCAGACTGATCGGGAAAAAAGAAAAAAAGCCGCAGGGGTTCAGCGCCAAGACGCCGATCACCGATGTCCGCTACGTGGTCGTGGACACGGAGCTTACCGGGCTGGATGAGAAAACGGATGCCATCATTTCCATCGGCGCGGTGCGCATGACCGGCGGCAGGATCGATCTCGGCGATACATTCTACCGGCTCGTAGGACCGAGGGCGGAACTCAGGGCGGCCAATGTGCTTATTCACGAGATCATGCCGTCCGATCTGGCGGTACAGCCCGCGATCGATACCGTGCTGGCAAAGTTCCTCGACTATGCGGGGAATGACGTGCTCGTGGGACATTTTATCTCCATCGACCTCGAATTTCTGAACCGGGAGATGAAACGGTTGTACGGACGCGAGATCGAAAACGCCGCGATCGACACGTTCACGCTCGATGAGTGGCTCCGGAAACGGTTAAAGTCCCATGCCTGTTTTGCGAAGGCGCTCTCCGGATACCGGCTTTATGATATCGCGAAAAGCGTCGGTGTCCCGGTGAACGGTTCACACAACGCGATCGCGGACGCTTTTACGACCGCGCAGCTTTTGCAACGGTTCATCCCGCTCCTTACAGAGGCGGGGGTACATGACATCGGGGAACTTTTGAAGCGTGGAAAACCATTTGAAGGAGGTGATCGATTCAGAATAACAGGAGATTTCGGAAACTTTTAGGAGCAGAATGAACAAAATACAGAAGGAGGAAGAACCATGAGTAAATTAAAACACGAAGATATCCTGCATGACCCTGATTTCAAAGACCTGTCCAGGCAGAAGTTTATCATCTCCACCATTCTGACGATCCTCGAGCTGGTGCTCTATTTCGGATTCATCGGCCTGATCGCGTTCAACAAGCCGTTCCTGGCGCAGAAGCTCTCCGAGGGCTCTGCTATTACGATCGGGATCCCCATCGCGGTAGGTACGATCGTATTCTCCTGGATCTTTACCGGGATCTACATCTGGTGGGCGAACAACAAGTATGATGTGCTGGTCAACAAAGTCAAAGAAAAGGTGGGAGGATAATCATGCCACAGACAATCATTGGACAGACAAACCCCGTTGCGATCATGTTCTTTCTTATGTTCGTGATCAGCACCCTCGGCATCACATACTGGGCTGCCAAACGGACAAGGACCACAAAAGATTTCTACGCAGCGGGCAGGAGCATCACCGGTTTCCAGAACGGGCTCGCCCTTGCCGGCGACTATATGAGCGCCGCGTCGTTCCTCGGGATCGCCGGCCTGGTGTCGACGAGAGGCTATGACGGCCTCATCTACTCGGTGGGCTGGCTTGTGGGATGGCCCATCATCATGTTCCTGATCTCGGAACCGCTCCGGAACCTCGGGAAATACACCTTCGCCGACGTGGTCGCGTACCGTCTGCAGCAGCGCCCCATCCGGGCGGCAGCCGCTACCGGATCGCTCGTCGTCGTGATCACCTACCTGATCGCGCAGATGGTGGGAGCCGGGACCCTGATTAAGCTCATGTTCGGATTGCCCTTTGAGGTCGCGATCATTGCGACCGGATCGCTTATGATTCTCTACGTGCTCTTCGGCGGCATGATCGCAACAACGTGGGTGCAGATCATCAAGGCGGTCCTCCTCCTGAGCGGCGCCACGCTGCTCGTGATCATGACCCTGTACAAGTTCGGGTTCAGCTACGGCGAGCTGTTCGGCCAGGCAAGCAAGCTTTACGGCGCAAAGTTCCTCGAGCCGGGCGGCCTGGTGACAAGCCCCATTGACGCCTTCTCACTCGGCCTCGCCCTCATGTTCGGCACGGCGGGTCTCCCGCACATCCTGATGCGGTTCTACACCGTGCCCGATGCCAAACAGGCGAGAAAGTCCGTGTTTGTGGCCACCGGGTTCATCGGCTACTTCTACATCCTGACCGTGACCATCGGCTTCGGCGCCGCGGTACTCGTGGGCCAGAAGGCCATCATGGCCATTGACAAGGGCGGCAATATGGCCGGCCCGATGCTCGCCGAGGCGCTCGGTGGAAATCTTTTTCTCGGGTTTCTGTCGGCCGTGGCATTCGCCACGATCCTCGCCGTGGTCTCCGGCCTGACGCTCGCGGGCGCATCGGCGCTCTCCCATGACCTGTTCGTGGGCGTGATCCGGCGCGGAGTTGCGGCGGAGAAGGAAGAAGTGAAGGTTGCCAAGATCTCCACGGTCGGCCTGGGCATCGTCGCGATTCTGCTCGGGATCTTCTTTAAAGGACAGAACGTCGCGTTCCTGGTCGGCCTGACCTTTGCCATCGCGGCAAGCGCGAACTTCCCGGCGCTGCTCCTCTCCATCACCTGGAAGAAACTCACCACCTACGGGGTCGTCTGGAGCATCTATACCGGCGTTATCGTGGCGACGGTGCTGATTATCCTGAGCCCGACCGTCTGGGTGGATATCATTCACAAGGAAGCTAAAACGCAAGTCGAGGTCCGGATGAAAGAGGCCGATACGGCCATGGCAACGGTTGATACCCAGATCGCGGAGATGCAGAAGCAGGTCATCAGCGCCGACGCTCTCGGCAAGATGAAGAAGAAGGAAAAGGCGGCTGCCGAGAAGCGGAATGCAGCCCTGCAGACATCGGTATCCGCGAAGGCAATGGAAAAGGAGCAGCTGGCAGCCGAGAAAAAGGAAGCAGGCTCCACGATGCCGAAGGCGATCTTCCCGCTCAAGAACCCCGGCATTTACTCGATGGCCGCGGCATTCTTGATGGCCTTCCTCGTTTCCATCATCAATCCCGAGAAGGCGGCAGAGGACAAGTTCGCGGGCGTGAAGGTCCGTGAGTATCTCGGCATAGGATCAGAGGAGTAAACAGTCAGAAGCTGTACCGAAACATACCGTGAATCGGTGAGCGGTCAGCAGGAATCCATGCATCCCCGCTCGCCGGTTCACTCCCCTGGGGAAGGATGTCGCGGCCATGGCGCAGGGTACCTGTTCCCCTGAAGCCGGCGGCTGAAATCCGTCGGCCATAGAGGCGAGAAATTATTTCTCCAGCGGAGTTTACTTTTCACGGCGTATTGTGTATGCTTGTTCGCGGGTCCAGGGCCCGACACTATGATCATCCAGATAAGGAGAAACAATCATGGCAGATGATAGCATCCAGGTACTGTCGACGGAGAAAAGGACCTTCCCTCCGTCAAAGGAATTCAGCCAAAAGGCGCATATCAAGAGCATGCAGGAGTACGAGCAGCTCTATAAGCGCTCCGTCGACGACCCCGAGAAGTTCTGGGGAGAGATGGCGGACAAGAACCTCACGTGGTTCACGAAGTGGACCAAGGTCCTCGATTATGATTTTCACAAACCCTATATCAAGTGGTTCATCGGCGGGAAGCTGAATGCCTCGGTGAATTGTCTCGACCGCTTCATCAATACCCCCACGCGCAACAAGGCGGCGCTCATTTGGGAGGCGGACGGGGGAACCTACAAGACCTTTACCTATCAACAGCTGTACTACGAGGTGAACCGCTTCGCCAATGTTCTCAAGAAGAAGGGCGTCAAAAAGGGCGACCGGGTCACCATCTATTTGCCGATGATCCCGGAGCTTGCCATCTCCATGCTGGCCTGCGCCCGGGTGGGCGCTATCCACAGCGTGGTGTTCGGCGGTTTTTCCGCGAAGGCGATGCGTGATCGCATCCAGGACTGTCAGTCGTCCATGGTGATCACCGCGGACGAAGGGGTCCGCGGCGGCAGGTACGTGCCCTTGAAGGCCAATGCCGACGAAGCAATTCTCGAATGCCCGACCGTCAAGGACATGATCGTGGTCCAGCGGGCAGGCACCGGCAAGGTCAACATGGAACCGGGCAGGGACACGTGGTGGCATGAGGATATGGCCGGCAAGGACATCACCAACTACTGCGAGCCCGAGAAAATGGACGCGGAGGACCCGCTCTTCATCCTGTACACCTCCGGCTCCACGGGCAAGCCCAAGGGCGTGCTGCACACCACGGCGGGATACATGCTCTTTACCAATTTGAGCTTCCGGTGGATCTTCGACTACCATGATGAGGACATCCACTTCTGCACTGCCGACATCGGGTGGGTCACGGGCCACAGTTATATCCTTTACGGACCGCTTTCGAATGGAGCGACGTCGCTCATGTTCGAGGGCATCCCGAGCTATCCCGACCCGGGCAGGTTCTGGGACATTGTTGACAAGCACCGGGTAAACATCTTCTATACCGCCCCGACGGCGATCAGGGCGCTCATGAAGGAAGGCGAGAGCTGGGTGGCCAAGCATGAACTTTCATCGCTGAAGGTCCTCGGGTCGGTCGGCGAGCCCATCAACCCCGAGGCATGGATGTGGTACCACAAGAACGTGGGCCATGAAAAGCTCCCGATCGTGGACACCTGGTGGCAGACCGAGACCGGCGGCATCCTGATCACGCCGCTGCCCGGCGCCATGACGACGAAGCCGGGCTCGGCAACAAGACCGTTTCCCGGCGTCGTTCCGAGCGTGGTGAAAGAAGACGGTTCACCCGCAAAGGCGAATGAAGGCGGATACCTGGTCATCGATAAACCCTGGCCCGGCATGCTGCGCGGAACGTATGGAGATCCGGAGAACAAGCGCATCAAAGAGGTCTACTTCAGCAGGTTCCCGGGCAAATACTTCACCGGCGACGGCGCGCGGGTGGACGAGGACGGCGATTACTGGCTCATGGGCCGCGTGGACGATGTGATCAACGTTTCAGGACACCGGCTCGGCACGGCCGAGGTCGAGTCCGCGCTCGTCAGCCACGAGGCGGTGGCCGAGGCCGCGGTCGTCGGGTATCCGCACGACATCAAGGGCGAAGGCATCTACGTGTACGTCACGCTCAAGGACGGGTTCAAGCCCTCCGATGATCTTAAGAAGGTCCTCACGGGCCACGTCCGTTCGGTCATCGGGCCGATCGCCACGCCGGACAAGATGCAGTTCGCGCCCGGTCTCCCGAAGACGCGGAGCGGCAAGATCATGCGCCGCATCCTTCGGAAGATCGCGCACGGCCAGATGGACGAACTCGGCGATACCTCGACGCTTGCCGATCCGTCGGTGGTGGACAACCTGGTGAAAGGGAAGTTGTAGATCCGCGCCGCAGTAACGTGAACGACAAGGGGGGATTGGAGCAGTTATCCAATCTCCTCTTTTTTGTTTGTGGATCCCGTTCTCTATGAACCTTTTCTTCAAGGAAACCACGTCAGGACGAAGTCCGTTTTCCTGTGCAAGAAATCTGTTTTGCCAACCCAAACGCAGGCCAACTCGACATCGAGGCGAAAACCCTCGAACGTGAATAGGGGCTCCGGGGGCAGAAGAAGTGTGGTATACTGGCACAAGTGTGAAAAATGACGATTGAGCGCTGAGAGCGGGAGAATATTCGTGTAAAATGACACGCTGTAATCGACAGATACAACTATTAATCGGAACGCCGCATGTGCAGCTGTTATAGAGTAGAAAGACTGAGGTGCAGCATGTCAGCTAAAGACCTTAATTCCTCCATTCGCAAACCCGCCGCCGGCACGGTGGAAGGCATCACCGAGGTCCGACGCCAGGAAGCCTTGCTTAAAACCGGGGCACTGCAGAGCGCGATTTTTAACAGCGCCAACTTCTCGAGCATCGTCACCGACGCGAAGGGCGTCATCCAGAGCTTCAACGTCGGCGCGGAACGGATGCTGGGCTACACGGCCGCCGAAGTGATGAACAAGCTCTTCCTATGCACGGCACTTAATGCGACAGAGTCCTTCCGATCGACCAGAGAGGACCAAAAATGAAAGTTGCAACCAAAGGACAAGCATCGGGGGAACTTGACCCCAAACTGTTATTGAGCGTCTTGACGGCGGTTAAAAAAGGGGACTTTTCGGCGCGCATGCCGCTGGACTGGACCGGCATCGACGGCAAGATCG
>Ga0265292_1002738_pt1 | contig 11773 bp, 12 predicted proteins | sample Munlanlewell296A_FD_189080 | JGI IMG/M metagenome (GOLD analysis project Ga0265292, IMG submission 189080) | Leachate microbial communities from a municipal landfill in Southern Ontario, Canada - Leachate well 296A | ecosystem: Engineered > Solid waste > Landfill > Unclassified | place: Canada...
AGAATACCGGCTCTTGAAATCAAAGCTCTTCATGCTCCGGTATCTGATCGTGGAGACCATGAGCAGCCCCAGCGTCATGGTCATAGCCGCGACGATCGCGCTGCCTTCGGGAGGAAATGAGAAGTAGTGCTGGTAGAAGATCACATACGTGGCGATGACATATGCCGCTATGGGTATCGGCAGTCCCTGGAAATAGTCGTGTTCGACGTCGTCGTGCTGGACGTTGAATCTCGCCAGCCTCAGAGCGCCGCAGGCAAAGTACAGGAATGCCGCGAGCCAGCCCAGCTTCTGGAGCCCGTAGAGCGACCACGTATACATGAGGATCCCGGGCGCGAGACCGAAGGACGAGAGATCGACCAGTGAATCGTACTCTATGCCGAACTGACTCTCGGCCTTTGCCAGACGGGCAAGCCTGCCGTCGAGCAGGTCGAAGATGCCGGCCAGGAGTATCGCCCAGGCTGCTGCGGTGAAGTCGCCTGAGAGCGATTTAATAACTGAAAAGAATCCACAGAACAGGCTCGCGGAGGTGCAGAGATTGGGAAGCAGATACACTCCCCTCTTTTTTCCTTCACGGCGACGCTGCATGCGCGGCTTCATGAGAACCTCCCGATGACGGTCTCTCCGGCGCGAGTGCGCATGCCTACGGCCGCCTCGACCCTTGCCTCAGGCGGAAGATATATATCCACCCGCGAACCAAAGCGGATGAGTCCGAATCGCTCGCCCCTTGAGCGCGAATCGCCGTCGCGCATGTAGCAGACGATCCGCCGCGCCACGAGGCCGGCTATCTGCACCATCACCATCTCCCTGCCGCGATCATCTTCCAGCACGAGCGCGTGCCTCTCGTTGTGCTCGGACGCCTTGTTGAGGCTCGCTACGAAGAATTTTCCCGCATGGTAGCTCGACCTCTTCACGCGCGCGGCGATTGGGAAGCGGTTTATATGCACGTTGAGCACGGACATGAAGATGCTCACCCTGGTGGATGGTTTGCCCGTGATCGGCGCGGCGATGTTTTTTGAAACCGAGATCACCCGGCCGTCAGCCGGAGCCACGATGAGACCTTCCCCGTCCGGGACCGCTCTCTCCGGGTTCCTGAAGAAGAACGCGATGAAGCCGGCGACGCCCAGCATGAGGACGCAGCCAAGGTAGAGCCCGACCAGCCAAAGCAAGGCCGTTGCGACGAATGCGATACCGATGAACGGAAAGCCCTCGCGCGCTATGATAAACTGCCTCGGCATCGGTCGATAGACTGCTACCACCGAATCCATCTTTCCTCCGGATAAGACCGTTTCAGTAATGTTTACGAGAGCGATTCTTGATTACGATAGTGCGCCAGGATGCGCTCGATCTCGTCGCGGCCCTTGAGCTTCCGCTTCTGGATGTTCTTTTTCTCCAACTCGTCGGATGGAGTCAGAAAGGGCTTATTGTTGTATTTCTCCAGCTGCCGCTCATAATCCAGGTGTTCCAGGTAGAGCGACTCCAACGACTTGTCATTCACGCTGTGCTTCTGGATCAATTCCACGTCGCGTTGCTCCATACTAGCCCTCCTTGTTTTGCCGGCAATTAAAAAGGCCCGCGCGCTCGTGTGCCCGGGCCCCTTAAATCATCGCGTTTTGCCCGAGATGGGTGCTGCGTTTGTCCTCCGCCCCATCCCGGAGCATTTCCGATTCATGCCTAAATCATATATGAGACGACCTCGGTCTGTCAATAACCACCTTGTTTTATATCAGTTTTTTACCTGCCTATGCCAAAAGCCCCCTGGATGCCGACCCTCATCATCATAACGGCAATGGCGGCCAGGAAAAGCCCTACGATCCTTGAGAGGGCCGTCATCCCCCCGTTGCCCAAAACCCTAGCAATATGGCGGCTGTAGATGAAGACCAGGGCCACGATGCTGAGGTTCACGACAAGGCTCGCGATGACCCAGTAGAGGGGGTAGGTGTCGATCTGGATCAGCATGGTCGTGATCGATGCGGGCCCGACGATCAGCGGAACGCCCAGCGGAACCACCCCGATGGAGCGATCCCAGCGCTGCAGGCGCTCATGGCCGGACAGCACCATGTCGAGCGAGATAAGCAGCAGTATGATTCCGCCGGCAATTCTGAAGTCATTCTCCGATATCCCTATGAATATGAAGATCCCTTTGCCGAGAGAGAGGAACAGTATCGCCACGGCCGCAGCGGTGGAGATCGTGTAAACGATGACCCTTCGGAGCTCTTTGGGCGCCATGCCTTCTGTGAGCCCCAGATAGACCGGTATGATCCCGAGCGGATCGACCGCTACGAGAAGCGGTATGAAACATGCGAAGAATAACGTCATCGTTCCCCCTGATCGATTAAATCTCTAGCTCACCGCACGCCTTCTCCGCCGCGGCCACGACTTGCCCCGAGCGTAACAGAGCGGCGCACTTCGCCATGTCGATCCGGAACTCGCGATCACCGTCGATAGGCGCGACTTCGCACCGCACGAGCGCGTGCACAGCTGCCGTGCCCTTACCGGGTCTTCCATGCCCGCGCTGGAGATCGATCGCCTGGCAAGCCGCAAAGAGCTCGATGGAGATGATCTCCTCGACGTTGTTGATGATATCCAGCGCCTTGCGGGCGGAGATCGTGCCCATGCTCACGTGATCTTCCTGCCCCCCGCTCGTGGGCACTGAGTCGACGCAGGCCGGGTGCGCGAGCACCTTGTTCTCCGACACGAGGGCGCTCATCACCACATGCGGAATCATGAGACCTGAGTTGAGGCCGGCCTTGCGCGTAAGGAATTTGGTGCTGAGCTCATGCGCGAGCGGCGCCGTCAGGATTGCGACGCGCCGCTCCGATATGCTGCCGAGCTCTGCGACCGCCATCCCCATCGTGTCCATCGCAAGGGCCAGAGGCTCGCCGTGAAAATTGCCGCCGGAGAGGATTTCCCCCTCCTTCACGAAGATGAGGGGATTGTCCGTGCAGCTCTGTATTTCGCAAAGGATCACTCCGCGCGCATAAGCGACAGCGTCCTTCACCGCGCCGTGCACCTGCGGGATGCAGCGGAACGAATAAGGGTCCTGAACGCGCGTGCAGTCCGCATGGCTCGCTATGATCGAGCTGCCGGCGAGCAGGCTGCGTATGTTGGCCGCGGTTGCGAGCTGACCCGGGTGCGGCCGGAGCTTGTGGATGCGCTCGTCAAACGGCTGTACGGATGCACGGTCGCCCTCGACCGAAAGCGCGCCGATTATATCCGCTGCGCGCAGCAGGTTCTCCAATTTCAGCAGGGCATGCGCTCCCATGGCGGCCATGGCCTGCGTGCCGTTTATGAGCGCGATCCCCTCCTTCGCAGCGAGTTTGACCGAAGAGAGTCCTTCCGCGCGCAACGCCTCCGCGGCAGGCATCTTGACGCCCTTCAGCCAGACATCGCCGCGGCCGATCATGGCCAGCGCCAGATGTGCAAGTGGCGCAAGGTCGCCGCTCGCACCGACAGAACCCTTCTGCGGGATGATGGGCACGATATCCCTGTTTAGCATCTCCACGAGCAAGGAGAGCGTCTCGAGCCGTATCCCCGAATATCCCTGCGCCAGGACGTTTGCGCGCAGGAGCATGATGAGACGCACGATCTCGCGAGAGAACGGATCGCCGACTCCCACTGCGTGCGAGAGGATGAGGTTCTCCTGCAGCTTCTCGAGTTCATCGTGCGGGATGCGCTTGTTCGCGAGCATCCCGAAGCCGGTGTTGATGCCGTAGAAGACATTATCGGAGGAGGCCGCTCGATCCACGAATGCGCGCACCTTCTTGACGCGCGCGATCGCATCCGCGCCAAGTTTCACCTTCTCGCCGCCTTCGAAGCGCGCGATATCCCCGATAGGGATCGCCCCGCCGCTGATGATGATGCTCATCTCTTGCCCTTCCTCGGCCCTGCGGAAGCGCCCCTTCCCAGAAATCCGATCTCCGCGTCCGAGCGCCTGATATAGTTCGGCGCAAGGCTCGACACGTCATCGCCCTTGCCGCAGGCGAGTCGTCCCATAACAAGTTCAGCGAGGTTGGAGGCCTGGGGCAGCAGCTGCGTGCCCGTTGCTATACGCGCCCGGCGACCCAGCGATTTCACGAGGGCGGCGCCGTACTCGATCGTTCCGTCCCCAATAAGCAAGAGCTTGCCCTTTATCTTCTTGAGCAGCTTGACCACCGTCTCAGGAGGGGCGACGCATTCCTTTAACACCGCGCGCATCTCCCCTTCGGCATCGACCCGCCACGCGGCCGCATATATCTCCCCGCGCCTCGCGTCGATTAAAGAAACCACGGTACCGGAAAAACCGCGTCCGTTGAGAGCCAAGGACGCGAGAGAGGATGCGCCTGCAAGGGGAATGCCCATAGCAAGTGAAAACCCTTTAGCAGTGGCGAGCCCGATGCGAAGTCCAGTGAACGATCCGGGTCCGATAGCCACGGCGATCGCGTCGATATCCTCGCGCGATATGCACGCGATGCCGAGCAGATGGTTTATCGAAGCTATGAGCCTGTCCGCATGCGTCCCCGCAACGCCCTGCTGCTCCTGTGCCAGCAGCCTTTGGCCGTCCGTTATGGCCACAGATCCCGCGGGCGCGGATGTGTCTATCGATAGTATGCGCATGGTCAGAACAACTTGTGCAAGAAGGCACGAATGCCCCAGATATTATCAATGTCGTTGAAGGTGACAAGCACCATGAGGCCGATGAGCAGAACAAACCCGATGTGCTGGGCCACTGATCTCACTCTGAGGCTCAGCGGTCTTCGAATGACTGCCTCTATCAACAAAAAGACCAGCAGCCCGCCGTCGAGCACCGGTATAGGTAGCAGGTTGAGGATCGCGAGCTGCAGGCTCAGGAATGCAAGGAAGTACAAGAACCCCGAGAGGCCGGCGGCTGCGGCAGCTGCCGAAGACTTGGCGATCATGATCGGCCCGCCCAGGACCTTATATGAAAGTTTGAGCGTCACGAGCCTGCCCAGCACATCGAACGTGAGCTTCGCGAGCTTGATATTCTCCTCTGTCCCCTTGACTATGGCGCCTACGAATCCATAGCGCTTGACGATCATCGGCACGCCGCTGCTGCGGTCTTTTGAGATGCCTATGACCCAGCGCTGAAAGTCCTCGTTGAACATCGCCACTACCGTCACGGGTATCTGCTCGCCCTTGCGCTTGATGATGAACTTTACAGGCTTTCCCTGGCTCTCGTTAACGAGCTTCGTGAGGTCCAGCCAATCGGCCACTTCCTTGCCGCCGATTGAGAGCACCATGTCGCCTGTCTTGATGCCGGCTTCGTCCGCCGGACCGCCCTTCCGAACGCCGTCGATCTTTGGATCGGCGCCGACGAAGAGCATCGGCTCGATACCGAGATACCCGCCCTTGACCTCCGGCAGCTCGCCGACGGTAACCCTCTTCTCGAGCAGCTTGTCGCCGCGCTTAATCCCGAGATCGAGCTGACCCTTTGGAGAGAGGAGGATTTTGTTCAGCACGTCTTCCCACGCCTCGGCATGTTTTCCATCGACCGAGGCTATGACATCGCCCTCTTCGAGGCCCGCCATCGCAGCCGGCGAATCGGCTTTTACACCCAGCACCTTAGGAGGTTCAGAGAGGAACGCGGGCTCGGAGCGGCCGATCATGAACACTACCGGCATGAGCGCCAGGCAGAGGATGAAGTTCATGAGCGGTCCCCACAATATTACCTTCACGCGGGCCCACACGCTCTTGTTTGCAAAGGAGCGCGGATCGGTATTGTGCTCGTCCTCGGGTTCCTCTCCGCGCATCTTCACAAATCCGCCGAGCGGAAACGCAGAGATCCGGTAGTCCGTATCCCCTCGCTTCACTCCTACGATGCGCGGGCCGAAGCCGAGCGAGAAGACTTCCACGCAGACGCCGGCGCGCTTTGCCAAAATGAAATGGCCCAGTTCATGGATGAAGATGAGGACGCCGAGAGCTATGATGAAATAGAGTATGGTCATTTTGTCTTTCCACCCCTCCTTTGTAAGGAGGGGTAGGGGAGGTAGATCATGATCTACCCCCTCCAGCTCCCCCTTACAAAGGGGGAGGGTGAAAGTGCCCTCCCCTTACAAAGGGGAGGGAAATTGGATCAGCTCGGTAGCATATTCCCTTGCCCATCGATCGATTTCGAGTATCTCTTCAACGCACTTAATTGCCTTTGTCGAATGGGCGGCCATCGTGCGCTCCACAACATCCGCTATTGCGAGGAACCCTAACTTCTTATCCAGGAACGCGGCGACCGCGATCTCGTTCGCGGCGTTGAGAACGGCAGGCATCGAGCCGCCCTCGCGCAGGGCACCATAGGCGAGATCCAGGCACGGGAACCGGCCGCGATCCGGCTCTTCAAAGGTGAGAGAACCCATCTGCGTGAGATTCAATCTTTCGACCCCGCTCTCAACGCGCTCAGGCCAGGCTATCGCATAAGCGATCGGCGCGCGCATGTCAGGCACGCCGAGCTGCGCGACCACACACCCGTCGCGATACTCGACGAGGGAGTGGACTATGCTCTGCGGGTGGATCACCACGTTTATCTTCTCAACCGGCTGGCCGAAGAGCCAGCGGGCTTCTATAACCTCAAGCCCTTTGTTCATGAGCGTGGCCGAGTCGATCGTGATCTTGGCGCCCATATTCCAGCGCGGGTGTGCAATCGCCTCCGCGGGACCGGCCTTCTCCATCTCCTTCCTGCTGGCGCGAAGGAAAGGTCCGCCCGATGCCGTGAGGTGAATCGCCACCACGTCCTCGCGGCGATGGCCTGCGAGCGACTGGTGGATTGCGGCGTGTTCGCTGTCCACGGGGAGGATCGCAATCCCCTTCTGCGCAGCGAGGCTGGAGACTATCTCGCCCGCGACGACCATCGTCTCCTTGTTCGCGAGCGCGATGTCCTTACCGGAATCGATCGCGCGCAACGTGGGCAGAAGGCCGGCAGCCCCCACTATTGCGGAGACCACCATGTCGACCTCTGAGAGGGATGCAACCGCGCACGCGCCGTCGATCCCGTGCAAGATCTCGGGCCTGTGCGTTTTCAGGAGCCCCTTGAGGCGCGATGCGGAATCCGCATCCCTCACCGAGACGAGCGCGGGGCGGAACTTTTCGATCTGGCGTGCGAGGAGCTCCACATCGTGCCCCTCCGCAAGGCCCGCAACGCTGAATCGTTCGGGATGGCGCGCCACCACATCGAGCGTACTCTGCCCTATGGAACCGGTGCTGCCGAGTATTGAAAGTGTCTTCATAGTTTACATGCCTATCACATACTTCAGATATGCATATGCAGCGGGCCCGGTGAATATGAGCGCATCAAGCCGGTCGAGCACCCCGCCGTGACCCGGGATGATCGTGCCCGAGTCCTTGACGCCGCAGCTGCGCTTGAGCATCGACTCCACGAGATCTCCCATGGGAGAAGTAACCCAGATGATGCCCGCAAGCGCCAGCGTGTGCCAGAACGAAATCTGCGGCAACAGTATGTGGCGCGCGAGGAATATGCCGATCAGCGCCCCCATAAGCGCCCCGGCCAGCCCCTCCACGGTCTTCTTGGGGCTCACCAGCGGTGAGAGCTTTCTCTTTCCGAACGCCTTGCCTACGATCAGCGCAAACGTGTCGCAGAGACATGCAGGCACGAGGGCCAGGAGCACGTACGGTCTCCCGCCAGGCATCACGGCGATCCACATCCACAGGGGAAACGACACGCCCAGGTAGATCATGCCCATAACAGCCAATGCCAGTCTCTCCGCAACGCCTGAAAGCTCCTTCGTGCGCCACATGAAGATCATGCAGAGCATGAAGAGCATCGCGGCGAGGACGAGCACGATCCCCGCGGCGCCCGCCGGCGCAAATATCACAAAATACGCGGTCACGATACCCGCGAATACCGCAGCCCATCTCTCGCAGCCATCGCTGAAAAACATCCTCGAATATTCCAGGAGCCCGGCGGCGGCGGCCACAAGTATAAAGAGGCCGAGCCAGCCCAGCGGGAGAAGCCACACCGCCGCGATCGCTCCAACTCCCATGACGATTGCTGCGATCACCCTTGCCATTTTCGTCCCCCCGATCATGCCTTGAGCTGATCGTCGGTCAGTCCAAATCGCCTCTGACGTCTTGTGAAAGACTCTATCGCCAGATCGAGTTCCTCTTCGGCGAAATCAGGCCAGTGCGTCTCGGTGAAGTAGAGTTCCGTGTATGCGAGCTGCCAGAGCATGAAGTTGCTCACACGGAATTCGCCGCTGGTGCGGATCAAAAGATCCGGATCCGGGATGCCCGACGTATCGAGCGCGGCCTCGAGGATCTCCGGCGTCACCTCTTCAACACCCTTCCTGATGAGTGTGTTTGCCGCACGGCATATCTCCTGCCTGCCGCCGTATGAGAGCGCGACGATAAGAGTCATCCTGTCGCCGCCCTTTGTCGCCTCGACCGTCTCGGCGAGTTCCTGTCTGACATCCGCGGGCAGCCTGTCGAGGTCCCCGATCGCCCTGAACGCGGTGCGCTTCTCGATCAGCTCGGGCCGCTTGCTCATGAGGAAGTGGCGCAGAAGCTGCATGAGCGCCAGCACTTCTTCGGAAGGCCTCCGCCAGTTATCTTCGGAGAACGCGTAGAGAGTGAGATACGCGATATTTCGGTCCCTGCATGCGGAGACGATCTTCTCTATCGTCTCAGCGCCGCGGCGATGGCCCTCCGCGCGCGGAAGCCCCTTCTCGCGCGCCCAGCGACCGTTGCCGTCCATGATGATTGCTATGTGGCGTGGAATTCGGTTCATCAGATAGTGCTCAGTGCTCAGTGGTCGGTGGTCGGTGCTCAGTAACAGCGTATCAATTGTCTGGTTTTACTGATCACTGATCACTGATCACCGGTCACCGATCACGGAAGTCAGACTTCCATTATATCCTTCTCTTTATGTGCCAGCGCTTCGTCTATCTGCTTGGTAAAATTATCAGTGAGCTTTTGTACGCGCTCAAGCCCCTTGCGCTCGTCGTCCTCCGTGATCTTGCTCTCCTTCAAGAGGGCCTTGAGCTCGTCGTTGGCATCGCGCCGGGCATTGCGCATGCTGACCTTGCATTCTTCGCCGTGCTTGTGGGTCACCTTCACGAGCTCCTTGCGGCGCTCCTCGTTGAGCTGCGGGATGGGAATGCGGATGACCTTCCCGTCGTTTGCCGGGTTAAGGCCCAGGTCCGACTTCTGGATCGCCTTCTCGATCGCGGACGCCGCCGAGATATCCCACGGCTGGATCGCGATGGTGCGCGCGTCCGGCACCGAAAGCGAAGCCATCTGCTTGAGCGGAGTGAGCGTCCCGTAGTAGTCGACGCGGATGTCGTCGAGCACGGAGAGCGCAGCCCGCCCGGTGCGCAGCTTGGAGAGCTCATTCCTCAGGGCCTCCATCGCCTTCTGCATCTTCTGGTTTGTCTTTTCGTATACTTGGTTAACCATAGACCACCGTCCCCAGGTTTTTCCCCGCAACCACCTTCTTCAAATTCCCCTGCTCAAAGATATTGAAGACGATCACAGGGAGGTTGTGATCCATACACATGGATATCGCTGTAGCGTCCATCACCTTGAGCCGCTGCGTGAGGACCTCGATGTACGTGAGCTTCTCGTAGCGGATGGCCGACGGATCCTTCATGGGGTCTGCCGAGTACACGCCGTCGACCTTGGTGCCCTTGAGGATGGCCTCTGCACCGATCTCCACGGCCTTGAGTGCGGCCGCCGTGTCTGTAGAGAAAAAAGGGCTGCCCGTGCCGCCTGCAAATATGAGCACACGACCCTTCTTGAGGTGCGCCAGCGCCCGCCGCCTTATGAAGGGCTCGGCGACCGATGGCATCGGCGTGGCGGTCATGAGTCTCGCGTCCAGTCCCCTGCGTTCGAGCGCGGACTGGAGGGCCAGGCCGTTTATCACCGTGGCGAGCATGCCCATGGTGTCTGCCTGAGCCTGCTCGATCGTGCCCTTTGCCGCAGCGGCTGCGCCGCGGAAGATGTTGCCGCCGCCGATGACGATCGCGATCTCTACGCCGCTCTTTGCGACGGATTCGATCTCTGCTGCGATCTCAAACGCGGAACCAAGGCACACCCCGTGCGTACCGCCAGCAGGCAGCAAAGCCTCCCCCGAAAGCTTGAGCAGCACCCGCTTGAATTTCATGGCGTCACCTCTCGGTGTCACTCCGACTTCTTCTCTATCCCCTCGCCCACCTGCAGCCGGACAAAGCCATCGAGCGCAATGCCCTGATCGATCTTCTTGAGCCACGCGCCGACCGACGACTTGCCGTCAGGGTCGCGCACGAAGATCTGATCCTCGAGGCAGATCTCTGTAAAGAGCTTGCCCATCTTGCCGTTGACGATCTTTTCGAGGATCTCCGGCGGCTTCTTTGTATCGGCCATCTGCGCCAGCATTATTTCGCGTTCCTTTGCCAGCACTGATTCCGGCACGTCGTCGCGGCGCACGTACTGCGGGTGCATCGCTGCGACGTGCATCGCGACCTCTCGCGCCGTGGTATCGTCGAGCTTTGCGGAAGGGTCGTTGAACGTGACGAGCACGCCGATCTTGGACCCTGCGTGGATGTAGCGGGAGAGCTTCTTGCCGTTGCCCGCCTCTACTCTGGAAAAACGTCGCACGCCGAGGTTCTCGCCGATCTTCGCCACGAGCGCCGTCTGGACCTCCTGCACCGTCTGACCGCCGGCCTTTGCCGTCATGAGGTCATCGAGCGTGCCGGGGTTGGAGTCGCGAACCACCTCCGCCACCCTGGTGACGAAGTGCTGGAAATCCTCTGTCTTTGTCACGAAATCGGTCTCGCAGTTCACTTCAATCAGGACGCCGAGCCTTCCGTCCTTCGAGAGCACCGAGCCGACGAGCCCGTCTGCAGCCGTGCGGCCCGCCTTCTTGGCCGCCGTGGCAATGCCCTTCTTGCGAAGGACCTCCACTGCGGTGTTCATGTCGCCCTGCGCTTCAGCGAGTGCGCTCTTGCAATCCATCATGCCCGCGCCGGTCTTTTCGCGCAGGTCCTTTACCATGGTAGACGTGATGTTCATGAATAAATCCTCCTCAGATGTTATCCCTCCCCTTTGTAAGGGCTTCGGCCGTGAGCTCAGCCGAACGGGAGGGTAAGGGTGGGGTAGCGGTTCTCCCCCTTTGTAAGGGGGAGTCAGAGGGGGTAGACCTTGATCTACCTCCCTTGATCTACCTCCCCTGACCCCTCCTTACAAAGGAGGGGAATAGGCCCTTATTTGGTTGTCTCCGGCTTCACCGGAATCGTCTCTTCCTCTTTTTTCTCCACCTTTGCAGAAGCGAATTTCTCCGCCTCCGCGTCCTTCACCGGCGCCTCTTCGCGGCGTCCGACCCAGGCCTTGCCCTTGCCGCCGATCTTCTGCTCGCGCACTGCCGGGCCACGCGGCTTGCCGCCTGCTTTTTGCTCCTGCGTCTCCTTCGACTGCTGTTCTCTGAGCGCTGACTCGCGACGGCGAGAGCCTTCCTCGCACGCGTCAGCCACCAGCTTCGTGAAATAAGCGATCGAGCGGATGGCGTCGTCGTTGCCGGCGATCAGGTAGTCGATGCCTTCAGGATTACTGTTGGTGTCCGTGAGCGCGACGATGGGGATCCCGAGCTTCAACGCCTCGCTCTTTGCGATCTCCTCATGATTCGGATCGATGATAAAGACAACGCCCGGAAGCCTTGTCATCTCCCTGATTCCGCCGAGCGAATACTCGAGCTTGGTAATCTCACGGTCGATCTGGAGGGCCTCCTTCTTCGGGAGCCGCTCCAGCTCGCCCTTCTCCTTCTTTGAGCTGAGATCGTTGAGCCTCCCGATAGACTTCT